>Ga0209980_10000416_pt1 | contig 22858 bp, 21 predicted proteins | sample CR02metaG_FD_183611 | JGI IMG/M metagenome (GOLD analysis project Ga0209980, IMG submission 183611) | Deep subsurface microbial communities from Mariana Trench to uncover new lineages of life (NeLLi) - CR02 metaG (SPAdes) (version 2) | ecosystem: Environmental > Aquatic > Marine > Ocean trench...
GGGCAGGTGCTCGAGCTGGAACGCCGTTCTGGCGAGAGTCGGCGCTATCAGGGGAAGATGTCGATCGAACCCTCTGAGCGCGAACTTGACGTACGTAGCGGTGGCCTTCAAGGTCCGTTGGACCGCGCAGCGCCGGTACGACATGAGCAGGTCTTGATCGGCCGTGATTCGTCCCAGGAGTTGTTCCTCCTGCGAGCTGGACAGGAACAGACTGTCGTTGAGTAGCGAGGCCAAATCGTAAAAGCGTGGCGCAAGGCATGCGTCTTGATGATCGATGACTGCTGCTTCCGAGCCGTCGGAAGGAAGCATGAGGTTACGGCTCATGAAATCGCGGTGGCTAGGTACCAAGGGATCGGACGCCAAAGCTCTCGAGAGCTTGTCGAGAGCTGCGTAGAGCGATTCTCGTTCGGGCTCTTGCCCCGAGAAGTCGCTGAAGCCGAGGAAGACCTGTTGGGCATCTCGAAGCTCGTCCGTGAGCCTCTGGGCGTCAAGAAGCGGATTGATCTGGGCGAACTCGGCGGCCGGACGAGCGGCGAGCAATGCCAGAGTCTCGATCGCGGCTTCGATATGTGGCCGCAGATCCGACCACGATCCCTCCGAAAGGTCGAAGACGGAAACCGTTCCGAGGTCTTCGAGTAGCATGAGGCCGTCGCTCGCGTTCGAGGCGAGAATGCGCGGAATCCGAATTCCCGCAGCCTCGAACAGACGCGTGGTCGCGAGAAAGCGTTCGAATGCGGCGCTCTCTGGACTCGCCGAACTCGGATACACGGCGAGAACGGCTGGCTCGCCCTCGGCACCATGGACTCGGAAGTACCGGCGGGAAGACACATCGCCCGGTAGGGGAGTCACTTCGCCCGGTTGGATGCCCAACGAGTCGAGCCAAGTCAGGAAACGCTCCGCCACGGTTTCGACTGGCTCGACTGGCAGCACTGGCTCCACTGGCTCCAATAGTTCCCTTCAATTCGCGAACCGTAGCACATGGGTCTGTTCTAACGTCAAGAGTTTGACAGCCCCGGGAGGCCACCTCATAATCACCGCACCGTAGCCGGAAGCCTTGCGATGAATCCTCGCGCGACCAATCTGCTGAAAGACCTCCGTGCCGCGATCGTGCGTGCTCTTTCCGGCTCGTCGGAGGTCCGTGGCCTCTTCGACCAGATTCGGGAGGAGGGCTACTCTCTCTATTTCGTGGTCAATCGCAAGGTGAACCGAGACGGAGCGCGGCAGGACCTCGGCAACAGCTGCGAGACCGAGACCACCCCTGTCTTCAAGATCGACGGGCGAGACCTTTCCATTCTGCGTGGCCTCGGGATCGACCCGACACGTTCGACTCGGCGTCGCCGTCAGCAGTAGGGGCGTCATCGTCCGCGGTCATCGGAGTGCGGTTTCGGCGGCTTCGGCAGCCGCGGAGTCGCCCTCTCAGCCTGAGAGCCAGGCGAAGGTCAGGTTGCGCCCGTTGGCTCCTGGGGAGCCTCTGTAGCTCCAAAGCAAATCCGCATTGCACCGCGTACATACATCGATTCGGTGAATGCGCTCGACGCCGAGGCTGCGCAATTGACACTCGGCCGCGCGGTGAAGGTCGATGTGCGGTCTGCCCGCGTCGTCGATGGTTGCGATGTCCGCAATGGGCGCTTTGGTTGCGTCGGCCACGAGTGCCGCTACATCTTCATCGACCTCGTAGCAGCAGGGTCCGATGGCCGGACCGAGCCAGGCGTCTAGCTCCGAGGCGGGTGTGGGAAGCTCGGCCAGCGTCGCCCGGATGACGCCCGCTACGAGCCCGCGCCAGCCTGCGTGAATCGCGGCTACGGCTCGCTCGCCGCCGCATACGATCGGCACACAGTCGGCGGTCACGAGCGAAAGGGCCAGCCCCGGCTGTTGCGTCCAGAGCCCGTCGCCTTTGCCACAGGCTCCGATCGAGGCAGAGCGGACGTCTGCGGAGTGGCATTGGGTGAGCCAGGCGAGATTCTGTGGAGCGCCGTCGAGCTGCTGCAGCACTTCGCTTCTGCTTGGCCTTTCGCCACTGCGCATTCGTCCAGTGAACCGCATCGAAACGTGCGAGCACTGGGGGCGCCAATGCGGGAACGGTTGCGAGCGATATTGTGCCCGCTTGGAGTCGCCGCTCATGCTTCGACGCTACCACGGCCTCCTCAAGCGCCCGCTTCGCTAAGATAGCCAGGGATCGCAAGGACGAACGATCGTGATCGAGTTTTTTAACGTTTCCAAGATCTACCCGGTCAACCGCGTCGCGCTTGCTGACGTTACGGTTCGCATCGAACGCGGTCAGTTCGTCGTACTGGCCGGTTCGAGCGGCGCGGGCAAGTCGACTTTTCTGCGCTTGATCTACCGGGCCGCGGTTCCAACCGCGGGCCAGATTGTGGTGAATGGCCGCAATCTGGGTTCCTTGCCGAGCAAGAAGGTTCCCTACCTGCGCCGGACGATGGGTGTCGTGTTTCAGGATTTCTCACTGATTGAGCGTAAGACCGTGTGGGACAACGTAACTTTTCTTCCGAAAATCCTCGGTGTGGATGCAAAGACCCGGCGTCGGCTTGCCGAGCGCACGCTGGAACGCGTGGGGCTCCAGCGTCATCTGGACTCCTACCCGGCGCAGCTTTCCGGGGGAGAACAGCAAAGAGTGGCCATCGCACGCGCCTTGATCAGCAAGCCCGACTTGGTGCTCGCTGACGAGCCGACGGGCAACCTCGATCCGCATCTGTCTCGAGGAATCATGCACCTATTCTCCGAAATTCACCGGCAGGGCACGACGATCCTGTTGGCCTCTCATGACCCGGAGCTGAGAAGGGAGTTCGGAGAGCGGCTCTTGGTGCTGGACGAAGGACGCCTGGTAGCCGATGAAGAGCTAGGGCGTAGAACTCTCTCGACCGCTGGAGCTGGGCTCGAATGAACGTTTTCCAGGCCCTGGGTTACTTTGCGAGTGAAGCGATCGGCAATCTTGTTCGCGGCTGGCGGATAAGTGCTCTGGCGGTGGCAACCACGGCTCTGAGCCTTTTCATCGGTGGCGTGTTGCTCTTGGCGGGCAACAACATGGCTCGAGCGATCGAGAGTTGGCGTTCCGACGCTCAGATCGTCGTCTACCTGGACAACGATCTCACGGACGACGAGATTGCGATTTTGACCGCGGAACTGCTGGAACTCCCGGGTGTCGACAGGGTCATTCAAATCGGGCCTGATCAGGCCCGAGAGCGTTTTCGCGAGAGGTTCCCGGATCTCGGAGAGATTCTGCTGGAGTTTGAGCGTTCGCCGTTTCCGATCTCGCTCGAGATCGAGGCGAATGGCGACCGCGGTGTCATCGACGAGTGGCTTGTGGGCGTCAGCGGCCGCCCTGGAGTGTCGGCGGTGGATAACGATGCCGAGTGGCTGGAGAGTATGAACGCGGTCGCTTCCGCGGCGAGTGCCGTGGGGTTGTTGGTCGGCGGGATCTTGATGGTGGCCGCGGCAATCAGCATCGCCAGCGTGGTGAGGCTGTCGACCTTTGTGTACCGCAAGGAGATTGCGGCGATGCGGCTGATCGGTGCGACCGAGTTCTTCGTCCGCGGTCCATTTGTGGTCGAAGGCCTGGTCCAGGGCTTGGCAGGTTCTTGCTTGGCGCTTGGGGCTCTCTGGCTGGCCTTTTGGGGTCTTGGCAGGCTCGACGTGCCTTGGTTCGTCCGAGACGCTCTGCTCGGTTTTTTCATGACCCCGCGCCAGGCGCTGGCTTTACTCGCTCTCGGTGGAACCGCGGGACTTGTTGGCGGACTCATTCCCTTGCGCGAGCGCTCCGGCGTCTTTGGCTAGCCGGACCTTCTCGCTAGCTTTGGTAACAAGACGCCGGTTTGTCGTAGCCGATCGTCTGTTGAGCGCGGATGGTTCTTGCTGCTAGAACTGCGGCGGCGCTGCTCCCGGCAGGTTCTTGAGTTCGGCCTCGATCGCGGCCTGCTCGTCTCTGATGCGCTGAATCTCGCGGTTGTCGGCCTCGATCCTCAGGTTCTCTTCTTGGGTCTCTTTGTTTTTCTGTACTCGCGCGGCTCCGGCACTGTCGCCGCCGCGCGTGTAGGCGGTGACCGCCTCGCGGTAGTTCTTCTGCTTTTCGTAGACAAAGCCCAGCTGCTTCCAGACGGTGGCCTGGTCCGAGGCGTTCTTGGCGCGGTCGAGAGACGTCTTGAGCTCCGATTCGGCCGACTTGTACTGCTTCTTGGCCGTCAAGGCCTGGCCCAGGTGATAACCGGGCAGCCAGTCGGTGGAGTTCTTCTTCGACGCCTGCCGGTAGGTTGCGACGGCCCCGTCGTACTGCTTGGCACCGAGCTGGGCACCCCCCAGAAGCATCAGGTTGTCGAACGATGGATTACCGGAGACGACTTTCTGGGCGGCCACTGCGCCCTGGGCGTATTGACTCGTCTTGTCGGTGCCCCGAGCCCGGCGAGCCTGGCTGACGAGTGCCTGCGCGTAGATTCTTTGCTTTTCCAGGTCGCCTCCGTCGAGCGCTACCGCCCTCGCCAGAGCAGGGATTGCGGTCTTGGTGTTGCCTGTGCTGTAGGCGGTCTTACCATATGAAAACCAGAGATCGGCGTCCTTGGGATTGGCGTCGGTGGCCTTTTTCAATTCGGCCACTGCGGCGGCAGCCTGGCCGCTCTTGGTGAGGGCGACCGCCTTGAGCTCAGCCAGATAGCCGTGAGATTTGCTCGGTAAGTCAGCGGTATTGATCTTGGACAAGAAGGCCACCGCGTCGCTATAACGTCCGGTTTGGACGTAGGCTTCGCCCAGGCGGAGCTGGATATTCGCTTGGACCGCTTTGTGCTCGGGTTTGCCGGTCGGCTTGAGGTCATAGGCTCTGCGTAGGGCCTGAACGGCTTCCTTGCCTTTCTTTTGCTTCAACTTGGTCCAGCCGAGCATGAAATGAGCGCCGTACCAATCCGGTTGCGCGTCGATGATGGCTTGAAACTCGGCTGCGGCCGCGGCCCAGTTACCGGCTTCGAATGCGGTCTTGCCGCTATTCCAGTCTGCGTGCGCGAGGGCGGTGGTAAGCGCCATGGCGAGTACAGTCGAAAGCGCCGTCAGGGTTGTACGTTTCATTTCTAAGTCTCCTTTCGGGGGTTCCGAGAACTCTTCACGCGTATTTGAAAGAGCAAGCGGCATGCCACGCACGGGTCTTCGATGCCAACGGGCGGTTGTCGCCAATAGACGTCATCGAGCGGGCGGCGAGAGTCTTTCCAGAGCGCGGCGCGGCGTATTCCGGAGGCCGCGTCCTCATCTGCGGACGGCCCGCGAGGTCGGCTGCTAGGCCGTGACCGTTCCTCGCTGGGCCAATCCTCACTGCAATTGGAAGTTGACGGTGAGGTTGTAGATCACCGCCACCGGTTTGCCGTTCAGAGTGGCCGGCTCGAATTTCCATCGTGCGACTGCGTCCGCTGCTGCTTGGTCGAGGCCCATAGGCAGACCCTTGAGTATCTTGACGTTGGTCACGTCCCCCTGCTTGTCGATGATGGCCTCGATAATCACGACGCCGGTGATGCGGGCCTTGCGGGCGATCTCGGTGTATTGGGGTGACGGGAAGAAGAGTTTCTTCGGAGCTTTGACGTCACCCCCCACGCGGATCGGACCACTGGGCTCCATCGGCGGCGGGCCGTCGGGAATACCCATGATGATGTCGGTGTCCGGCATGTCGACGTCGGGCTCTATGTCTTCTTCTAGTCGAAGTGGTTCCGGCTCGTCGGGAGTCGGATCGGGGATCGGCACCTTCTTTGACTTCGGCTTGGGAATCTCTTGCTGCTGTTTGGGCGGTGGCGGCTTGAACCGGACCTGCTGGACGACGTAGACCTTGGTTTTTTTGGGGGCCTTTTCTTCAGCAACGAGTTTCGGTAGCTGAACCGCGAAGAAGATGACATGAAGAACGACCGCGGCGATCCCTGCCCAGCGCATCGTCTTGCGGTCTTCTTCGTACTCCTGCGCAAAGGTGAGGAAATCACCAGCGGCGAGTTCCGTCGATGAGTCGCTCTCGGGTCGGGTCTGATCTTTTTTCGCCATCGTGTGCTCCTAAAACCAGAACATGTCTATTTCGCGCTGCGTCGGAATCGAGATGTTCTCTACTTTCATCCCGATCTTGTCTTCGGCTTGGCGAAGCTCGTCAAAGACCTTGACCATGTACCCGTATTCGGCGTTCGGCTGCGGGCGGATGATCACCGGTTTCTTCGGGTTGCGCTCGAGCTTGGGCTTGAGGTACTCGAGAATCTCGGAGAGCTGCATCGGCTTCTGGTCTACAAGGTAGATTCCACCCGCCTGGATGTCGATCAGTACGGCTTCCTCTTTTTCCACCATGGGAGGCGTGTCGTCCTCGGGCGGCAGAGAGAAGTCGAGACCGCGGGTGGCGGCGAAGGTCGTAGTGACCATGAAGTAGACGATCAGCAGGAACGCGATATCCGCCATCGATGACGTGGGGATCTCTTCACTAACCTTCGGTTTCTTGATTTTCATCTATTCGCCCCCGGCGCCAGCGCTGTCCACCGTCTCCTGGTTCGACAGGAGATAAATGACCTGCGCCTTGGCCTGTTTGAGAGCGTCGATCACGCCGTCGACGTACCGATACGGCACGTCCTGGTCGGCCTTGAGCACGAACGGCTTGGATGGATCGTTTTGAACAACACCGGCAGCGAACGAAAGTACTTCGTCCGGACCCGGCACGAATACGCTGATTTCCTCGCCGTTCGAAACTCGAATCGTCCCGTTCGGGCTAACCGAGACATAGGCCGCCTGTTTCGGAATCTCGATCCGGATGTCGGTTTTTGGGAGCGTCACCTGGGTTTTGTCGACCTCGAACGAGATCGTGACCATGAAGAAAATGATCAGCAAGAAGGCGATATCCGCCATCGAGGCGGTGGGAATTCCGGTGTTTTGGACTGAGCGGGATGTAAGCCTCATTGGGTTGTCCTAGGAGTTCTTCTGATCAGGTGCCCTGAGACGATGCGTCGCCGCCGATTCCGCTCCGTTTCATCTCGCTGAACGACTCGAGCAGCATGTTCGACGAGGTCTCGATGTCCCGAACGAACGTGTTGATTCGACTCATGAAGAAGTTGTAGGAGAGCTGCGCCGGAATGGCCACGAAGAGACCGGCTGCGGTGGTGATCAGAGCTTCGGAAATACCCGAGGCCACCAAGCCTGGGTCGGAGAGGCCGGCTTCCGCGAGCGCGTCGAAGGACTTGATCATGCCGACGACGGTTCCGAAGAATCCAAGCAGGGGAGCAACGTTGGCGATACTGGCCAGATAAACGAGATTGCGCTCGAGACGGCCCATTTCATAGAGAGCCGCGTTTTCGATCGTTCTCTCGATGTCTTCACGCGGCTGTTCGTACTTGAGAAGACCGGCCTTGAGAATCGAAGCCACCGGGCCTCGATAGGTCTCGCAGACCTTGATCGCGTTCTTGACCGAGCGATTGACGATCAACTCCTTGCGAGTCTTTGCGAGGAACTCGTTGACGTTGATTTTTGCTTTCCTCAGCGCCAACCAGCGTTCGATGATGAACACGATCGAAAGTATCGAGAAGAGCAGGAGCGGCCACATCGTGAAGCCGCCGTCCTTGAAGATCTGCACAAAAGTACCGCCGAAATTTGCCACGCTAATCCTCCTCTGCGTTTGAATTAGACTTCTAGTGTCGGAGTCCAGTTCCAGGTTTCTCGTTGATCGGCACCCGTGACTTTGAAAGTCTTTCGAGATGCCGATCGGGGTAAAAAACCCTCATTCCGTATAGCTAATTGAACTCTATTCCCGTACTCGAGATGAGCGGCGACACTAGCACAACGTATTGGTGAAGACAAGAAAAGCCAACGGTTAGCAGGTTTCGATTACGTATTGACTCGAACAAGCTCGTCGTACCGGCTTCGATTGGCGCAGCAAATCGCCACCGCCAACGCGTCGGCGGCATCGGGCGACGGAACGGCGTCACGAATCGACAGAATCTCTCGGACCATGCGATTTACTTGGTCCTTGCTGGCTCTTCCATAACCGGATACGGCACTCTTGACTTCGGTCGGAGTGTACTCGCGGATCTCGATTCCTCTCCTGGCGAGTGCCGCAAGCAGGGCTCCGCGTGCCTGCGAGAGCACGATCAAAGAACGAGGGTTGAGCCCCTGAAACGGAGTCTCGAGGGCTGCGTACACCGGCCGCAATTCGTCGAGCAGAGCGTCGAGCGCGATGGCCAGACCGGCGAGGCGTGTCCCGAGTTGGGCTTTGGCAGGTGGAGAGAATCGACCGAAGCGCAGCATTTTCAGATGCCCTCCGTCCTTGTCGATCACTCCGAAGCCGGTGTGCCGGCTGCCGGGATCCAGACCGAGGATTCGTATCGGAGTCTTCGGCAAATCAGTTTGCGGTTGCGAGGGCGGCGTCGAGGTTGACGTTGGACCAGACATTCTGAACGTCGTCCAGTTCTTCCAGGGATTCGATCAGCTTGATCACTTTTTGCAAATGCTCCCTGGAGAGGTCGACATGGCTCTGCGGGATCATCGATATCTCGCCGGCCGCGGGCTCGAAGCCGCTTGCAGCGACCGCTTCTCGGGTGTCCAGGTAGCTTTCCGGAGAGGTGAAGATCTCGTACCCTTCTTGGTCGGATGAAAGATCGTCGACGTTGAGCTCCAGAGCCAACTCCATGAACTGCTCTTCGGTCATCGAGCTTTTCTCGAAAGCGACGTAGCCGCGCTTGTCGAACATCCAAGATACGCAGCCGCTGTCGCCCAGGCTACCGCCGTTTCTGGAAAACGCGTGCCGGATTTCGGCGACCGTGCGGTTGCGATTGTCCGTGACGGCTTCCACCAGGATCGCCGCCCCTCCGGGTCCGTAGCCCTCATACGAGACCTCTTCGTAGGAGACCCCCTCGAGAGTTCCGGTGCCGCGCTTTATGGCCCTATCGATGTTGTCGCTGGGGACGTTGGCTCCCTTGGCCTCCTGCACGGCGACCCGCAGGCGTGAGTTGCCCTCTGGATCGCCGCCCCCCAGTCTGGCCGCGACGGTGATCTCCTTGAGCAATCTCGTCCAGAGCTGCCCCCGCCGTGCATCGGTGACGGCCTTCTTGCGCTTTATGCTAGCCCACTTGCTATGACCAGACATTCGATCCTCCCGACGTGGAGCTGTCCGCTCGACCGAACCTCGCTCACGGCAAGTGTAGCGTGCTGAAGTCGGGATGGTGCGAGACCGCCACGATTGACGGCGCCGGAGGCGCCTGCTAAGAATCCAGTCGTCATGATCGTGATCCTCGTGGTATCCAGCGAAGAGCGAATCGGGCGCCACGTCCGCAGTGTTCTCGGCTCACAGGGTTGGTGGGTGACGACGGCCGCAGATCGAGAAGAGGCACTGAGGGCGTCGGCGGATCAGCAGCCGGGCCTGGTGATCGTGGACTGCGAGATCGAGGGCGCTGCCGAGCTGGTCCGCACCTTCGGCGCGAAGAACGGTGGCCCCGGCGTGCTCCTGCTGGAGCCGCCGGGCGATGGCGACGGCGCCTTTCACGCATTTGAGGCGGGTGCCGACCAGATTCTGAGCAAGCCACCTCGAGGGAGAGAATTGCTCGAGGCCGCCGAGAGAGTCATGGCGCTGCCCCATCAGTCGGCCGGGGCGAGCGTCGCCGGTGCGGGGGAGAAGCTCAGCGCCGAAGAGATTTTTGGCGAGCTGCTGATGGAGCTGGAGGCGACCAAGCCAAGGACGACCAAGCCAGGGACGACCACGGGCCGTACGGCGCTCGAATCGCCTGAGCCTTTGCCTGAGGTCTCGGCCGAGGTCTCGGCCGGGCCGGAGCGGCCGAGAGAGCTGGATCCGCCGAGCGAGAGGGAGACGCCGAGCGCGAGCCTTGCAGGACTCTTCGGCGAGTCGAGCGCAGAAGAGGCCGCGCCGAGTACGGCTGCGAATATTGAAGAGGCAAACTCATCTCTCGGACTGCCGAGAGGGGCGCAAGGCGCCGAGGCCGGCAAGACCGGCGAGCCAGGTCTCGGCTTGGGTTCGGAAGATCCGCCCGAGGACCCTTTGTTCACATTCGACCCCAAGATCTTGGGGGATGAGGAGCAAGAGGACCGTGCTGCGGTGGCCGTGGCAGGTGCGGGAGAGGCCGGCGGAGGCGGCTCAGAAGAGCAAGATTCTCCATCGGATCGTGCGGATCCTGCGTCGCCGATTTCGTTGCCCGAGACGCCGGTCGAAGGGGATAGGGGCCGATTTGGCCAGTATCGGCTCGACGAACGCATTGCGGTGGGCGGTATGGCTGAGGTCTGGCGAGCCAGCATGCTCGGAATGGAGGGGTTCCGCAAGACCATTGCGATCAAGAAGATCTTGCCGCACCTGGCCGAGAACAGCGAGTTCGTCGCGATGTTCATCGAGGAAGCCAAGCTGGCCGCTCAGCTCAGTCACGAGAATCTGGTCGAGATCTACGATCTGGGCAAGATCGGCGAGAGTTTTTTCATTGCCATGGAATTTGTCGATGGCAAAGACCTGCGCGGATTGCTGAACCGACTGCGTCAGGCTTCGGAGCAAATGCCGATCGGTCTGGCTCTCTTGATCACCGCCGAGGTAGCCCGGGGCCTGGAATACGCTCACACGCGTGAGGATAGCGACGGCAGGGCTCTGGATTTGGTGCATCGCGATGTCTCTCCTCGTAACGTGTTGATCGGGCATGACGGTCGAGTGCGGCTTTGCGATTTCGGCGTCGCCAAGGCCGTGTCTTCGGTGATTCAAACGCAGATCGGGGCCCTAAAGGGCAAGCTGCAGTACATGTCTCCGGAGCAGGCTTCAGGTAGGTCGGTCGACAACCGGAGCGATATCTACTCGCTAGGCAGCGTGATGTACGAGATGATTTCGGGGCGTCGCTTGTACGAGGCGGACAATGAGATATCTCTGCTAGATGCCGCTCGTGCCGGAAATTTCGACGATCCGAGCAAGCACTGTCCCGCCTTGCCACAGGAGGTACGGCGGATTCTGATCAAGGCGCTGGCCAAGAAGCCGTCGGCGCGCTACCAGAGCGCGGGAGCTCTCGAGCAGGACTTGAGGGCGCTCCTGCGCACGGTTGAGCCCGCTCCAGGGGCGCAGGTCCTGGGCAGCTTCGTCAAGGAGCTGTTTGCGGAGCGAACCGCGACCGAAGAAAGGCCGGCCGGGGCGGAAGTCGCCTCCGCGTCAGCGGTCACAGCGACGCTGGACGGATCGGATGCCGCGACCCGGAGTTGGCCAACCGGCAGGCCCTCGACGCTCAACAGGGTAGCTCGCTTTTGGTGGGGCGTTGCGGCGGGTTTGCTCGCGGCCGGATTGGGTGCGGTTCTGCTCGAGCTGCTCCTCGGCTAGCGGCTCGTCTCGCCTTCTACCACTAGCTGCTAAAGTGCAACGTTGCGGTTGCCCGGCACATCCCTTGGAGTCTCGTTCATTTGCCATGGCTTGGTTCCGAAAAACAAAAAAACCTCGCAGCGCCGTTTCAGAGCGGCCACGAAGTTCAGTCCCGGAGGGGCTCTGGGTACGATGCGGAGGCTGTCGCGAGATCATCTATTCGAAAGAGCTCGATAGGAATCTCCAGATCTGCCCGAAGTGCGGCTACCATTTTCGTATCGGTAGCCGAGCCAGAATCCGATTGCTGCTCGACGAGGACGCTCCCGTCGAATTATTTGGAGGCCTGCTGCCGGCGGACCCACTCAAGTTCAGAGATCGCAAGACGTACAGAGATCGGGTCAAGGACAACGCCAAGACCAGCGGTGAAGAAGAGGCGGTGGTCGTGGTAAGGGGTCATCTAGACGGTGTCCCGGCGATCGTTGCGGTCATGGAATATGCGTTCATGGCCGGCTCCATGGGGTCGGTGGTCGGTGAGAAGATCGCGCGCGCGGCCGAGGAAGCCGTGCGCAGGAAGTGCGGACTTATCGTGGTTTCCGCGTCGGGCGGTGCTCGAATGCAGGAGGGCGTAGTGTCCCTTATGCAGATGGCCAAGATTTCGGCGGCCCTTGCCCGGTTGCGGGAGCGGGCCTTGCCGTATCTGTCGGTCTTGACCGACCCTACGACCGGAGGAGTCACGGCGTCGTTCGGAATGCTCGGAGATCTCAATATCGCCGAGCCGGGGGCGCTGATCGGTTTCGCGGGGCCCCGGGTCATCGAGCAGACGATTCGCGAGAGCTTGCCCGAGGGCTTTCAAACCAGCGAGTTTCTTCTGGAGCACGGGTTCCTCGACCTTGTCGTGGAGCGGGCCGAGCTCAAGAAGACCCTGGCAACCTGCCTGCGCCACTTGAGTCCACGGGCTCGCTGAGGAACCCTCATGGGCCGCGCGATCGATGAAGGTTCTGCACCAAACTCCTAAGCGGGCGACCGTGCCCAGCGACGCGCAAGCGCTGCCAGTCGTTGAACCCGAGCAAATTCTCAGGCCTCTCGAGAGTTGGGGAGTTCGGCTCGAGCTCGACCGGGTCGAACGGCTCCTCGAACATCTCGGATCGCCTCAAGAATCGTACGCCACGGTTCTGGTGGCTGGAACCAACGGCAAAGGCTCGACGGCCTCCTTGCTCGCGTCGATGACCGCGGCTGCCGGCTATCGGACCGGACTCTTTACCTCTCCCCACCTCGAAGGAGTGGAGGAACGGCTACGCATAGACGGTGCGGCCGTGAGCAGACCGGAGTTGGCCGAACTGCTTCAGGAAATCGTCGGCCGGGCTGGCAGCGGCGATCTCGAGGCGCCGACCTATTTCGAAGCTCTAACCGCGGCTGCCTGTCTCTGGTTCGCCCGATCGAACGTCGACTTGGCCGTCTTCGAGGTCGGCATGGGAGGACGCCTCGATGCGACCAATAGCTGCTCGCCGGTGCTCTCGCTGGTGTCCGAAATCGGGTTCGATCACGTCAAGCCGCTGGGCAACACCCTCGGAGAAATCGCGAGGGAGAAGGCTGGAATCTTTCGATCGGGGGTGGTCTCGATCAGCGGCGCCGGCGAACCCGAGGCCAGGAAAGCGCTTCGAGCCTGCGCGCTCGAGATTGGGGCGGAGTTTCGCGAGGTTGCGGATTCGGTGAAGCAAGTAGCCACCGAAGAGGGATCGACGTCGCAGCGAGTTCGGGTCGAGACTGCGAGGCGTGGCTACACCTTCGAACTCGGACTTCTCGGCGAGCACCAGGTTCGCAACCTGCTACTGGCACTTGCCGCCGCGGAACACCTCGCCGTGGACGGTTGGTCCGGTCTCGACCGCCAGGCTATCGAACTCGGAGTCCGGGAGTGCTCCTGGCCAGGACGGCTCGAAAGAGTAGAGCTGCCGGCTGGAAAGGTCATTTGGCTCGACGTCGCCCATAATCCCCAAGGTGCCGAGAGTCTGGCTCGGTTCCTGGCCACTCATCTCACAGAGTACGATTTGTTGTTCGGAATTTTGAAGGACAAAGACGCGCGGGGCGTCCTCGCTGCGGTAGCCCCGGGAGCGGCTCGGATCACCCTTACCTGTCCGCCTAGCGGCCGCGCGATCGATCCCGAGGCTCTGAGGGCGTGGTTATCCGGCCGGCCGGTCGAGGTCGAGCAGGACCCGATAGCAGCCCTGGAGAGTGCACTCGCGGGCCAACGGCCTCTGCTGGTCTGCGGCTCGCTCTATCTGGTGGGTTGGGTTCGAAAAGCGCTTCGTCAACGGTTCGGAGTGCCCCGCCCTGCAGTTGATTTTGTCGCCCGTTCCGCCCGGGCTGTCGTCAAAGGCTAGGCTGGTCTATAGTCCAGGGATAGAGGGGGAAGCGCTCACAGAGTTGGCGCACTTCGCTGCGAACTCCAGCCGCAACCTCCTCGTTTTCGGGGGCGGTGAGCACCCGGCCGATCCACTCGGCGACGGCTTTCATTTCCGGCTCGAGCATGCCGCGGGTAGTCAGCGCAGGAGTGCCGATTCGGATTCCAGAGGCCACCAAGGGCGGATTCTCGTCGTAGGGAATCGTGTTCTTGTTGACGGTGATATCTGCGCGCTCGAGAGCCTCTTCGGCGATTTTTCCGGTGATGCCGACCGACGTTACATCGACGAGAAAAACATGATTGTCGGTGCCGCCGGAGACGATACGCACCCCCTGGCTGCTCAGCGCCGCGGACAGGGCCTTGGCATTGCGAATAATCTGAGCCTGATAGTCACGGAAGCCGTCGCGTAGAGCCTCGCCGAACGCTACGGCTTTCGCGGCGATCACGTGCATCAAGGGGCCGCCTTGCATTCCGGGGAATACGGCGCGGTTGATGTCTTTGGCGAATTTTTTCTTGCACATGATGATTCCACCACGTGGACCGCGCAGCGTTTTGTGGGTCGTGGTGGTAACGAAATCACAGTGCGGCACCGGTGACGGATGGAGCCCTGCGGCTACGAGCCCGGCGATATGAGCGATGTCGGCCATCAGCAGTGCGCCGGTATCGTCGGCGATCTTGCGAAATCTCTCGAAATCGATGACCCGGCTGTAGGCGCTGGCTCCGCAGACGATGAGTTTGGGCCTGTGCTGCTGCGCGATGCGCTCGACGGCGTCGTAATCGATGAGTTCGGTGTCGCGATCGACACCGTAGGCAACCACCTTGAAATCACGCCCCGAATAGGAGAGTGGGTGACCGTGGGTCAGATGGCCACCACTGGCGAGCTCCATGCCCATGAGCGTGTCGCCGGGCTCGAGCATTGCGAAGTAGACCGCCGCATTGGCCTGAGTTCCGCTGTGCGGCTGCACGTTGACCCGCTCGGCGCCGAAGAGCTGCTTGGCCCGAGCGATGGCGATCCGCTCGGCTTCGTCGACCCACTCGCAGCCGCCGTAGTAGCGGCGCCCGGGATAGCCTTCGGCGTACTTGTTGGTAAGAACGGAACCGGCCGCTTCGAGGACCGCTCTGCTGGCGAAGTTTTCCGAAGCGATCAGTTCGAGGCTTTGCCTCTGGCGGTTGAGTTCGCCGGAGATCGCTCGCTGGACTTCGGGGTCGGCCTCGGCGATCGTGCGCTGGTCGAGCATGCTGCTAGCCTGACCTTCTCACCGAGCTTCTACTGCGACGCAGCAAATGCCTGAATCTACTGCGTTACGCTCCCATCGGCCTCCTCGGCGTACTTCGAGTACGCCTACGTCGGCCTCAGTCGCAAGCCTTGTATCTCCAAGCATTTGCGGCGTCTCGTTACGAACCTGGTGAGGAGGTCAGGCTAGTCCCGCTAGGGAGATTTCGACTTCTTGGTGGTCTTTTTCTTAGTTGTCGTCTTCTTTTTGGCGGCGGTCTTCTTGGTGGTTTTTTTGGCAGCGGCCTTGGTCTTCTTCTTGGCCGTCTTTTTCTTGGTGGTTTTCTTCTTAGTTGTCGTTTTCTTCTTGGCGGCGGTCTTTTTGGCAGCCGTCTTCTTGGCGGCTAACTTCTTCGCCGGTTTTTCGGCAGCGTCCTTTCGACCTTTGGAATCCTCGGCTGCCACTTTGGAATCCTCGGCCCTGGCGCGTTTCGAAGCCTCCCGGCGGGTGGTCTTGACCTTGGCCAAGATTTTTCCGCGACGTTCCTTGAGTCGCTTCAGCCGCCGCTGGCGTCGCCGTCTAAGCGATCTGTCTTTTTCTCGCATGTCTCTCCTTCGAGGTCCCAGGCCCGAATCGGCCTTCAAAACCCGCTGATTTAGGGGACTGGAGCTTGTCCCAGTAGCCTTTGACTGTCAAGGCGAGAGCCGCCGCTGGGCTCGGTCACATTACTGGGCGGGGGTGGACTAGAGCGGGATGTTGCCGTGTTTTTTTTGAGGAATCGACTGCCGCTTGCCGCGCAGCTGTCGGAGGGCGCGAATGACATGGGCTCGTGTCTGCCTGGGTTCGATGACGGCGTCGAGAAAGCCGCGCTCGGCGGCGATGAAGGGGTTGGAGAACTTGCTTCGGTATTCACTCACCTTCTCGGCTCGTAGCGCGTCCGGGTTGTCGGCCGCTTCGAGTTCGCGGCGGTAGAGAATGTTGACCGCCCCTTCGGGACCCATGACGGCAATCTCGGCGCCGGGATAGGCGAGATTCACGTCGGTCCTCAGGTGCTTACTGGCCATGACACAGTAGGCGCCGCCATAGGCTTTGCGGGTGATCACGGTGATTTTGGGCACCGTTGCCTCGGCGAATGCGTACAGGAGTTTAGCGCCGTGTTTGATGATCCCTCCGAACTCCTGTTTGGTGCCGGGCAAGAAGCCGGGCACGTCTTCAAAGGTCACCAGGGGCAGATTAAAGGCGTCGCAGAAGCGCACGAATCGAGCGCCCTTGAGCGAGGCGTCGATGTCGAGAACGCCGGCGAGATAGCCCGGTTGATTGGCGACCACTCCCACGCTCTGGTTACCGAACCGGGCAAATCCGACGACCATGTTTTTGGCGTAGTCGGCGTGAACTTCCAGGAAACGGCCGTCATCGACGACGCCGGCAATCAGTTCCTTGATGTCGTAGGGTTTGTTTGGATCTTCGGGAATCAGCGAATCGAGTCGCTGGTCTTCGCGGTCGGTCGGGTCGTCGCTGTGGGTTGGCGGCGGATCCTCGAGATTGTTGCTGGGCAGGTAGGACAGCAAATCTCGAATCGCCAAGAGGCACGCGGCGTCATTGGCCACGGTGAAATGGCTGACACCGCTTTTCGAACCGTGGGTCTTGGCTCCGCCAAGTTCTTCCTTGCTGACCTCCTCGTGGGTGACGGTCTTGATCACGTCTGGACCGGTCACGAACATGTAGCTCGTGCGCTCCACCATGAACGTGAAGTCCGTGATCGCCGGAGAGTAGACCGCGCCGCCGGCGCACGGTCCCATGATCGCGCTGATCTGCGGGATCACGCCGGAAGCCAGTGTGTTTCGCAAGAAGATGTCCGCGTAACCCCCCAGCGAGGCGACGCCTTCCTGAATTCTCGCACCGCCCGAATCGTTGAGCCCGATTAACGGAGCTCCGTTTTCCAGGGCCAGGTCCATGATCTTGCAGATCTTGAGTGCGTTGGTTTCGGACAGCGAGCCGCCGAACACGGTGAAATCTTGGGCGAAGACGTAGACGGTTCGATTCTCGATCGTGCCGAATCCCGAAATGACGCCGTCGCCAGGGACGGTCCTCTCCGCCATGCCGAAATCCTGGCAGCGATGGATGACGAGTTGGTCGAGTTCTACGAACGAGGCAGGATCCAGAAGCAGCTCGACGCGCTCGCGCGCGGTGAGTTTGCCTGAGGCGTGCTGGCGCTCGATACGCTCCCGGCCGCCACCCAGCCGAGCCATTTCGAGTCTGTGCCGGAACTCCTCACGGGGGTTGGCTTTTAGTCCGGTCTTGCGGGTCTCTTCCATTCGACGCCGGCTATCTTACCTTTGAATCCGGGTGGCTCGGCTGTGAGACAATTTTTCCATGTGGTTCTCGAGTGCTGATGCGGCCGCCATCGGTCGATGTTTGGCGCAAGTGGCCGACCAAGCGACCGACATAGTCGATCTGTTTCTCGAGCGGCGGTACGAACTCGAGATGCGCTCCGAAGAGACGGGTCCGGGAGTCGTTGCGCGCCGAGACGAGGGCTTTGCGATTCGGCTGGTTCGAGACGGACACACGCATCTGGTCGCTAGAGACGGTTTTGAGGCCGGCGCCCTCGAGTCGGCGTTGCGTGAAGTCGCTCGCGTGATTCCGTCCAGCGCATACAGTGTGCCCGAGTTGGCGACTTTGGGTCCGCCAGAAATACCGGCCTGGGACGAATTCCTCGATTTTCAGACCCGGGTACGGCAAGCGGTGCGAGAGCGACACGCCGCTTTTGATTTTCGAGTGCGAGTCGCTCACCACCGTCGCCGGGTGCAGCTTGTAGGTCGGCGCCTGATGCCCGAGCCCGAGACCGAGGCCTTCTTTAGCCTTGCCTGTTCGACGCCCTGGGGAGGATTCGGAACCTTGACTCCGGAACTGGACGACGATTGTGTCGCAGCCGTGGCAAAGGCTCTGGTCGGTCGTTTCCGCGCGCGAGGCGCTTCCGTCATCGGCGGCTTTGCGGGTCCCATTGTACTGGCGCCGGCGGCGACCGCGGTGCTCCTGCACGAGGCCGTGGCCCACGCCCTCGAAACGGACACGTTGGTGTTGAGTGGCAGGCCCGAGGCCGCGGTCGGGGTGGCTCTGGGTAGCGACCTTCTCGACGTCCTGGACAGCCCGGGCGACATGCCGCCGGCTCTTCGCCGGGAGACGGATGACGAGGGATTGCCGGTTCTTCGTCGCTGGCTGCTCCGGAGGGGATGCGTAAGCCAAGTGCTTGCCGACCGCTTTCATGCCGGGTTGTCGCCGCATCTGTTGCCGGGCGCGGCGCGGCGAGCAAGCCGTCATTTGCCGCCGGTCCCAAGATCGACTCATCTCGAACTCGTACCTGGCGACCATGATTTCGCTGACCTTCTGGAAGGCGCCAGCGGTATTTACTTTTCCGAAATCTCGCGCGGGAGACTCGATCCGTTGTCGGGCGAGCTGGTCGTGGAGTTTCCCCACGGCCGGCGCTTTCGAGCGGGACGGCTCGGCGACTGGGTTGGTAGATGCGTCCTGCGCGGCAAGGCCTCGCAGGTTTTGAGCGCCGTCGAGGCGATCGGGGACGAGAGCGAGTTCGCCGGGGCGGGTTGGTGCGCCAAAGCCGGACATCGGCTGCCGGTTTGGGCGACCTGCGCTCACCTTCGCCTCTCGGGTCTGGAGATCGGCCAGTGACCGACGCTCGAGTCGCTCTGGACCGGGTTGCTCGGTCCCTGCTTGCCGCCGGGCTCGAGGCTGTCGAGGTCTATCTCAAGATTGGGCGCAGCCGCAGAGCCGCCCTTGGATCGGAAGGCAGACTCGTGTCTTTGCATCGCGAGAACGGTTGGGCGGTGAGAGCCAGCGGCGCGCGGTCCTCGCTCTTCTGTTGCGGTAGCGGCGAGTTGCCGCTCTCTGGGCCGTGGCCGAGCCCGGACGGCCCTTCGCTCAGGCTGCCCGGTCCGCGTCCGGTAACTGAATGGCGGGAACCGGCCGCGCTGCGGGCTCCCCTGTGTGTCGAGCACGAAGCCCTCGAGATTCTGGAAGCTTGCGAGCGCGAACTCGCGCGCGGCCTGCCCGGCGCGCGCCTATTGCAGGCGACGCTCGAAGACGGTGAGAGCGACTCGCAAGTCGTGAACACCAGAGGTGTGGAGGCGCTCTGGCGCCAGCGCGGCTCGACGCTCTACCTCGAGGCGGCGCTCGGCGACGACAGGGTCATCGAGTTCGTGGGTGGCTCTAACGCCCGGGCTTTCAACCCAAGAGCGCTGGTGGGCCGCATCGTCGACCGTCTCCTGATTCGCCGCGACGGAACCATCGGCGAGCGCGATCGAGGCACCGTACTGCTGGCTCCTCCGGTCGCGGTCCGGATTCTCGACGCGCTGTTGCCGCTCTTGTTGGGTGACGAGGGTGGGTCGGGTTCCGGTTCCGGTTTTGGTTCTTTCATGGCCGAGCACGGCGCGCTCGGGTCGAAACACTTGAATGTCGTCGATGACGGTCGCCTTGCGAACGGACTGTTTTCGGCCCCGGTCGATGGCGAAGGCGTGCCGACCGGAAAAACGGTCTTACTCGAGAAGGGCGTTCTGCGCGCGACCTTGGGGCACGGCGCGGCTCGAGATGGCGAGACGGGAGGTGCCGTCGGTTGTGTGCGCCGCGCGAGCTATCGCGACATTCCGCGGGTGGGCCCATCGCATCTGTTCATCGAGGCCGATGCCAGGATGTCGCCCGGCGCTCTGCTGGCCGACCTCTCGCGGGGACACTACTTTCTCGACGCCATGGACGCCGGTCGTTTCGATCTCGAGGGCGACCGATTCGAGATCACCGTTGGAGGGTTCGCAGTGCGCTCCGGCGAACCTACTCGAACGATTTCAGGTGCCAGGCTATCCGGAAGGCTCAGCCAGCTCTTGGGTGGGCTCGAGGCCGTGGCCAGGGACCTGACCTTCTTTCCCTTACGAGGCCTGCTGGGCTCGCCGAGCCTCCTAATTACCGGGCTCGACGTGAACGGCAAGTCCCGGTTCTGATCTTCTCGGCGGAGCCGGAGTTTCTAGCCTGACCTGCCTGCCGAGTTTCATCCGGTTGTCTGCTTGTTCCTGCGAACCGGCTTGGCCTTGAGTTTCAGGGTCTCGCCTTCCCGCGCAACCCGCAGATGGACTTTCGCGCAACCAGTCTTTTTCTGCAGTCTGGCTATCTGTTTGGTGACGTGCTTTTCGAAGCTACCGAAGTCGACCTTGCTCGCTCTGCCTCTGTGGCCGTAGAGGCTTTCGTAGAGCGCCTCTATAGCGGAGCGGTCGGGTTTGGCACCGATCTCGAAACCTCTGTCGGTGTCTAACCGCGGCTCACTCGTGACAGTCTTGCGTCGCAGGGTTTTGCTGGATTCGAGTTCACGAAGCCGACGGCCTTGCCGTTCGCTCAAAGTGTTGAAACTCGCCTCGAGAGTGCCCAGTCTAAAACGCTCGACAGAGGAGCGGATCCGAGCCCGCCGCATCGCCCGAATTCGCTTTTCGATCCGAAAGCGAAGCTCCTCCGGGGGGTGGCGAACCGCTCCCGCCAGGAAGCGGTCGAACTCGATCCTGAGCAGACGCATGTCCTCTTCGACCGAGGTGATCTGGCTGTCAAAGCTCATGTTTCTTAAGCCTGGATTATTCACCAAGCTTCTACTGCGGAGGCGTAAATTATTGCATTTACTGCGTTGCGCTCGGTCGGACAATCGGGGACACCATGAGAATGGTGTCCCCAAGACGCCAGCGGAGGCCTCGGTCGCGACGCCCTGTCTCCGATCAACCTTCTTCAACAACTTACACCTCCTCGCTACGAATCCTGGTGAATAGTCCAGGCTAGAATCGGCTTCCGATGACTTCTAAAGCTCGAACCGACCTACTCCGGCAGCTTCCGGCGATGGATGTTTTGCTGCAAAGTTCCGGATTGGCTCGCGCCCAAGAATTATACGGAAGGCGCCTTGTACGCGTCCAAACAGGATGTGAGCTGGACCGTCTACGCGAGCGCATCATGGCGGATAAAAATGTTCTACTCGACAGCGAAATGGCAGAACTTCCGGACCGGGTTTGGGCCGCGCTCGAGAGTCGGTACGGAAAGCCCCTGGAGCGTGTCCTCAATGCCACCGGGATCTTGCTGCACACGAATCTCGGACGTGCGCCGTTGCCGCGGGCGGTCGCGCGAAGACTTCCGGTACTCCTGAATGCGTACTGTGACCTCGAGTTCGATCTCGGCTCTGGGAAACGTGTAGATCGCAACTACCGCGCTGCGCGTCTGCTCGAGGCGATCTCCGGAGCGCCGGCGGCCCTTGTGGTCAACAACAACGCCGCGGCCATGGTCCTGGTTCTTTCGGTGCTCGCGATCGGTCGGGAGGTCGTGGTTTCGCGTGGTGAGCTGGTCGAGATCGGGGGCTCGTTTCGAATACCGGAGCTTTTGGAAGCCACGGGCTGCCGGCTGGTGGAAGTCGGTACGACCAATAGGACAGGCCTGGCTGACTACGAGCGAGCGATCGGTCCGGACACGGCTCTACTGCTCAAGGTATTTCCGAGCAACTATCGTCAGGCGGGCTACGTCGCGAGTGTTTCGCCTGCGGAACTCGTTGCCCTTGGTCAGAGTCGGGGAGTTCCGCTTCTGGTCGACGAGGGAAGCGGGCTCTTGCAGGCTCGGGAGCAACCCCAGCTCCGAGAGCATCCCAGCTTCGAGTCGTTACTTGGGCAAGGTTGCGATCTGGTGTGCGGGAGCGCAGACAAACTCCTGGGCGGGCCCCAAGCCGGGCTGCTGGTCGGCGACTCCGGATTGGTGGAGCGATGCCGTCATCACCCCCTGTATCGAGCGCTGCGGCCCGATCGAACGGCCCTTGCCGCGCTCGAGGGCGTCTTGCGGATGCACCTTGCCGGGGATCCGTTGCCGCTCGATCGGATGTGGCCTGAAGAAGCCGAGCACCGCAAGCGACTCGAGGCCGTGGCCTCCAGATTGGGTGCCGCGGTGGTACCGGCGGACGCGTTTCTCGGTGGGGGATCGGCTCCCGATCAACCGGTTCCGGGTCAGGCCTTGGCGCTTCCAGATATTCCAGAGCTGGCTGCGGCTTTGAGAACCGGCGTGCCTCCGGTCGTCGGCTACTCACGAAAGGGCCGTTTTCTCCTGGATCTGCGTACGGTCGAAGCGCAGGATGACCAGGCGCTCGTCGCCGCCGTTCTAGCGGCGTTTCAGAAACTGGGACTCGAAATTCCAGGCTGACCACGATCTCGAACTCCATGGTGCTCATGAATAATGCAGGCTAAGATCCTGATTGTCGAAGATCGCGACGCGCTCCGCCGCCTGCTCGAGACGGCCCTGGCTCAGCACGGCTACGACGTGACCAGCGCGGCGGACGGCGCCGAAGGCATCGCGCTGGCCAAGTCCGGTGCCTTCGACCTTATTGTGACCGATCTCAAGCTGCCTTCGGCTTCGGGACTCGAGGTCCTCGCGGCCAGCCGCGAACGGCGGCCGGAAGTTCCGGTCGTGGTGCTCACAGCGCACGGTACCGTCCAGACCGCAGTGGACGCCATGAAGATGGGAGCCTGCGATTTTCTCGAGAAGCCGGTCGAGATCGACGATCTTGCGGCGCTGGTAAAAACTCATCTCGGCGGCGAGCCTGGCCCAATGCTGTTACAGGCTCCGGGCGTCCCTCCGATCGTTGGACGTCACCCACTGATCCGCGCGGCGGCGAAGCTCACGCTGCGAGTCGCGCCGACCGAAAGCACGGTTTTGCTGACCGGCGAGAGCGGAACCGGCAAGGAGCTGTTCGCTCGGGCGATTCACGCTCACTCGAAGCGCCGTTCGGGTCCCTTCGTGGCGGTCAACTGTGCGGCACTGCCGGAGCAGTTGCTCGAAAACGAGCTGTTCGGTCATGAGAAAGGAGCCTTCACGGGCGCGCACAAGCGTCAGCAAGGCCGCTTCGACGCAGCTCAGGGTGGGACCTTGCTGTTGGACGAGATCGGCGAACTCGCAGCCGGGATC
>Ga0209980_10000417_pt1 | contig 22855 bp, 21 predicted proteins | sample CR02metaG_FD_183611 | JGI IMG/M metagenome (GOLD analysis project Ga0209980, IMG submission 183611) | Deep subsurface microbial communities from Mariana Trench to uncover new lineages of life (NeLLi) - CR02 metaG (SPAdes) (version 2) | ecosystem: Environmental > Aquatic > Marine > Ocean trench...
GTCGACGCCGCGCTCGAGAAATTCGGCCGCGTCGACGTGCTGGTCAACAACGCCGGCGTGTTTTCGCCCAAACCCTTCCTCGAGGTCGAGGAGGCGGACCTCGATCGCTACTACGCGATCAACCTGAAGGGCACCTATTTCACCAGCCAAGCCGCGATACCCGCCATGCAGTCCCAAGGCGGCGGTGCCATCATCAATATCGGTACGGTGTTGGTGGACCATGCCATCGGCGGCTTCCCGGCGAGTGCAGCGGTCGCCAGCAAGGGTGCCGTTCATGCGCTCACGCTTCAACTGGCCGCCGAATTCGGCAAGGACAATATCCGCGTCAGCACCGTTGCGCCGGGCATCGTCCGGACCCCGATCCACGCCCGGAACGGCATCGAAAACGTCGATGATCTGGCCGGTTTGTCTCTGCTGGGCCGCGTCGGCGAGGGCGCGGAGGCGGCCGACGCCATCCTCCATCTCGCCGCCGCCAAATTCACCACGGGCGTCGTCTATCGACTGGATGGCGGGCACACCGCCGGCCACCACTTCGGCTAACCACGAACGGCGAAAAGGACAACCACAATGACCACTTTCCCCGTGCACTCGAGCGAAACCGCCCCCGAGGGTTCGAAACCAATTCTGGTTGCGGCGCAGAAAAAGTTCGGCTTCGTGCCCAACCTCATCCGCGTCTTGGCCGAGGCGCCCGCCGCCGCCGAAGCCTACACGACAGTCATGGACATTTTCGAAAGCGCATCGCTTTCCGAGGCTGAAAAACAGACTGTTTTGCTCTCTGTGAGCTTTGCCAACGAATGCGATTACTGCATGGCGGCGCATACCAAGATCGCCGGCATGAAGGGCGTCCCGGCGGAAATCATCGAAGCACTACGCTCGGGCACGACGCTTCCCGATCCCAAGCTCGATGCCCTCGCGGGGCTGACACGGTCCATCGTCGAGACCCGCGGCTGGCCCACCGTGGCGGCCAAAGAGGCCTTCTTCGCGGCCGGCTACGGCGCCAGCGCGTATCTGGAAGTGATCGTCGGCGTCACCGTGAAGACCCTTTCGAACTATGTGAACCACGCGGCCGATACGCCCCTCGACACCGCGTTCCAAACACACAAGTGGGCTGCGTGACGCAGCCCCTTGACCTCCCGGACCCGGCCCCCGGCATATCCGGGGGCCGGGTTTTCAACAACCCCTAAAGTTAGCGACGGCAAATCGGGCCCTGTCGTACCGGCAAATCATGTAGGATGTCCGATGACTTCCATCGCTTGACTGGAGGACTTCATGCCTACAGCCCCCATGCCTACGGCAAAAAAAGCGCGCGCGGTCGGTTTCAATCACGTCGCCATCGAGGTCGGCGATATCGAGGAGGCGCTGGCTTTTTACGGCAGCTTGTTCGATTTCGAGCTGCGCGGCAAAAGCGAAACCATGGCGTTCATCGATCTGGGCGATCAATTCCTGGCGCTCCAGACCGGCCGGACCCAGGCCGCCGACGACGGCCGTCATATCGGCATCGTGGTCGACGACAAGGAAGCCGTCCGCCATGCGCTTGCGGAAGCGGGCATCGAGCCGCTGCCCGGCCGGTTTCTCGATTTCCGCGACCCCTGGGGCAATCGCATAGAGATCGTCGGCTATGACAACATCCAATTCTCCAAGGCGCCGAACGTGCTGCGCGGAATGGGGCTCGCGCATCTGACCAAGACCGAAAAGGCGATCCAGGAGCTGACCGACAAAGGCATGGCGCCGAGCTAGAGCATTATCCGTTACGTCCGAGCCAACCCGCGCCTAGGGAATAGCAGGCGCCGGCATCAACAATCGCAGCGCGCCGGGGACGATCTCGATATCGACCGGCAGCGCGGCCACGATATCGCCGTCGGCCTGCACCGGGTCGCCCTCCGGGCCCTCGACGCGGACCTTGCGGCCGGTCACGATGCGGTAGTCCGGCTCCTCGGCGAGCCGGTCCATCTGCATGGCCATCACATAGCGCAAGGCCGCCAGGCGCCCGCCGCGCTCGAACAGGCAGACCTGAAACGACGGTTCGGCGAGGCTTGCCTCCGGCGCCAGGACATACTGACCGGCGTAGTAGCGCCCGTTGGAGACCACCACGGAGGCCGCGTCGTAGGTCGCCCCGTCCACGGTGATCCGGTAGTTGGGAAAGGGAAACACCAGCAACTGGCGCGCCATCTCGGCGTAGTAGGCGCCGGTGCCCAGCAGCTTCTTGCCGACCAAGTCGACGCTGGCCACGGCGTGGGCGTCGGCGCCCGCACCGGCCATGGTGGTGAACAGCCGCTCGGCGCCGTCGGCGCCGCGAATCCGGCCCAGGCAGACATCCACCGGCGTGCCATGCAGGACCGTCTCGGCCAGCGCGTCGGGCGCCAGGTCGAGGCCGATCTCGGTGGCGAGCACGTTGGCGGTGCCGAGCGGCAGCAGCGCCAGCGGCAGCGCGCTGCCGGCCAGCCCACTACCGGCCAGCCCGTTGACCACCTCGTTGACCGTGCCGTCGCCACCGGCCGCCACCACTAGGTCGTAGCCCCGCTCCACGGCCGCGTGCGCGAGCGCCTCGGCCTCGCCCCGGCGCGCGGTCGCCCAGACCTCCGGCACGCTGCCCAGGCTGCGCAGCCGCGCCAGGGTCGTCTGCAGACGGCCCCGGCCCCGGCCCGCGGTCGGATTGTGGATCAGCAGGATCCGCGGATTCCGCAGCGTCTCCCCCCCGGGCTTAGATGGGCCGGGCTTAGATGGGCCGGGCTTGGTGTCGGTCATGCGGGATCGGGTTCCAATCGCCAAAACGCGGCCGATTATGCCTGAAGGACACACCACGTTCGGGGTGTTTTTTTTGACATGGCCGCATATATGGGATTAACCGAACGCCCGTGCTATCCTTAGGGGGCGCGACGGAGACCCACGAACAGCCTGACGGCCGCCCATTTGTCCGATCCGACATCCAACCACGCAAGCCGAGCCGAGCCGGCGCGACAGGCCGGGGGGCTGCCCCGCCTCGACGAGACCACGCAAGCGCTGGTCGCGCGCCTGTTCCGCGACTACCTGCGGCCCCAGGCCGGGCGAATCGTCGCGGCGCTGCTCTGTATGATGGTGGTGGCGCTGAGCACGGCGGCGTTCACCCAGCTGATCAAGCCGATCATCGACGAAATCTTCGTCCGCCGGAACGAGGACATGCTGCTGCCCATCGCGCTTGCGGTGTTCGCCGTCTTCGCGGCCAAGGGCCTGGCCACCTACGGCCAGTCGGTGCTGATGAGCTATGTCGGCCACCGCGTCGTCGCCGAACTCCAGCACGGCCTCTACGCCCGCGTGATCGGGGCCGATCTGGCGTTTTTCAACCGCACTTCGCCGGGCGAGTTGATCGCCCGCTTCATCAACGACATCAACCTGTTGCGCAACGCCGTCTCCAACACCCTGGTCGGCTTCGGCAAGGATTCGCTCACCGCGCTCGCGCTGATGGGCGTGATGTTCTACGAGGACTGGCTGCTGGCTTCGATCACCGTCGTGGTTTTTCCGACCGCGATTCTGCCGATCGTCCGCATCGGCCGCCGGATGCGCGTGGTATCGAGCCACACCCAGACCGAGGTCGGGCGCTTGACCACCCTGCTCGACGAGACCTTCCAGGGCGTGCGCTACGTCAAGGCCTACGCCATGGAGGCTTACGAGAAGGCGCGCGCCGGCTGCGCCATCGAGGCGGTGTTCAAGCTCAATTACCAGGGCGCGCGCACACGCAGCGCGCTGCACCCGATCATGGAAGTGCTCGGTGGCCTGGCGATCGTCGCGGTGATCCTCTACGGCGGTCAGGCGGTGATTTCCGGCGCCAAGTCGCCCGGATCGTTCTTCGCCTTCATCACCGCGCTGCTCCTGGCCTACGAGCCGATCAAGCGCCTGGCCAAGTTGAACGCCAACCTGCAGGAGGGCCTGGCGGCCGCAATCCGGGTGTTCGCGCTGCTCGACCGCGAGCCGGAGATCCGCGACGCGCCGGACGCGGTCGCGCTCGAGATCGCCGCCGGCGGCGTCCGCTTCGAAGGCGTCACGTTCTCCTACAACACCGAGGGACCGACCCTGCGGGATATCGAGATCGAGATCCCGGCCGGCCGGACCGCGGCGCTGGTCGGCCCCTCGGGCGCCGGCAAGTCGACCATCATGAACCTGATCCCGCGCTTCTACGATATCGACGGCGGCCGGATCACCATCGACGGCCAGGAGCTGCGCACGGTCACGCTGGCCTCCCTGCGCGCCCAGATTGCTCTGGTCAGCCAGGAGATCCTGCTGTTCGACGACACCATCCGCGCCAATATCGCCTATGGCCGGCCGGCGGCGAGCGAACCGGAGATCGCCGCGGCCGCCGCCGCCGCCGGCCTCGAAACCTTCGTCGCCGAGCTGTCCCAGGGGCTCGACACCCCGGTCGGTCCGCGCGGGGTCATGTTGTCCGGCGGCCAGCGCCAGCGCGTCGCGATCGCGCGCGCCATGCTCAAGAACGCGCCGATCCTGCTGCTCGACGAGGCGACCTCCGCGCTCGACAGCGAGTCCGAGCGCCAGGTTCAGGGCGCGCTCGCCGAGCTCATGAGCGGCCGCACCACGCTGGTCATCGCGCACCGCCTCTCGACCGTGGTCAACGCCGACATCATCTACGTGATCGAGGCCGGGCGTATCGTCGAATCGGGCCGCCACGGTGATCTGCTGGCCCGCGGCGGGCCCTACGAACGGCTCTACGCGCTGCAGTTCGCCGAGCAAGCCGGGGATGTCGGGGATGTCGGGGACGTTGGGGCCGAAACGCCGCCGGTGCCCGCGCGCACAGGAACCGAATCATGAACCTGCGCAAGCGCCTGCTTCGCTCCGGGCCGGTTCAATCGATCTTAGCCTGGCTGACCGCCCAATTCATCCGCCTGCTGTTCCTGACCACCCAGTGGACCGTGGTCTGCCCGCCGAACACGGAGCGCTGCCTGGCCAAGGGGCGGCCCTTCATCGCCTGCTTCTGGCACGGCCGCATGATCATGATGCGTGCCGCCCTGCCACGCGGCATCACCATGCACGTGCTGATCTCCGAGCACCGCGACGGCCAGTTGATTTCACGCGCGCTGACCAGCCTGGGGGTCGCGACGGTCGCCGCGCCGAGCCGCGGCGGCGGCGCCTCGGCGCTGCGCAGCATGGCTCGCCTGCTGGCCCGGGGCGAGAGCGTTGGCATCACGCCGGACGGCCCGCGCGGCCCGCGCATGCGCGCCAAGGCGGGCGCGATCCAGGTGGCGCAGCTCTCCGGGGTTCCGATCCTGCCGGTCTCCGGCGCGGTCGGCCGGCGCCGGATTCTCGGAAGCTGGGACAGCTTCTGCCTGGCGCTGCCGTTCAGCCGCGGGATCATCCAGTGGGGCGAGCCGATTGAGGTGCCGCGCCATGCCGACGACGCCGAGCTCGAACGCCTGCGCCGCCTGCTCGAAGACCACCTGAACCGCCTGACAGCCGAAACCGACCGGCGCTTCGGCCAACCGGCGGTCACGCCCGCCGCCGAGACCCCGGCCGCCACAAGGCCGGCCGCCACAGGCCCGGCCCCTACGGACTCGGGCCCCGTGGACTCAGACGAAGACCGGGCCCGGCATGCGCGCGCCTGATTTCTGGACCGAGGACGGCGCCCTGGCCGCGCTGCTTGCGCCGCTCGGCGCTGGCTACGACCTGGCCGGGCGGCTGCGCCGCGCGCTGGTCCCCTCGGTTGCCGCCGATATTCCCGTGGTTTGCGTCGGCAACCTGGTCGCCGGCGGGGCCGGCAAGACCCCGGTCGTGCTCGCACTGGTCGAGGCGCTGGCCGCGCGCGGGGCGGCGGCTCATTGCCTGAGCCGTGGCTATGGCGGCCGCGCGCCGGGACCGAGGCGGGTCGATGCGGCGCGCGACAGCGCCGCGGAGGTCGGCGACGAGGCCTTGCTGCTGGCCCGGGCGGCGCCGAGCTGGGTGGCGCGCGACCGCACCGCCGGCGCCCGGGCCGCGGCCGCCGCCGGCGCCCGGGTCCTGGTCATGGACGACGGCTTTCAGAACCCGGCGCTGGCCAAGGACCTCTCGCTGGTCGTGGTCGACGGCGCCTACGGTTTCGGCAACCGGCGGGTCATGCCGGCCGGACCGCTGCGCGAAACGGTGGCGCGCGGGCTGGCCCGGGCCGACGCCGTGGTCCTGCTCGGCCGCGACGACTGGAACTTGGGTGCGCCGCTCGGCGCGCGCCTGCCGCTGCTCACCGCCCGGCTCGAGCCGCGGCCCGGCAGCGAGCGCCTGGCAGGGCGCAGAGTTCTGGCCTTCGCCGGCATCGGCCGGCCGGACAAATTCTTCGCCACCCTGGCCGGACCTGAGGGCGGACTTGGCGCCGAGCTGGTCGAGACCCGCGCCTTCCCCGACCACCATTCCTATAGCGCCGCCGAGCTCCGGACCTTGCGCGCGCGGGCGCGTAGCCTCGATGCGCTTCTGGTGACCACCGAGAAGGACGCGGTACGGCTCACGCCCGAGCAACGCGAAGGCATCGAGATCCTGGCGGTCGCGGTCGCCTGGGACGATCCGGCGGCGCTCCAGGCCCTGCTCGACACGCTGCCGCTTTGCCATGAAAGGGCGCCATGAAACGGTTCCGCTACCTGATCGAGGCGCTGGCGCTGCGGGCCGCCTTCGCGCTCTTGGGCCTCCTGCCGGTCGACGCCGCCTCCAATCTCGGCGGCTTCCTGGGGCGCAACATCGGGCCGCGCCTGCCGGCCAGCGCGCGGGCGCGGCGCAACCTGCGCCTGGTGTTCCCCGAGAAGAGTGCGGCGGAGAGGGCGCGCATCGTTCGCGGCATGTGGGACAACCTGGGCCGGGTCGCCGCCGAGTACCCGCACCTCGGCGAAATCACGGCGCCGGAGAGCGGCCGCATCGACTGGATCGACACGGCGTCGGTGCGCGCCATGCGCGACCAGGGAACGGCCGCCATTCTGGTCTCGGCCCATCTCGCCAACTGGGAGATCATGCCGACCGCGGCGATCCAGCGCGGCGTGCCCATGACGATCATCGTGCGCGAGCCGAACAATCCCTTCGTGCGCCCCCTGATCGAGCGGGCGCGCGGGGTCGCCGGCGGCGTGCGGGCGCCCAAGGGCTTGCCCGGCGCGAAGGCGGCGGTCGGCGCCCTGCGCCGGGGCCAGGTGCTCGGCCTGCTCTACGATCAGAAGCTGAACGACGGTATCTCGGTCCCGTTCTTCGGCATCGCGGCCATGACCCCGGCCGCCCCCGCGCAGCTCGCCCTGCGCTTCGGCTGCCCGCTGGTGCCGGTGCGGGTCGAGCGCCTCGGGCCGGCGCGGTTCCGGGTCGCCTCCTTCGAGGCGCTCGCGCTGCCGCAGAGCGGCGACCGCCAGGCGGACACGATCGCGGTCATGGCCGCGCTCAACGAGATTCTGGAAGGCTGGATCCGGGACCGGCCCGAGCAGTGGCTGTGGCTGCACCGCCGCTGGCCCGAGGCGGCCTACCAACAGCTTCGAGTTGGCGAAGATTAAAGCGAACCCACCGAGGGAACGAGGATGCGAAAACCCGAGGTCCTACTGTTCGATCTGGGCGGTGTTCTATTGGACTACGTCGGCGTGGAATCGCTTCACGCCCTCGCCAAGGGACGCTACGGCCTGGAAGAGATCAGGCGGCTGTGGCCCGAATCGCCGTCGCTGCAGCGGCTCGAGACCGGCTCGAGCACGCTTGACGAGTTTGCGCCGGCCTTCATCGCGGAGTGGGGCCTGGCCATCGATCCCGCGGCGTTCCTCGCCGAGTTTGGAACCTGGACCCTCGGGCCCTATGACGGCGCCCTGGACCTGCTGGCCGCGTTGGGCAAGGACTTCACGCTGGCCTGTCTGACCAACATGAACGCGGCCTATTGGCACCGTATTCGCGACGACATGGGCCTGGGGTGCCGTTTCGGCCGATGCTTCGCTTCCCACGAAATCGGGCTGCTGAAGCCCGACCGACGGGCCTACGAGCATGTAACGGAGGAACTGCGGTGCCGGCCCGACGCCATCGCCTTCTTCGATGACACGATGAAGAACGTCGCGGCGGCCCGGGACTGCGGCCTCGACGCCCATCACGTCGAAGGCTTCGAGGCGCTTCGAGAAAAGCTTCGCGACCTCGGCATCATCGAGCGGCGCGCCGGATAAGCGCCCGCTATCCGCTCACTTGTCGCGCACCACCAGGCAGTCGAGCTTGGCGGCCTTGATCTGGGCGCACATGTCCTGGGCGGTCGCCCGGTTGGGAAACGGCCCGGTGCGGATGCGGTAGTAGATGCCGCGGTCGCCCAAATCGGCGCGCTGCACCGCGAGTGCCAGATCGCCCAACAGGGCGGGGTGGGCCTTCCGCAGCCGCGCCCACTCCTGGCGCGCGCTTTGGTCGGACTTCACCGACGCCAGTTGGACGAAGTAATCCCCGGCCGCCAGCGCCGGTCCGGCGCCCACCGCCCCGGCGATCAGCAGCGCCGGGATGATCCGCCGAAGCTTGCTCAACACATTCCCCCCCGTCCACGAACCGAAGGCACGGTCCAACTACAAATCGCGAACCAAGTCTATCAGAGTCGCGGGTATCCAACCAACCGTTTGGCGGAAAGCCCAGCCTACTGCACCGAACCCGGCATCGGCGGCACCAGGAGCGCCGGGTCGAGGCGCTGGTCGAACCAGTTGATGCGCCAGTCCAGGTGCGCGCCGGTGACCCGGCCGGTCGCCCCGACGCTGCCGATGGCATCGCCCTGGCTGAGCCGCGCGCCCGCTGTCACCCAGACCTCCGCGAGGTGCGAGTAGACCGAGGTCAGCCCGTGGCCGTGGTCGATGAGTACGGTGCCGCCGGTGTAGTACATATCGTCATCGGCGATCGCCACCACCCCGTCGGCCGGGGCCGTGACCGGCGTGCCGGCCGGCGCCGCGATGTCGACGCCGAAGTGCGGCCGCCGCGGCTCGCCATTGAGCACCCGCTGACTGCCGAACACCCCGGTGATCGGTCCCACGGCCGGCCACACGAAGCCGCTCTCGAACAGCGGCTCGGCGCGGTCGACCGCGCGGGCCCGCGCGATGCGCCCGTTCTCGGCCCGGATGCGCGCCAGCACCGCCTCGGGCGGGGTCACCATCTTCGGCGGCAGGCCGTCGATGCGCTGGATCTTGTAGCTGCGCCTGGCCACCACCAGATGGCGCATCTCAACCTTGCCGTCGGGCCAGGCGACCTCGAGCACGGCGTTGGGCGGCGCATCGCGGCCGAAGCCGAAGATGAAGCGGCCCGCCCCGCTGACCCGGACCCGGCGGCCGTCCAGGGTCACCTCGGCGCCCGGCGCGGCCTGCCCGAAGATCAGGCCGCCCTGCAGGAAGTCGCCCTCGAGCCCCAGCTCCGCGGCGCGTGCCATTGGACCGGCCAGCGCGAGCGCCAGCAGAAGCAGGGCGATAAACGTTCTCACAGCAAGGTCCCCTGGGGTTCGTCGCCCGGTCGCTTGGCCCGCTTCGGCTTTTTGGGCTTGGGCACGGCCGCCCCCCTGCCCGCCCCGCCAGGCGCCCCGCCAGGCGCCCCGACTGCCCCGGCACGGCCATCGCCGAACTCGATGTCGAGCGCCAGGCCCGGCGTGACCTGGGCCGCCCGCGCGATCGGTCCCGCGGGGCCATGCACCACCGCGAAGCCGCGCTTCAGCACGTTTTCGTAGGACACGCTCTCGAGCACCCGCGCCAGGGCCGCGAGCGCGCCCGCGGCGTCGCCCAGGGCCGGCGGCTTGTCCAGCAGCGCCGCCAGGCGCGCCGCCGGCGCCGCCAGGCGCTCGCGGGCGAGGCCCAGCTGCTGGCGCGGATGGGGCAGCGCCGCCGCCAGCTCCGCGACCCGGCCGCGGCGCCGGGCCACCAGGTTTGCCGCCGCGTTCACCAGGCGCTCGGCGCGGTCGTCGAGGCGCTGGCTGATCTCCTCGAGCAGGCGCCAGGGGTCGGGCAGGCCGCGCCCCAGGCCCTCGACCCGCACGCGCCGCTCCGCCATCAGGCGCTGGCTGGCCGCGCCCATGCGCCGCTCCGCCTCCTGAACCTGGTCGAGCAGCTCGCGGCGCACCGGCACCGCGAGCTCGGCGGCGGCGGTCGGCGTCGGCGCGCGCAGATCGGCGGCGAAATCGATCAGCGTGGTGTCGGTCTCGTGGCCGACGCCGGAGATCAGCGGGATCTCGGATTCGGCGGCGGCGCGGACCACGACTTCCTCGTTGAACGCCCAAAGGTCCTCCAAGCTGCCGCCGCCGCGGGCGACGATCAGCAGGTCCGGCCGCGGCGGCAATCCCGATTCGGGTCCCGCCTCGGGCCGCTCCGCGGGCAGGCGATTGAAACCGCGGATCGCGGCCGCGATCTGCTCGGCGGCGGCCTCGCCCTGGACCAGGACCGGCCAGACCAGGACGTGGCGCGGGAACCGATCGGCGAGGCGGTGCAGGATGTCGCGGATCACCGCGCCGGTGGGCGAGGTGACCACGCCGATGACCTCGGGCAGATAGGGCAGCGCCCGCTTGCGTTCCTCGGCGAACAGGCCCTCGGCGGCGAGCTTGCGCTTGCGCTCCTCCAGCAGCTTGAGCAGCGCGCCCTCGCCGGCCAACTCCAACCGCTCGATCACGATCTGATAGCGGGAGCGGCCGGGATAGGCGGTGATCCGGCCGCTCGCGATCACCTCCATGCCGTCCTCCGGGGCGACGCCGAGCCGCCCGGCGGTGCCGCGCCAGCAGACCGCGTCGAGCACCGCGCTGGCGTCCTTGAGAGAGAAATAGAGGTGGCCGGAGGCGGCGCGCTTGAAGCCCGAGACCTCGCCGCGCACGCGGACGAACTCGAAGCTGCCCTCGAGCGCTCGCTTGATCGCCTGGGACATTTCGGAGACCGAGAGGACCGGCAGGTTGGCGCCGCCGGGCCCGGGACCGGAGCCGGGCTCTCCGTGGCGGGAATCGTTTTCGGTCTTGGAAAAATCGCTCATGGTCGCGCCACCATGCTACAAGACGCGCGGGTTCGAAGCCAGGGGCCGGGTCCAGACCAGGCTTCCAGGGCGCGCTAAGGGGAGTCGCAGGGGAAAATCATGAGAGTTCTGGTCGTCGGCGGCGGCGGGCGCGAGCACGCCCTGTGTTGGAAGATCGCCGCCTCGCCGCTGTGCGACAAGCTGTTCTGCGCGCCGGGCAACGCCGGGATCGCGCGCGAGGCGGTCTGCGTGCCGATCGCCGCCGAGGACCTGGACCGCCTGGTCGGCTTCGCCCGGGACGACGCCATCGATTTCGTCGTGGTCGGCCCCGAGGCGCCCTTGGTCGCCGGGCTGGTCGACCGCCTGGCCGACGCCGGCATCAAGGCCTTCGGCCCGAGCGCGGCGGCCGCCATGCTCGAGGGCTCCAAGGGTTTCGTGAAGGACCTCTGTGCCAAATACGGCATGCCGACCGCCGACTTCGGCCGCTTCGTCGACGCCGGTTCCGCCAAGTCCTTCGTGCGCGAGGCCGGCGCCCCGATCGTGATCAAGGCCGACGGCCTGGCCGCCGGCAAGGGGGTGGTGGTGGCGACCACCCTGACCGAAGCGGAAGCTGCCATCGACGCCATGATGGTCGAGAGACGGTTCGGCGCCGCCGGGGCGACCCTGGTGGTCGAGGAGTTCCTGGACGGCGAGGAGGCCAGCTTTTTCGCTCTGGTCGACGGCGAAACCGCGCTGCCTCTGGCCTCGGCCCAGGACCACAAGCGGGTCGGCGAGGGCGAGACCGGACCCAACACCGGCGGCATGGGCGCCTATTCGCCGGCGCCGGTGATGGACCCCGGGATGGAAGCCCGGGTCATGGCCGAGATCATCGAGCCCACGGTGCGAGCCATGAAGACCGAGGGCCAGCCCTACAAGGGCGTGCTCTACGCCGGGCTGATGATCACCGAGGACGGCCCCCAGCTGATCGAGTTCAACGTCCGCTTCGGCGATCCGGAGTGCCAGGTGCTGATGCCGCGGCTGAAATCCGACCTGCTGCCGGCGCTGATCGCCTCGGCGGACGGGGTGCTGGCGAATATGGACCTGCGCTGGCGCGACGAGACCGCGATGACCGTGGTCCTGGCCGCCCAGGGCTATCCCGGGTCCTACAAAAAGGGCAGCGAGATCCGCGGCCTGGCGGCGGCCGGCGCGCTGCCCGGCGTGACCGTGTTCCACGCCGGCACCCGGGCCGGGGAGGGCGAAAAAGTCTTGGCCGCGGGCGGCCGGGTGCTCGGCGTCACCGCGACCGCGCCCAGCATCACCGAGGCCCGCGCCCGCGCCTATGGGGCGGTCGAGCTGATCGACTGGCCCGAAGGCTTCTGCCGCCGCGACATCGGCTGGCGCGCCCTGGAGCGCCCGGGCTAATCCTTTGATATTTAATTGATAATACGCGCGGTTTTGCCTCCGGGGCGATTTCGGGTAGTGTGAGCGGCCGCACCCGCTGCCGGCCCGGGGCAGACCGGCCACGGCGCCGAAGGCGGGGCCCAGGGAGGCGCCCAGGGAGGGCGGCGGCATAACGGGCGAGCCGGGACAACCGGCGCCGTTACGGGGAGTGCGATGATCCATCAGAGCACCCGCAGGCGGGTCTGGGACAAGCTCTTGGAATCGCTCGGCAGTGCCGAGGCCGGGGGCCGCGAGCTCGATATCGTGATCCATTACCTGTTGGGCGCCCAAGCCGAAGACGCGGGCGGCGAGGCCGGCCAGATGATCGAGCTGCTGGTCGAGGAGGGCTACCCCTGGGAGGTGGTCTCCGAGCTCCTGGACGCCGCCCTGCCGCCCTACACCACCGCGCTCGACGCCGCCCTGCCCGGGGAGAACATCGTGCTGGCGCTCCATTCGCCCCGGCGCGGGCGCTGGGCGGCGGTGCACAAGACGCCGGGCGGCGAGCAGGTGCTGGTCTGGGCGGTGAGCGAGTGCCTGGCGCGGCGCCGGGCCGCGCTCAAAGGCCTCGGCGCAAAACTGCCGGCGCGCGCCACCGGCGTTCCGATGAAACCGGCCAAGCCCGCCATGGCGTCCGTAGCCGAGCCGGCGCCCAGCGTCTACGGAGCCGAGCCGGCGCCCAACGTCCATGGCTGGAGCCGGAACCCGGAAACCGTGGCACGAGACGCCGCCACACAAGACGCCGCCACACAAGACGCCGGGGCGCCGGAAGAGAGTGAGCCGGAAGAGGATGAGACCGAGTGGAAGATTCTGTTCTGAGACGGCGTCCCTTGGGCGCACCCGATACCGCGGGAGGCGAACCGTGAGTTTGGATACGGTCGTGGCCGCGCCGATCCTGCCCGAGGGCGGCCCGGGCGAGGGCCGGCCCTACGTCATCGTGGTCGGCAACGAGAAGGGCGGCACCGGCAAGTCGACCACCGCCATACACTTGATCGTGGCGCTCGCCAAGCTCGACTTCAGGCTCGGCAGCATCGATTTGGACGCGCGCCAGAGCAGCCTGTCGCGCTATCTCGCCAACCGCCGCGACTACGCCGAGGAAAGCGGCGTGGCGTTGGAAATGCCGGTGCACCGTAGCGTGCTCCGCTCTACGCTCGAGATGCGGAGCGAGGCCGAGGCCGAGGAACGCGCCCGCCTGCGCCGCGCTTTCGCCGATCTTGCGAGTTGTGATTTCGCCGTCGTCGACACGCCGGGCAGCGACTCCTATCTCTCGCGCCTCGCCCACGAGCACGCCGATACCCTGATCACGCCGATCAACGACAGCTTCCTCGATATCGACGTGCTCGCCCAGATCGACCGCAGGCGCCGCGAGGTGGTGGCGCCGAGCCGCTACAGCCAGATGGTCTGGGAGCAGAACAACCGCCGGGTGCTGTCCGGACAGCCGCCGATCGACTGGGTGGTGATGCGCAACCGCCTGAGCCACGTCGAGGCGCGCAACAAGCGCGAGATCGCCGGGCTGCTGACCCAGCTGGCGCAGCGCATCGGCTTCCGTTTGGCGCCGGGCTTCGGTGAGCGCGTCGTGTACCGCGAGCTGTTCCTGAAGGGCCTGACCCTGCTCGACTTGCCGGAGGCGGAGGGCCCGGGTGTGCCGCCCAATCCCAGCCACATGGCCGGCCGCGCCGAAATCCGCGCGCTGTTGCAGACCATCGGGCTGAGCGAGAGCCCGCCGGGCGCCGTCGCCACGGCCGTCACCACGAAGGCCGTCACGACGGCCACCACGACGGCCAACGCCGAACAGCCTGCCGGCGTTTGGAACCCATAGGGAGACGATCCCCTAGGGGGTCCAGCGGGCGTACGGCCGGTTAGACTTGCCCTTTGCGGTAGGAACGCTTGGCGGCGATCTTGCCGTCGCGCAGGGTCAACACGTCGACCAGATGGGCCTCATAGGGCTTGCCGCCCACCGGGGTGCCGGTGGTGACCGCCTCGACCACCGCGATCTCCGGGGTGACGTAGTGGCGGAGCTCCTCGAAGTGCAGGTCCGGGACGCGCGCGAAGATCTTGGCGGCCAGCGCGCGCGCCGCCGCGCGCCCGATGGCGCGCTCGCCACAGGGCTCGGACCCGAAGGAGGCCTCGAAGATCACGTCGTCGGTGAACATCCCGACGATGCCGTCGAGATCGTGGTCGTCCCAGACCGAATTGAACCGCGCCACGAAGGCCTCGCCGTCGAACTCGCTCATCATCGTCTCCTCGGTGGATGCAATTAAACCAAAGGTCCTTGATCTTACCAGTCCATCCCACCGCAATTCGGTGCAAAGGTCCAGTGGGTGGCACCAGATTGGGTCATTTCGAATTGCGGCGCGCCTCGGGCAGCGCGGCCAGCAGGCGCTCGAATACGTCGCACAGCGTTTTCGCCTCCGCCGCGTCGATGTGGCGGGCGAAGCGTTCATGAATGCAGCGCGCGTAGACCGGCCACATGCGCCGGCGCAGCTTGGCCCCCTCGGCCGCCAGCACCGCATAGGCGCCGCGCCGGTCGCCCGGGACGGCCTCGCGGCGTAGCAGGCCGGCGGCCTCCAGGCGGTCGACCAGGCGGGTCAGGTTGCTGCGGCTCAGAATTACCGCCCTGGATAGCTCGGCCATGCGCAGGCGGCGCTTGGGTGCCTGCTCGAGCGCGAACAGGACGTCGTACCAGCCGAGCGGCGGCAACCCGGCCTGGCCCAGTTCCCGCTCAATCGCCTCGATCAGCCTGGTATGCGCCGCCAGGAAGGCCCGCCAGGTGGCGACCCGTGGCGCTTCGGGTGCCTTGATCATGGTCGAGTGTCGCAGAAAGTAGTTGCAATTTCAATCACGGCTCTCAAATTATATAGTTGCAGAGGAGATTATCGTAACCGGGATTATCTAAACGAAGGAGACTGAAACCATGGTTGCCAAGATCACCCGCGAGGCGCTCGCGGCGAAGCTCGAACGAAGGGCGGTCACGCTCGTCGAGGCCCTGCCCGCGACGTATTACCTGGACCGGCACCTGCCGGGTGCGCTGAACCTGCCCCACGACCAGGTCGATGCCCTGGCCCCGAAGCTGCTACCCGACAAGTCCGCCGAGATCGTCGTCTACTGCGCGAGCGGCCCTTGCGCGAACTCGGGAATCGCCGCGGCCCGGCTGACCGCACTCGGATACGAGAAGGTGCGCGACTATCACGAGGGCAAGGCCGACTGGATCGCGGCCGGCCTGCCCACCGAAAGCGGCGCCGGGCGCGACGCGGCCTGAACCGGCCGTGGCGGATCACGGAGGGGTGGGCCTGCGCCGCCCCTCCGGTGTCCCTGGATCCGCGGCGCGCGCGCATGCGAGCCTGGAAATGACCCGGCTGCCGATCGGGTTTTGTCGCCTGCACCCCGGCTGCAATGGTAGCGCAACCCCTCTGTGCGCACTGGTGAAATGTGCTAGAATAGGTGCCGCGACAGAGGCTCGCGCGCCCGGACTGGGCTGCGACCGGGGGTCGCCCGCATCAACCTAAAGAACAAAGTGACGATGTCATGCGAAAGTACCTTCATATCAATCTCGGCGACCGCTCGGTTGAGACCGAGGAATTGCAGGGCGAAGCGGCGATCCGCGTCGGCCGCCACTTCATCGTCAAGACCCTGCTCGAACGCGGGGTCGCGACCGTCGATCCCCTGTCGCCGGACAATCCGCTGATCTTCTCCGCCGGGCCCTTCGCCGGCTCCAGCTTCTCCAACGCCAACCGCTTGAGCGTCGGCTGCAAGAGCCCGCTTACCGGCGGCATCAAGGAGGCCAACTCCGGCGGCACCTTCGCCTTCGCCCTCGGCCAGTTGAAGTTGGCCGGGCTCACGCTGTACGGCGCCTCGGACGACTGGATCGTCATCCGCATTCCGAAAGAGGGCGAGATCAGCTTCGACGACGCCGGCCCCTACCTGGGCAAGGGCAACATCGAGGCCGCGCGGCTGCTGCGCGAGAAGTATGGCCCGAAGGTCAGCCTCGGCATCTGCGGGCCGGTCGGCGAATACCTCGGCCTGGTGGCGGGCATCGCCTTCACCGACCCCGAAGGACGCCCGGTGCGCCTCGCCGCGCGCGGCGGCGTGGGGGCGGTGATGGGCAGCAAGAAGGTCAAGGCGATCGTCGTCGACACCGACAGGATGCCGCCGTTCCACGACCGCAAGAAGCTGATGGGCTCGATCCGCGAGTACGGCAAGCTGTTGAAGGCCGAGCCGGCGATCGAGGCCTTCACCGACTACGGCACCGCGCTGGTCGGCGACTTCACCAACAAAGTCGGCGGCCTGCCGACGCGCAACTTCAGCTCCGGCACCTTGGTGGGCCGCGACGAGGGGCCGATGAAGCTGGGCGGCACCTTCATCCGCGAGCGGACTCTCGAACGCGGCGGCGAGCCGTCGCACGCCTGTATGCCGGGCTGCCTGATCAAGTGCAGCAACGTCTACGTCAACGACAAGGGCGAGGAGATGGTCTCGCCCCTGGAATACGAGACCCTGGGCCTGATCGGCAGCAACTGCGGCCTGACCGACCCCGACGACGTCGCCCGGCTCAACCACGAGGCCAACGATCTCGGCGTCGACACCATCGAGATCGGCGCCACGCTCGGCGTGCTGATGGAAGCCGGCCAGGCTGAGTTCGGCGATCTCGCCTTCATGCAGCAGGCGCTCGACGATATCCGCGCGGGCAACCAACGCGGCCGCCTGCTGGCCCAGGGCACCGCCCGGGTCGGCGCCCACTACGAGGTCGCCCGCGTGCCCGTCATCAAGGGCCAGGGCATCAGCGCCTACGACCCCCGGGTGATCGAGGTGACTGGCATCTCCATGATGGTGACGGCGCAGGGCGCCGACCACACCACGGGCAACATGCCGACCTACAAGTGCACCGACAAGACCACCGCGGAGTTGGTCGAGGTCAGCCTGGAAACGCAGACTCAATGCGCGGCGGCGGATTCGCTCGGGCTCTGCATCTTCGGGCGTTCGGTGACCAACACCCACTTGGAACTGATCGTGACCGCGCTCAACGACGCCCACGGCACCGATCTCGAGCCGGCCTTCGTCATGGAGCTGGGCCGCGAAGTGCTGGAGATGGAGTGGGAATTCAACCGCCAGGCCGGCTTCACCGAGGCGGACGACGAGCTGCCGTCGTTCTTCTACGACGAGGCCTTGATGCCCAGCGACAAGACCGCGCGCCATCGTGCCGCCGAGGTCAACCGCGCCCTGAGCGCGCTACTCGGCGGCCCGAAGACCGGCGCGGGCGCGGTGTAGGCTAGGCTAGTCGGCGAAGCCCGCCAGCGCGCGGACTTCGGCGGGGCTCTTGCCGGCCTGGCGCAGCGCCCTGATAGAGAGTGCGTCGCTGCGCTTGGCCAGGCGCTCGCCATCGGGGCCGGAGATCAGCGCGTGGTGCTGCCATTCGGGCACCGGCAAGCCCAACAACGCCTGGAGCAGGCGGTGGAGGTGGCTGGTGTGGAACAGGTCCGCGCCGCGGGTCACCAGGGTCACCCCCTGGAGCGCGTCGTCGAGGGTCACCGCCAGGTGGTAGGAGGTCGCGATCTCCTTGCGCGCCAGCACCACGTCCCCGAGCGACCGCGGATCGGCGGCGATCGCGCCCGCGCCGCGTTCGATCCAGCTCAACGGCCCGGCGCGCGCCACCGCCGCCGCCACGTCCAGGCGCAGCGCGTAGGCCGCGCCCGCCGCCCTGCGTTCCTGGCGCTGGTCTTCGGGTAAAAGTCGGCAGGTGCCCGGATAGATCGGCCCCTCGGGCCCGTGGGGCGCCCGGGCCGCGGCGGCGATCTCGGCCCGGATTTCCTTGCGCGTGCAGAAGCAGGGATAGAGCAGGCCGAGCCGGTCCAGGCGGTCGAGGCCTTGCGCGTAATCGGCCATGTGCTCGGACTGGCGCCGCGGCGGTTCTTCCCAGGCGAGGCCGAGCCAGGCCAGGTCCTCGAGGATCGCGGCCTCGAACTCGGGCCGGCAGCGGGCCAGGTCGACGTCCTCGATGCGCAGCAGGAAGCGGCCGCCCGCCTCCCGTGCCGCGCGCCAGCCGAACAGCGCCGAATGGGCGTGGCCGAGATGCAGGTAGCCGGTCGGCGAGGGCGCGAAGCGGGTGACGGGGCCGGGAGTCGTTGCGGCGGACGATTCGGGCATGTCCGGTTCAGGCCGCCTGGACCCTGCCGGCCCGGCGTTCGGCGAAGCGCGAGAAGCGAAAAGCCCCGATGTCGAGCGAGGCCTTGCCGTCGGCGATCACCTCGGCCATCAGCCGGCCGGTGATCGGGCCCATGCCGAAGCCGTGGCCGCTGAAACCGGTCGCGACCACCAGGCCGTCGATGCCGGGCAGCGGGCCGAACACCGGCAGCGCGTCGGGCGTGACATCGATGATGCCGGCCCAGGCGGCGGTCATTTGGATATCGCCGAACTCCGGGAAGGTGGCGCGGAACGCGCGCAGACAACTCGCGACCGTATTTTGGTTCGGCGCCGGGTCGAGCACCCGGTCGCGCCGCAGCTGGCGGCCCAGGTGTCTGCCGTCCAGATGGACTCGCAAATCGTCGAGAAAGTGGCGTCCCAGGCCCAGGCTGGTGTGGCTTTTGCTGTCCTTGAGGGCCCGCCGGAAGGCTTTGAGGTGGCGCAAGCTGTCGACCCCGATCTCGTGATCGACGCGGGCGCCGCCGCCGATGTTGAAGCAGCCGTCGCGGCGCTGGCGCAGGCCGAACTGCGGGAACCAGACGCCCAGGCCGGTCTTTTCTGGAACGGCCGTGGTGCGCAACATGGTGGAGCGTACGCGGAGCTGCGGCAAGTCGATCCCCAAGCCGCGCAGCAGGCGCGCGCTCCAGGCGCCGGCGGCGAGCAGCACGGTCCCGGCCCGGACCTCGCCCAGCTCGGTGCGCAGGCCCGCGACCGCACCGCCGGCGGTCTCGACGGCGTCGACCACGCTGCCCGTGTGGATCACCGCGCCCAGGCGCTCGGCGGCCTGGGCGAAGGCGGTGGCCGCCTTGACCGGGTCGGCCTGGCCGTCGCTCGGCGTGTACAGCCCGCCGACCCAAGACCGCGCCATCCCGGGCAGCAGCCCGGCGATCTCGTGTCCCGAGACCTTGCGGCTGTCGAGCTGGTAGGGTTTGGCGCGGTCGAGCCAGGCCTCGTACTTGGCCATATCGGCGGCGTCCTCGGCCAGGTGGAGCACGCCGCCTTGGCGCCACTCGATGTCGGCCTGAAGCTCCGCCTCCAGCCCCTGCCACATGCGGATGCAGACCATCATCATGGGGATCTCGAGGGGGTCGCGGACCTGCTGGCGCACGAAGCCCCAGTTGCGCCCGGACTGCTCGCCGGCGAGCCGCCCCTTCTCGAACAACACCACCGAAAGCCCGCGCTTGGCCAGGTAATAGGCCGAGGCGCAGCCCGCGATGCCGCCGCCGACGATGGCCACGTCGTAGCTGGGTAAGGTATTCAAAGCCCCGCGCGCTCCTCGAAATACGGATCACGCAACCTTGTATCAGGCCCCGGCCGGGGAATGCATTTTTTTGTCCAACTCGCCTTGGGACTAAGATTACAATCGGTGCATACCTGCAAAAACAAAGGGGAGGTACGGCCATGACCAGGATATCTGGACACAACGGTTTCCGCGCGACCACGCGGGCCGCGACCCTCGCGGCGGCGACGGCCCTGGGCTTGGCAACGGTGGGACAGACCGCTGGGGCGGCCGGGCTGTCGCTCACGTTCGAACCGATCGCGTTCCCGATGAGCGTCGCGGAAAAGAGCGACTTCATCGCCTCCGCGAGCGTGACCATCGACAGCAAGAGCTATGCCATCGCCTACAACACGCTTCTGAAGGCCGGCGACAAACTGGGTGGCGTCGTGTTCGGACAGCTCGTCGACATCAACGGCAAACCCATGACCAACCAGGACGGCTCGCCAAACATCTGCGACAAGCCGGACTTCATGAGCCTGATCCAGGTCGGCGGTAAGGTCTTCATGATCAACCAGTTCGAGTGCCGGCCCGCCGCCATGTATCTGACCGAATTGAACCAGGACGCGGCCACCGGCGCCTTGACCCCGGTCTCGACCCGGCCCATCGATTTCTCCGGAGTCAACGGCGCGTCCCGGCATTGCGCCGGCATGCTGACCCCCTGGAACACCCATTTGAGCAGCGAGGAGGACGTGCGCGACGCGCGCAAGCTGAAGGCCGACGGGACGCTCGACAAGCGCTACAAGCAGACCGCCACCTACTTGGCCGGCAAGGCGGCGAGCCCGTATATGTGGGGCTGGGTGCCGGAGGTCTCGATCCTCAACGGGGCCGGCGATACCCGCGTGGTCAAGCATTTCGCCATGGGCCGGCTGTCCACCGAAATCGCCTACGCCCTGCCCGACGAACGCAGCGTGGTCTTGGTCGAGGACAACACCAACAGCCCGCTGGTGATGTTCGTCGCCGATACGGCGCGGGACCTGAGCGCCGGCACCCTCTATGCCGCAAAATGGACGCAAATCGGCGCCGGCGGCGGCACCGGCGCGCTCGAATGGATCAACCTCGGCCACGCCACCAACGATGAGATCGGCAAGCTGATCGCCGCGCCGACCACCTTCGACCAGTTGTTCGACACCGCCAAGACGGCCGATGACGGCAGTTGTCCCGCCGGGTTCAAATCCATCAACGCCGAATTCAAGCACGAGTGCCTGGCCCTGCGGCCGGGCATGGAAACTGCCGCCTCGCGGCTGGAGACGGGCCGTTACGCCGCCTACCTGGGCGCGACCACCGAGTTCCGTAAATTGGAGGGGGCGACCTTCGACCCCGACACCAACCGCTTCTACATCGCCATATCGCGTATCAAGCGTGGCCTGCTCGACGGCGACAAGAAATACGACAAGGGCGGCCCGAACGACGTGCGCATGACGAAGAACATCTGCGGCGCGGTCTACGCACTCGACGCCGCTTCCGGCCGGAAAGACAGTGCCGGCGCGCCCATCGACAGCGACTATGCCTTCGACAAGATGTACAGCCTGGTCGCGGGCCAGCCCCGGACCTACGACGACCCCGCCCTCGCCAAAAACAAGTGCGACATCGACCGCATCGCCGATCCCGACAACCTGACCTACCTGCCCGGGTCCGGCGTGCTGATCATCGCCGAGGACACCAGTAACCACGAGATCGACATGATCTGGGCCTACGACATCGCCGACGGCGGATTGACGCGGATTCAGAGCACGCCCTACGGCTCCGAGACGACGGCCGCCTACTGGTACCCCGACATCAACGGCTGGGGCTACTTGAGCAGCATCGTCCAGGACCCCTTCGGCGACGCCAAGGACATACCCGAGGGCGTGCTGGCGCAGATACCGGCCGATGCGACCCGCAGCTCGGTCGGTTACATCGGGCCGTTCCCGGCGCTGTCCAACTGACCGGGTGACACCTTCGCGGGCCGCCGGCGCGGACAAACCCCCGCCGGTGATTTCGCCGCGGCCACAAGTAGTAGGCGGAAGCGTGGCCGGCGATGCCGCCGCCGACGATGGCCATTTCGTAGCCGGGCATGGCTTTCCCGGACTGTGGCCGTTAGTCTCCGTGCCGAAGGAGAGTGGGCATGGAACGCCGTCTGGCAGCGATTCTGGCCGCCGACGTGGTCGGCTACAGCGGCCTCATGGAGCGAGACGAGGAAGGCACGCTGGTCGCGCTCAAGGCGCTCCGGTCCGAGCTGATCGACCCCACCATCGCCGAGCACAAGGGGCGTATCGTCAAGCTGATGGGAGACGGCACGCTGGTAGAGTTCGCCAGCGTGGTCGACGCCGTCCAATGCGCGGTCGCGATCCAACGCGCCATGCGTCTGCGCACCGTGGATCTTCCCGAGGACCGGCGCATCACCCTCCGCATCGGCATCAACCTGGGCGACGTCATGGTCGAGGGCGACGACATCTACGGCGACGGGGTGAACATCGCCGCGCGCCTGGAAGCGCTGGCGGAATCGGGCGGCGTATATATGTCGGAAGTCGTGCACCAGAGCATCGGCTCCAAGCTCGATCTCGATTTCGAGGACCTGGGCGAACACCAGGTCAAGAACATCGCCAGGGCCGTGCACGTCTTTCGCGTCCGCTTTGCCGCCGACGAGGGCGGGCTCGAGCAACCGGGCGCGGGCGCGGAGGCACGCCTCGCCATTCCGCACAAGCCGTCGATCGCCGTCCTGCCCTTCACCAACATGTCGGGGGATCCGGACCAGGAGTTCCTGTCCGACGGAATTTGCGAAGACATCATTACGGCGCTGTCGAAAATCCGCTGGTTTTTCGTCATCGCGCGCAACACCACCTTCACCTACAAGGGCCGGCCCGTCGACGTGAAGCAGGTGGCCGAGGAGCTGGGGGTCCGCTACGTGCTGGAGGGCTCTGTGCGCAAGGCCGGCAACCGGGTCCGCGTTACCGCGCAGCTCATTGACGCGGCGACCGGCAGCTACGTCTGGGCCGAGCACTACGACCGCGATCTGTCGGATATCTTCGCGCTTCAGGACGAGATGACGCAGACTATCGTCGGGGCGATCGAGCCCGAGCTGGGCAGCGCCGAGCGCGAGCGCGCCCGCCG
>Ga0209980_10000419_pt1 | contig 22843 bp, 21 predicted proteins | sample CR02metaG_FD_183611 | JGI IMG/M metagenome (GOLD analysis project Ga0209980, IMG submission 183611) | Deep subsurface microbial communities from Mariana Trench to uncover new lineages of life (NeLLi) - CR02 metaG (SPAdes) (version 2) | ecosystem: Environmental > Aquatic > Marine > Ocean trench...
TCCCCCGGCATTGCCGTCCGGGTGGTTCATCAGAATTCGCGGAATGAACGCAGCGCGCGCCGGCGCCGCCCCGAAAAGGCAGGCAACCCCGAGAACCAGGAGCAACCGAGGCAGAAGCACAGGCAGAAATAGGGGTAAAACAATACGCATGGCCGGGCCCTCCTCGAATAGCTGTCCATACGCTTGTAAATGTTGAGAATAACCTACGTGGTATTACACCCTCTGTTGAACTCGGATGTCAAGCAAAACGAGAACCGCGAGACCCCCAAGTGCGCTCAAGAGAGCAGCACCGCCGGGTATGGGGTCGCCCCCAAGCATTCGGTGGAGAAGCCTCTGGGATCCGAGGCGGTCTCAATTCGAGAATTGGGGGAGTTTTTCCTTGACGGAAGCGAGTTAGCGCCTAGGAGGGCTTCGCGTCAGTCGCAGACCATGGGCCCACGTGGATCCCGAGGACCAGCCCGAGGACGACCCAGACCACCGGGTGGCTCATGGCGGCCCCGGAGCTAGCTCTTTCGCCTTCTGATTGCCGTTCCGACGATACCGAGACCGGCAAAGAACAGCACGTACGAGTTCGGCTCGGGGATGGGGGTGTTTACGAAGCTCTCGCTCCCCTCGGAGTCGAAGCCCTGCACGCGGAGCCCGATGCGGAGGTCCCCGTCGGTTAGCTGCGCAATCACGTCGGCAAAGGTCCCCACAGGCATGCCCGTGAGATCGAACAGGATTCCCAGGGATTCGCCGGGATTGACGCCGTTCAGCTGGACGGGCGGGTCGGAATCCGCACTAAAGCCCGCGCTCACGAAGGGGGGGCTTGCATTGTTGGCACTCGGAAGGATTCCCGGACTAGCCAACTCGGTGAAGTCCACGCCCGGATCGCCGCCGATTCCCTCGTCGGCGTCGATCAGGCTGGCGCTTCCCAGGAGAGCTCCATCGTCGAAATACACGTCGGTGATGGAAGCTGCCGCTGGCCCGGTATTGAAAAACGTGAAGAGAACCTGATTACCGCCGGCGTCTGTGACGTCGACGGAGAGCTGGGCCTCGCCGATCGCCGCGTCCACGGCGTTGTTGCCGCTGATGTTGTCAAACCCCATTGAGACGGCGTGTGCGGAGCCGACTGATAGGACTCCGAGAGCCAGGCTGAGGGTCAACACCAGACTGAGTTGAAATAGCCCCGGCTTCAGAGACAGAAAAGGGGCTAAAGCAACGCGCATGGGCGGGCCCTCCTCGAATAGCTGTCCACACGCTAATAAGTGTTGGGAATAGCCTTCGTGGTATTAAACCCTCTATTGGACTCCCATGTCAAGCCAAAACGAGAACCGCCAGACCCCCACCTGCGGCATTTCCGGCACCGATCCCTGCGCGCTGTGCCTGCGGGGGTCGTGGGCTGTAGCGGACGTGCGCCGAGTGGCCTGACCTTCGAGCTGCCGGGGGTGCGCTAGGAAGCGGGCGAGCGCAGCGCCGCCCGCGGGGATCCGCGGTAGAGCAGCCTACTGCCGCAGCTCCTCGATGGCCCCGTGGACGCAGTCGAAGAGCGGCTCCACCTCCGACTCCTCGAGACAGGAGAAGGCCACCCGGATGTCGCTCTGGCCGATCGAGATCACACCCACGCCGTACTGGCTGAGCAGGTGAGTGCGCAGCGCCTCGGCGTCCACTCCCTTGACGCGGATGCACATGAAGTAGCCCGCGTTGAAGGGGTACACGTCCCAGCTGCTGCGGTAGCGCTCGCGGTAGACCACCTGCTTGACCCGCTGCGCGCGGCTTCGCAGCAGCTCGAACTTCGCACGCCGCTCCTCGTCGATGCTGGGCGAGCGCAGCGCAGCCAGGACGAGGCTCTGCGAGAGGTGGGAGCAGTTGGAGATCCCGCCGCGAATCGCGCCCATGATCTTGCGCTCGAGCGCGCCGAGCAGCGGCTCCGGCTGCTCCACCGGCGGCGGCCCGAATGTGAGAAAGCCACAGCGCAGCCCCCAGACGAAGAGCTCCTTGGTCGCGCCGTCCAGCTTGATCGTGAGCACGTTCGGGTGAAGGTTGGCCAGCACACCGAAGGGCGACTCCGAGAACCCGTGCTCTTCGTAGACCAGCCCGAAGTACGCGTCGTCGATGACGACCAGCAGCTTGGATCCGGACTCGGCGGCCTCCACGACCGCATCCCGGATGCCCTCCACCTCGGCCGCCCCGGGCATATAGCCCGTCGGATTGTTGGGGAAGTTGAGCAGCAGGATGGTCTTCCCAGAGTACTCCATCAGCGCACGCCGCAGACCTCCCACATTAAAACGCTCGCCGTCGTAGCTGGGGAAGGTCTCAACCCGCGCCCCCAGCCGTACCTCGTAGGTGAGCCGGTAGTTGCCCCACAGCTTGTCGGGTAGGAGCAGCCGGTCGCCCGGGTCCACGAACAGGTCCCCCACCAGGCTCAGACCGTGGGTGATGGCGCTGGTCACGATCGGCAGCCCGAACTGGCGCTCCCGCAGCAGCGGGTTCTCCGCCAGCAGCTTCTCCCGCCAGGCTTGTCTCAGCTCGGGCTTGCCGGCGGCGGGCGCGTAGCGCAGCGCGTCCGCCGGGGCGATGCCCTGGATGTGCGAGAGGATCGACGGCAGCGCCATCGGGCCGTCGCCCTCGGTGGCCTCGCCGATGGTGGCATTGAAGCGATGGGCCTTGGCCTTGGCCTCGGCGGTCTGCGAGAGGATTCCGCGCGGGAAATACAGCGCCCGCCCACGCTGCGAGAGCAGCTCAAAGGTGGTGGGGCTGTGCTCCTGGATCCTCTGGTTCAGCTCTTCCGCAAGCGGGTCCATAGCACGCGCGAGCTTAGCAGCAGAGATACCCTAGGGCCGCTGCCGGGAGAGCGTTCGCTCGCGCTCGGCGAAGCCACGGTGCAGCCAGAAACGAAGTCCGTCCTTGTTCCCGCTCTCCACCCGCACCGAGATGCGAGCCGGGCTGCGCGGCTCGAAGAACTCGTCGACGAAGGCCAGGAGCGCGCGGGCAACACCTCGTTGGCGCCAGGCGGGGTCGACGTAGAGCTCGTGAATCCAACCCACGCCCATGCCGTCGTGGCGCGGGCCGGCTCCCCGCTCCACCTCGGCGAACACGAAGCCCACGAGCTGCGTTCCCTCCTGCGCCACGCCCAGCCGGCAAGAGCGCGTGCGTACGCCCCGTTCGATCTCCTTCAGCAGCACCTCCCGGATGCAGGGCACGCCCGGGTAGTCCGGGTCGAGGCGTCGGTGGTACTCAACCAGGTCCAGCCAGAGCTGGAGCAGGCCGCCACGATCGCCGGGGCCCGCAGCCCGGATGCGTGGCGCAGCGGGCACGGTCTTACTTGACCAGCCTGCGCTGGCGAGCTCGCACCATGCGGAAGGTTCCCCGCCGGCTGCCCTCCTGCCAGCGGCCCCGCAGCTCGTCAGGAGCGACCTGCTCCCGAATCTCGAACACGGTCACCTCCTGCATGCCGGCCAGACCCTGCGTACCCGAGAGCGAGTCGATCACCTGGATGCGGATCTCGGCCTCGCTGAAGCTCACGTCCCAGTCGCGCGAGAAGGTGAGCGTGCCGAGCCCGCCGGCGCGGGGCGGCTTGGACTTGAACCCCTCCGGCACGCTGCCCCGCAGGCGCTTCTTGGTGACCGCGCGCGCGCTGACATCGAGCGTGTCCCGGATCTGCTGCCACAGCGTCTCGTCGGGCTCCCAGGGTAGATGCTCGAGCATGGCGTGGCGCCGGATCAGCTCCAGCTCGTCGCTGAACAGCACATAGGGATAGCTCTCCCAGACCAGCAGTCCGGGCGTCTGCCGGATCGACCAGGCGAAGTCCTTGAACTTGGTGATCGACTTGTGCTCGGACCGCTGGTCTTTGTAGTGGATCAGGACGTACCACTCGCCCGAGAGATCGAGCTGCTTGAAGTCGAGCTCCGCCTCGTTTGCCTCACTAGCAGCCACGAGCAGCAGGCAGAGCGGGATCCGAAGAAGAACGCGGGCCATGCGCATGCCACCCGATTATATCGTCCTGTAGACCTCGGGGTACGAGCGCCAGACCGAAACGCCGCAGAAGTGGCTCCCCTCCGGACAACGCGGACTCGCCCGTCCGTCGCGGACCACGCAGGGGGGCCCGATGTGCGCGCAGAGCTGAGGGTGGACCGCGCGCACCTGCTCCACCTCGTCCATGGAGGCGTCGTAGATCTCGCGCTGGGCGTTGAAACAGGTGCGCGTGGTCCACTTGTGCAGCAGATGGAGCAGGGTGCCCGACTCCTGAAAGCGGATGGCGCGCGCGTTGGGCAGCAGGTACTGGGCGAGCCGCAGATCGACGCCCCGGCGCACCAGCTCGTTCTTCGCGTGCCAGAGCGCCCCGACCGCCTCGTCGAAACGCTGCCGCAGCGCCGGGCTCGCCTCGACCAGCTCGGGCACGATGACATCGGGCTCGGAGGTATCGTGGCGTGAGAGCAGCGGACGCGACCCCGGCACCATGCGGTGACGCTGGTCTTGCGAATCCGCGCTGTGCGAGAGCTTCTTCCTGAAGCTGTAGCTCGCGTGCTCGAGCGCCAGCATGAGCGGTGAGTGCATCGAGACGTTGAGTGCGTCGAGTCGGTGCGGGTTGAGCGCGGGGTTGAGCACCAGCTCCAGGGCTTCGCTGTCGGGGCATTCGAGGGCGGAGATCCCCAGGACTTCGCGCACTGCGTCCGCCACCCGCGCGGGCGCGTCATGTGAGTGCGAGACCAGCTGAGAACGGCGCTTGCCCAGGAACGCGTCGAAGCTCTGCCGCCAGCTCGGCTCGACCGGGCCCGGCCCGCGCACCCGGTTCTCCAGGATCGCGTCGTCCTCGAGCGGGACCTCGCCCACGTAGCGAAAGAAGTCCGGATCCACCTGCTCGACGCAATCAACCATGAGGCCGAGCAATCGACCCGCCTCCTCGGGCACGTCGCCCGACGCGGCCATGCGCCGCAGCCGATACAGCACGATGCCCGAGATCGTGTGCACCAATGCGGTATGGCATGCGACCGGAATCACATAGCGTGCGGTCTCGATGGAGCGCTTCTCGATGTCGCGCTCGATCGACTTGCGGAAGGAGGCCGACTTGCGCGTCGAAAGTCGCCACAGGACCCCGAGCCGCTCGCGCACGACCGGCTTCAAGAGCTCGGTCAGGTCGCGATACGCCTGCCAGGCTTCGAGAATCGCGTGCTCATACAGCGCGCGCTCCTCGCCGCCCAGTGAGGGCGGGACGTGCGCCTGGGCGCGCGTCAGCACCACGTAGCGCTGGCTCTGCTGCTCCGAGTTATAGAACGGATGACGATGCAGAAAGGACCAGACGAGCTGGCGAGACACGCCCTCGAGCGAGAACTCGAAGGTGGCGTGCTGGTACACCGTGTGGTGACCGGCCTCGAAGGTGAGCGGGCCGATGCGGCGACGTTGCCCCGGCGTGATCTCGGACGCCTCGATCACCCGTTCCGCGTAGCAGGTGCGGGCGGCGGCAACCGCGCCGGCGTAGGGCTCGCCGAACCAACGTCGCAGAGCGACCTGAGGTCCTTGATCGAAAACCCGCTGCTCGTTCGGCCTCTCGCGATTCACGGCTCCCCCTGCGCTCAGGATAATGCCTGGGTCGCGCTGGACGCCAGCACGCGGGCGACCTCGTCCTGCTCGAAGCGGGGCAGCGCTCGACCGTCGGTGCGCACGGCACCGCTGCCCTGCAGGGCCTCTGCGATCGAGCCTACCGCGAATCCGCCCGCCTCGAGTCGGGCCCGCGCCTGCGCACTGCGGCCGGCCGGAAAAGCGGCCAGCAGCGTTCCCGACGCGAGCGTCCCCCAGGGGTCCGCGCCCAGGGCCTCGCAGATCGCCCGACCGGGCTCGAACCACAGCACGGCTTCGGGATCGACATGCAGGGCGACCCCCGACGCCTCGCTCAGCTCGTGCAGACCGGCGGCCAGCCCGCCTTCCGTGGGATCGTGCAGCGCGCTCGCTCCCAGCTCGGCGGCCAGCAGGGCGGGCTCGACCACCGAGATCCCGGGCCGGCGCAGTCCCTCGCGCGCCTCCGCCAGCAGCTCGTCGGAGAGCCGCGTCAGGCGGGATGCAGCCTCCTGCGCCAGAACCGCAGCGCCTTCCACGGGAGCGGGGCCGATCTGGAGCACCTGGTCGCCCGGGCCGACCCCGCCGCTGCGCACGAAGTGTCCGTCCTCGCTCAGACCCAGCATCTGGCCCACCACGACCGGCTGCGTCACGGCGGCGGTCACCTCGGTATGGCCGCCGACCAGCGTCGCGCCGATCTCTGCGAGCGCCTCGCGTGTGGCCCGAAACAGCGCCCGCACCTGCTTCGCGCTCGTGCCCTCGGGCAGCAACATGGCCGCCAGGAACCAGCGCGGCCGTACGCCCATCACGGCCACATCGTTGGCATTGACCACCACCGCGTGCGCGCCCAGCGCGCTGCTCGTGAGCGTGATCGGATCCGTGGCTACCACCAACACTCCACCCGGCAGCTCGATCGCGCAGGCATCCTCACCGACGGCCGGACCCAGCAGAACCTCGGGAGGCAGGGTCTCGGGTGCGGGCAGCAGCTCACGCAGGAGCGACGCCGGCAGCTTTCCGAGCCGAAGCGCACCGTCTTTCACGCCCTCAGGGTAGCGCCGAGGCCCGCTAGCGGCCGAGTCGGGCGCGGGTGTTAAACTATTGCCCCGATAGGGCAGCAAACCCCCCAACTTGCGCATCCCGTGCACGGGCCTCGGGCCCGCCACGCATCACCTTTGCTCCGGCGCGTGCGGGGCCGGCGGATGACAGCTGCGCAGCGGCTGCGCGTGGCACGTAGCTTGCGCCAGCACGGGGTGGAGAAGCTTACCGTGCAGCTGAACCCACAAGACAGGCCCACGATCTGGATCGTGTGCGAGCAGCGCGTCCTTTGCGAGACCCTCGCGGCCCAGCTGCGGACCCTGGGCCCGGTGCGGACCGGCCCCCCCGAGCGCGCTCACTGGCGGGAGCAGGAGCTGCCCGATCTGCTGGTGGTCGCGGCGCCGGCGACCGTTCCGGGCGACCTCGCGGGCCTGGAGCGTTTGCTCGGGTTCATGCGCACCCTGCCGCAGCCCGCGCGTGGACCGCTGCCGGCACTCTACGTCGAAGGCGCCGCAGGCCTGCCGCCCGCAGCGCTCGCGAGCTCTCTGATCGACGACCGCCCGGTGCGCAGCATCGGCTGGCCCCTTGAACGCGAGCAGCTCCTGGCCGAGGCGGAGGCGCTGCTCGCAGCGCCCCAACGTCCGCTCAGCCTGCGTGAGCGCGCACGCAGCGAGTGGGTGACGCGGCGCGTGGAGCTGCTGTACGCAGACCTGGAGCTTCCGGCACTGCGTCATGCCATCGACCCGCGCAACGCCGCACGTCCCGTGCTGCTGCTGGGCGAGGGCGGAACCGGCAAGGGACTGCTCGCCCGTTACATCCAGAACCTGGCCGAGCCGGCCCGGGAGCAGCTGCTGCTGATTGCGGCGCCCAGCCTGGAGCCAGGCCGCATCGAGGCGGGCCTGCTCAAGCTGTGCGCGGCCCGCAGGGTCAGCGTCTATCTATCCGGACTGGACCGTGCGTCGCGTGCGGTTCAGGAGGAGCTCGCGCAGCTACTGGGCCAGAGCGGCTGGCTCGGCGTCGAGTCGCTGCGCTGGATCGCTTCGGCGAGCGGGGTGCGACGCATGACGAGCGGCCTGCTCGCGCTGCCCTGGCTGCGCGTGGAGCTTCCGGCCTTGCGCGAGCGGCCGGACCTCGAGCCCCTGGCGCGGAAACTGACGCAGGCATGGGCCCGGCAGGCGAAGCGCGAGGTCGAGCTGGCTGATGACACGCTTGCGCTACTGCATGAGTACGCCTGGCCCGGGAACCTGCAGGAGCTGGAGTCGGTGCTCGAGCGGAGCCTGGCCGCGTCAGCGGGCGCCGTACTGGGAGCGGCGGATGTGCGCATTGCGCCCGAGCCAGGGGCCATCGCTACCCCAGCAACGCCTGCTACGGCTGCAGCATCCGCCCAGCGCAACGCGGACGTGCCAGCGCCGACTGAATCCCTCGCAGCGTCCGCGCGTACCCCCGCTGCTGCAGCCGTCCCAGCTCAAGCGCTCGAGCCGCTCGATCCCGCACTGAACCCTGGTCTCTCCGAGCTGGTGCCGCCGCTGGCACAGGAGTTCCGGCAGCCTCTGCTGGCCATTCGCACCTATACCAGCCTGCTGGACCAGCGGCCGGATGATGCCAGCGTGAGGCGTAAGCTCGGAGCCCTGGTGGAAGGCGATCTGGTTCAGCTCGACGAGCTGCTTTCCCGTCTCGAGCGCTTTATCCGCTTCGAACCGCCCAGACTGGAGCCGCTGGACCTGGCCTCGCTCGTAGCTGCCGAGCTGGAGAAGCGTCAAGCCACGACGCGTGCACGCTCCCTGGTGGTGCTGAGAGAGCTGGACCACGCTGCGCCGCCGGTGCTGGCGGACGCCGAGCAGATCCGCTTCGCGCTGGGCGCGCTGCTGGATCGTGCGTTCCGCATGGTTCCCGCGGGCGGCGACCTCTACATCGGCAGCCTGCATCACCCCGCGGAGGGCGAGCTACCCGCGCGAAATCGTCTCCTGATCCGTTTCCACAGCCCAGAAGAGGTGCTGGTAGCCCCCGACGATCTCCAGGGGCCGAGAATTCCCCTGGACGTGCTCATGGCGCGAGCGCTCGTGCTGCGCATGCAGGGGACCTTCGCCATCGATTCCTCCGGAGCGCAGGACAACGTCATCCTGATCGAGCTTCACTGCTAGCTTTCAGCTAGCGTCGCCTGACCTTGGCGCCTCCGATCAACAGGCTGAGCTGCGTCGTGGGCGGCGCCCAGGCGGCCGGAACGTTGCTGCGCGTGTTCTTCGTCCCGTTGCGGGGCTATCCGCGCGAGATCGAGGACCGCGTGCCCCTGCGTCCAGCGGGTGACATCGCCACGGTTAGAGGCATCGGGCGCCTGCTACGCGTTTTTCGCGCCGGGCGTGTGCGAGTTCCCCCAGACCCGTACCGGCTGGGCGCCGATCCCCAACGCGCCGCCGAGCTCGTGCTGCGCTGTCAGGGCGCACGTGTAGAGCTCAGGGTGGAACGGCGCGTCGAGCGCATGCTGACGGTCTGGACCGACGCGGGCGTGGACCGCATCCGCGGCGTCCTCGACTATACCGAGGACGACGAGGGACTCTCGGTGCTGCGGCGCGGCGGACAGAGCCTGCTCAAGTTCCCGCGTGAGAGCCTGATTCGCTTCGCTCCCTCTTCGACGGAGCGGCTCGAGGTACTTTCGGTCGAAGTTCCGTCAGGTTTGCGCTTGCGCTAAGGCTGCAAAAGTGATTTAAGTGACCAAGCGGGTTGCTGCCGCTCCGAAGGGCCGGGATAGCCGCTGGGGGGTAGGAGATCCCAGGCGCGACGGAGCGGCGCCCCGCGACTTTTACTAGCGGGTTATCGGCGAGCAGTGCTCGCCTGCCCGCACGGCAGGTGACTTCGTGCCTGCCTTTGACTCGCAAAGTGAATCCCGAGGGATAACCCGCTAGGGTTCATGCATCATGTTCGGGATCGGCATGCCGGAGCTGTTGGTGATCCTGGTGGTGGCGCTGCTTGTCCTCGGACCCAAGCGTCTACCCGAGGTCGCGCGATCCCTGGGACGAGGAATCGCCGAATTCCGGCGCGCTTCGACCGAGCTACGTCAGTCGTTGAACGCACAACCCGAGGAGCAGTCGGAGAAGCAGCGTTCGAGCACCGGTCCCAAGCCAGAGCAAGGGGCTAAACAGGAACGCGACAGCGACAAGTCCCGGGATGGATGACACTCCGCGTCCCCTCATCGACCATCTTCACGAGCTGCGGCGAAGACTCTTCTGGATCTTGGGCACGTGGGCCATCTTTGCCGGGATTGCGGGTTACTGGGTCAAGGACGTATTCGAGCTGCTGATGGGACCAGCCATCGGCCCGGTGCGCGCCCACGGCCATAAACTCATCGTCATCGCTCCCCCCGAGCTTTTCTTTACCTACGTAAAGTCCGCGCTGCTGGCCGGATTCGTGGTGTCGATCCCCATGACTCTCTACCAGATTTGGACCTTCGTTTCGCCCGGGCTCTACAAGAACGAGCGACGCTTCGCGATGCCCTTCGTGCTGGCCACGAGCGTGCTCTTCTTCAGCGGCTGCGCCTTTGGCTACTTCGTCGCGTTCCCGAACGTATTCGAGTACTTCCTCTCTTTGGAGGCGGACTACGTCACCACGAGCTGGACTACGAACACGCTCTTCTCCTTCATGTCGCGGCTCTATCTCGCCTTCGGGATCTCTTTTCAGCTTCCGGTCGTCATGTTCTTCCTGGCTCTGGCGGGTATCGCCCGACCCGAGGCGCTCGCCCGCGGGCGCAAGTACGCGGTCGTTGTGATGTTCGCCGCCAGCGCCGTGCTGACGCCGCCGGATATCGTGAGCCAGGTCATGCTCGCCCTACCGCTCTGCGTGCTCTACGAGAGCGGGATCTGGATCTCGCGCGTGGTGGTCAGAAGACAGAGCGAGAGCGCGACCCCGTCGGCGGCCGAATAGCTCGTGAGCTCCACAAGCATTGACGCGGTGTTGCTGGACATGGGGGGGGTACTCATACCGGAGGTGCCGAGCTACGACGCTGCGGCCCGTGACGCGATCCTGCTGCGCAGACTGAACGCAGCGGGGATCGACGATCCGGAGCAGCTCGTGGTCGAGAGCGGCCGGCGTCTGCGCCAAGCGTACCGCGATCTGGATGCCGAGGCCGTTCAGCCGAACCTGGACGAGGTGCTTGCGGAGCTCAGCGCACCCGTGCGGCGCGATCTGTTGGACGCCTTTCGGCGCGAAGTGGCACAACCTCCGTATGCTAACGTGCCAGAGCTGGTGGCCGAGCTGTCCCGTCGCTATAAGCTCGGCCTGGTTTCGAACACGGTGATCCCGGGCGATCACCACGCCCGCTCCCTCGAGTCCGCGGGCATCCTGCAGTATCTGGAAGCAGCGGCCTGGTCCGCCAATTTCGGTAAGCGCAAGCCTGACCCGGCGATCGTGCTTTACGTGCTGAGTGAGCTCGGTATCGCTCCGGAGCGGGCCGTGCTGGTAGGTGACAAGATCCGCACCGATATCCTGGGAGCCAGTCGCTCTGGTGTGCGGTCCATCTGGCTCTGCAAGCCCGGTACGCCCCACACGGGTGAGGCCGAGCCTGACTTCATCATTCAGGACCTGAGCGAGCTGCCCGCGCTCTTGCTCAGGATCAGCCCGGGTTCAGGCCCATGACACGCGCCATGAAATAATCGTGGAAGCCTTTCGCATCCACACTCGTTGCGCAGCGCATGCGAAAGCTCGCCTGCGTAGGCTTCTTGCGCTCGTACGTGCGAAGCAGTTTTCCCTCGATCGTGGGCTCGATCTCGAGCTCTTCGAAGCTGCAGAACGACTCGTCATGGGCGCTCGCCAGCGCCAACGGGTCGTGCAAGAAGGCGACGTTATCGTCTTCGACATCGCAGCCGGCCGAGCCGAAGATCCGCTTCTGGAGCGGCGTCCAGATACGGATCGCTTCCGCTAGCGCGTCGTGAAAGGCGGTCCCTCTCGCATCCAGGCGCTCGAGATCGGCGCGCGTGAGCCAGGTTTGGAGCGTAACGTCGGCAGTCACCAGCCGCGTCGGAATGCCGGAGCGCAACACGACGTACGCCGCCTGCGGGTCCGCACACAGGTTGTAGTCGACGCCCGGCTCGAAGACGTGCCCGCCATACTCGGCCCGACGCACATGTCCACCCATCAGCGTGAGACCACGTATGCGGCCGACGAGATCTGGGTCCAGCATGAGCATGACCGCCAGATTGGTGAGCGGGCCGACCGCAACCAGCTCCAGGTCGTCGTGGGTACGCAGCAGCCGCGCCAGGGCGGAGACCGCATGCTCTTCCTCAATCGGGGGCGCTGGCTCCGACTCGAAAATGCCCACACCCTCGTGTCCGAACCAGCTGAAGCCCTCGCCCCCAAGCACGGGAACCCGGCACCCCGCATAAACGGGAATCTCGCCGCGCCCGGCCAGCTCCAGCAGCCTACGCGAAACCTGGGCCCGCAGCCGTGACTCTCGTCCCACGTGGGTGATCGCGACCAGCTCGAGCTCCGGCGAGGCCAGTCCTAAAGCCAAAGAGAGCGCGTCGTCGACATCCGAAGCCATGTCGGTGTCGAGCACGATGCGCCGCGCCATCACTCCCCTTCGAGCGGCTCGATGATAACCAGCAGGGTCCCGGTCTCGACGGCCCCGCCCTCCTGGATCGTGATCTTGGTGACCACGCCCTGGATGGGGCTGCGCAGCTCGTTCTCCATCTTCATGGCCTCGATCACGACCAGACCCTCGTCCATCTCGACCTGCTGGCCGACCTCGACCAGGATCTTCACCACCTTCCCCGGCATCTGTGCCCTGAGCTCCTGCTTACCGCTCGCCAGCGGGATGGCCACGCTCATCAGGGCCTTGCGGCGTTCATCCACCGCGGTGAAATCGAAGGCGCTGGTCCCGATGTGGACATCGAGTGTTCCGTCCTCGCGAGCGTCGACACTGCCTTCGTACTGTCTCGATCCGATCAAGATGGAGTAGACGGTTCGGGCCGTCTTGCACGCATCGACGCGCACCGCAGGGCCGTTGTCGATGCTGATGTCGAACGCGTCGCCGCCGGCAGCACTCACCTCCACGTGGAAGGTGTCGCCCCCCTGGGTGATCTCGTAGCGCATCTAATGAGGTCCCCGCATCTGCCCACGGCGACCGAAGTACCTCCAGGACTGGCCCGGAGCACTGCGGGAGCGCAGCGGCTGAGAGCGGGCGGCGCAGTCCCGATCGCGCTTATAAGCCGCGATGGCTGCCAGCATCACGCCTACGCGCCGCTCCTCCTCGTCGGGCGGAAGCGTGCCGGCGCTGGACGGCAGAATCTCGTTCTCGATAAAGCCAGTGTCGAAGTGGCCCTCAACGAAGCTCGGGTTCTCCATTACGATCCGATGGAAGGGAATCGAGGTCTTGATCCCCTTGACCACGAACTCCTTGAGCGCCCTCCGCATGCGAGCGATGGCTTCCGATCGATCACGCCCCCAGCAGATCAGCTTCGAGATCAGGGGATCGTAGTAGACGGATACCTCCGCTCCGGGATAGACGCCCGCGTCGTTGCGAACACCGGGCCCCCCCGGCGGGCGGTACACCAGGATCTCGCCCGGCGAGGGACGGAAGTTCTGCTCGGGGTCCTCGGCGTAGATGCGACACTCGATGGCCCAGCCGTTGATGCCCAGATCCTGTTGCGAGAACCCGATCGGCTCCCCGGCGGCGATCCGAATGCCCGTCTTGACGAGATCGACGTTCGTCACCATCTCCGTCACCGGGTGCTCGACCTGGATGCGTGTATTCATCTCGAGGAAGTAGAAGTTGAAGTGCTGGTCAACCAGGAACTCGCAGGTTCCCGCGCCCTCGTAGCTCACGGCCTTGGCTGCGGCGACGGCCGCCTGGCCCATCTCCTCGCGTAGGGCGGGCGGAAAGCGGTTCGCCGGCGCCTCCTCGATTAGCTTCTGATGACGTCGTTGGATAGAGCACTCGCGCTCGAAGAGATGAATCACGTTCCCGTGCTGATCGCCCAGGATCTGGATCTCGATATGCCGCGGCTTCTCTACGAACTTCTCGACGTAGATCGAATCATCGCCGAAGGAAGATCCGGCTTCGGAGCGGGCCCGCTTGATCGCTTGCTCCAGCTCGGCCTCCTCCTGGACCAACCTCATCCCCTTGCCGCCACCACCGGCCGAGGCTTTCACGATGACGGGAAGACCGATCTCCATAGCGAAGGACCTGGCCGCGTCATCCGTCAGCTTCTCCATCGAGCCGGGCACGATCGGAACCCCGGCCTCAGCCATACGCCGACGGCTGACGACCTTGTCGCCCATCGCCTCGATGGTGTCGGGGCGGGGTCCGATGAAGACCACACCGGCGTCGGTGCAACGCTGCGCGAACTTCGCGTTCTCCGAGAGGAAGCCGTAACCAGGGTGAATGGCCTCGGCGCCGGACTCTCGCGCGATCGCAAGGATGCGGTTGACATTGAGATAGCTCTCCCGCGCCGGCGCCGGACCGCAAGGATAGGCCTCGTCCGCGTAACGCACGTGCAGGGAGTTCCGGTCCACATCCGAGAAGATCGCGACGGAGCCGATACCCAGCTCCCGGCAAGCTCGAATCACCCGCACCGCGATCTCGCCCCGGTTGGCTATGAGTACCTTTTTGAAGGGCGGCGAAGGGGGAGCCGGCTTCACAGCGGGATGTTCCCGTGCTTCTTGGGGGGATTCTGGTCCTTCTTGTTCTCGAGCATCACCAGCGCTTCGACGATTCGGGCGCGTGTTTCCTCGGGCTTGATGACCGCGTCGATGTACCCCAGCGCCGCGGCTTTATAAGGATTGGCGAAGGTCTCGCGATACTCGGCCACGAGACGCTCCCTCGTTTCCTCCGGCCGGTCGGACTGCATCAACTCATCCCGGAAGATGATGTTTACCGCCCCTTCCGGGCCCATCACCGCGATCTCAGCCTGCGGATACGCGTAGTTGATGTCGCCCCGTAGGTGCTTGGAGCTCATGACGTCGTAGGCCCCGCCGTAGGCCTTACGCGTGATCAGGGTGACCTTGGGCACCGTGGCCTCGGCATAGGCGTAGAGCAGCTTGGCCCCGTGGCGGATGATGCCACCGAACTCCTGGGCGGTGCCGGGCAGGAACCCCGGTACGTCCACGAAGGTGACGATCGGGATGTTGAACGCGTCGCAGAAGCGCACAAAGCGCGCTCCCTTGATGGAGGCATCGATGTCGAGGCAGCCCGCGAGATGGTTCGGCTGGTTGCCCACGATCCCCACGCTATAGCCTCCGAACCGCGCGAAGCCCACTAGAATGTTCTTCGCCCACTGCGCGTGGACCTCGAGGAAGATCCCATCGTCCGCCACCATCTCCACCAAAGTCTTCATGTCATAGGGCTTGTTCGCATTGTCCGGCACGAAGTTGCGTAGGGCCGGATCCGCGCGCTGAGGATCATCATCGGTCGCAACGAACGGGGGATCATCCATGTTGTTCTGGGGGAGGAAGCTCATGAGGGCGCGGATCATACCGAGGCACTCTTGCTCGCTGCCGCTGGCGAAGTGGGCCACGCCACTGCGCGAGTTGTGAGTCATCGCGCCTCCGAGCTCTTCCTTAGTGACCTCTTCGTGCGTGACCGTCTTGATCACATCCGGACCCGTAATGAACATATTGCTCGTGCCCTTCACCATGAAGATGAAGTCGGTGATCGCGGGCGAGTAGACGGCGCCGCCAGCACAGGGGCCCATGATGGCCGAAATCTGAGGAATCACGCCGGAGTACTGCACGTTCCGGAGAAAGAGGTCCGCATAACCCGCGAGCGATACCACACCCTCCTGGATGCGCGCGCCGCCCGAGTCGTTGAGTCCGATCACGGGCGCCCCCACCTTTGCCGCGTGGTCCAGGATCTTGCAGATCTTCTCGGCGAAGGCGCCCGAGAGGGAGCCTCCGAATACGGTGAAGTCCTGCGAGAAGACGAAGACGATCCTCCCATCGATACGTCCCGACCCCGTGATCACGCCATCGCCGAGAATCTGGTTTTCGTGCATATCGAAGTCGGTACAGCGGTGGGTCTTGAAGCGATCGAGCTCTCGAAAGGTCCCGGGATCGAGCAGCAGCTCCAGCCGCTCGCGCGCGGTCAGCTTACCGGCTCGGTGCTGGCGCTCGACGCGCTCCGCGCCTCCGCCGAGCTCCGCGCGGGCGTTCAGCTCATCCAGCTTCTTGATTTTCTCCTCGACCGACAGACTCAGTACTCCTTCTGCGCTTGCAGAACCGTGATCGCCGTCAGGTTGACGATGTCCTCGACGCTCGCGGTGGGTTGGAGGGAATTCACCGGGCTGCGCATCCCCATCAGGATGGGACCGACCACGCTGGCCTCGCCCGCGCTGCCCATCAAGCGCACGGCGATGTGTCCGGACTCGAGGTTCGGGAAGATCAGCACGTTGGCCTCGTCCTTGAGCGCTGAGAATGGGAAGCGCGACGCGCGCTTTGATGGCTCCAATGCAATGTCGGCCTGCATCTCGCCGTCAATCTGGAGGTCCGGCCAGCGCGCTTGAGCGATGCGCACCGCATCTCCCACTAAGTTCGAATGCTCGCTGTGTGCACTGCCGAAGTTAGAAAAAGAGAGCATCGCGACCGCCGGCTCGAAACCGAACCATTGGGCGGTGGCGGCTCCCAGGCCCGCGATGTCCGCCAGGTCCTCTGCCGAGGGTCGGATATTGAGCGCCGCATCGGCAAAGAACATGACCCGCTTCGGCTGAATGATGATGTAGACCCCAGCGGCACGGCGGTGTCCCTCCGCGAGACCCACGATCTCAAGCGCCGGGCGAACCGACTCCGGGTACGACTTCGTGAGCCCCGCCACCAGACCGTGCGCGTCGCCCATGCGGACCATCATCACCCCGAAGTAGCTCCGGCGCTGGAGCAGCCGCGCAGCGTCTCCCTCCGTCACGCCCTTGCGACGCCGCAGGTTCGCCAACTCCTTGCGATAATAGATCCGCTTCTCGGACTTCTTGGGGTCGATCACCGAGACTCCCTTGAGGTCGACCCCGAGAATCTCGGCCTTCTCCCGTACATCGTCCTCGTCTCCCAACAGGATCGGCTCCGCGAGGCCCTCCTCGCACAGAATTTGCACGGCGCGCAGGACGCGCTCTTCGGTGCCCTCGGGCAGTACGATGCGCTTGCTCTCCCGCTTGGCCTTGTTCATGACCGAGCGCATGACCTCGCGCGAGCCACCCAGGTATCGCTCCAGCCGCTCTCGATACTCGCCGAGATCGATGTCGATGCGCGCGACGCCCGTGCGCATCGCAGCCTCGGCTACAGCGCTGGCCTCCCAGAGCAGCACCCGGGGGTCGAAGGGCTTCGGAATAATATAGCGGGGGCCGAACTCGAAGCGCTCGCCTTCGTAGGCGCGAATCACCTCGTCCGGCATGCCCTGGGCGCCCTGCTTCGCCAGGTCGGCCAGCGCGCGCGTCGCGGCGAGCTTCATCTCCACATTGATCTTGCGTGCGCGCACGTCGAGGGCGCCCCGGAAAATGAACGGGAAGCCGAGCACGTTATTCACCTGATTCGGGTAGTCGGAACGGCCCGTTGCGATGATCGCGTCGTCGCGCACCTCGGCCACCTCTTGCGGCGTGATCTCGGGATCGGGGTTGGCCATCGCGAAGATGAGCGGCTGGTCCGCCATGCTGCGCACCATCTCCTTCGTGACCAGACCCGCCGCGCTCACACCAACGAACGCGTCGGCGCCACGCAGAGCGTCCGCGAGGGTCCGCGCCTCCGTCTGACGCGCGAAGCGCGCCTTGTAGGGGTTCATGCCCTGTTTCCGACCCTCGTAGATCACGCCTCGGCTGTCCGTCATGAGGATGTTCTCGAGAAGAACACCGAGCTTGACGTACAGGTCCGCGCAGGCGATGCCGGCGGCACCCGCGCCGGCAAAGACCACCTTCACATCCTCGATCCGCCGGTTGGTCAGCTCGAGCGCGTTCAGGAAGGCCGCCGCCGAGATGATCGCGGTGCCGTGTTGGTCGTCATGGAAGACCGGAATGTCGAGCGCCTCGATCAGCGCTTCCTCGATCTCAAAACAGTCGGGAGCCCGGATATCTTCGAGGTTGATGCCACCGAAGGTGGGCTCGAGCAGCTTACAGACCCGTATAACTTCCTTGGGATCCTCGGTTGCGAGCTCGATGTCAAACACATCCACGCCCGCGAAGCGCTTGAACAGAACCGCTTTGCCCTCCATCACCGGCTTTCCCGCGAGCGGCCCGATATTACCGAGACCCAGCACCGCGGTGCCGTTCGTGACCACCGCCACCAGATTGGCGCGGTTGGTGTAGAGGAAAGCGTCATCGGGTCGGCGGACGATCTCCCGGCAGGGCTCAGCCACGCCGGGCGTGTAGGCCAGGGAGAGGTCCCGCTGAGTATCGCAGCGTTTCGTCGCGACGACTTCGATCTTGCCGGCTCTTCCGCTGCGGTGATACTCGAGTGCTTCTTCCTTCGTGATCATGGCGCTCTACCTCCTCGCCCGAACGAAAAACCACCCCCAGCGAGGGGTGGACGAGACAGAATATCACGCGCGACACGCCCCACGAGCGGGAGCCGGGGGCCGACACAGACTAGGGCCGGTTTTTGACTTTCTCCCAATCGGCCAGAAAGCGCTCGATGCCAATGTCGGTGAGTGGGTGCTTAGCGAGGCTCTGGAACACGGCCCAGGGCATGGTCGCGATATCCGCGCCCATACGGGCGGCCTCCAGGACATGCAGAGGGTGCCGGATGCTAGCCACGAGGAGCTCCGTGCCAACTTCGTAGTTGGCAAAGATCTCCAGAATCTGCTGGATCAGCTCCATCCCGGGAATCTGGATATCGTCCAGCCGGCCCACGAAGGGCGACACCATGGACGCCCCCGCCTTGGCTGCCATCAGCGCCTGGATGGGGCTAAAAATCAGCGTGCAATTGATCTTGATGTCTTGCTTCGAGAGCGTGCGAATGGCCTTCAGACCCTCGATGGACATGGGGATTTTGACCACGATGTTGGAGGCCATCTTGGCCCACTCAAGCCCCTCCCGGACCATCCCCTCCGCGTCCAGGGTCACGACCTCGGCACTGATGGGGCCTTCGACGAGCTTTGCGATCTCGCGCACCAGCTCCCGAGGCTCGCCCTCCTCCTTGGAGAGGAGGCTCGGGTTGGTCGTCACGCCGTCCAGCAGCCCGAGCTCAGCTGCCTCCCGAATGTGGGGGACGTGAGCAGTGTCGAGAAAGAACTTCATAGCTTTGAGACCTCCAGGCACACGCGACTCCGCCCGGCGGAGGAGCCCAGGCCACGCCCTACTATCTTAGCCCGTTCAAGCTTCTCAACGCGGAGTGGATCGTCAAGGGCCCCGAGCAGCTGGCGGGCGGAGAGGCCGCTGCGGGGATCCCGGACCTCGGGGGTCAGCTCCACCAGGGGCTTCAGCACGAAGCGCCGGCGCTGGAAGGCCGGGTGGGGGAGCACCAGGCCCGGGGACTCCAGGACCTGCTGGCCCACGAGCAGCAGGTCCAGATCCAGCACCCGCGGGGCCCAGCGCTCGCCCCCCGGCCAGCGGCCGGCGCGGCGCTCGAGCCCCTTCAGTCGGCGCAACAGCGAGGCGGGCGCGTCGCTCGTCTCGAGCTCAGCCACGGCGTTGATGTACCAGGGCTGCGGCCGCTCGCCAAGCGGCTCGGCCCGGTACAGCGACGACACGCGCAGGCGGCCCCAGCGGTCCAGCTCGAGCAGCGCGCGTTCGACCTGTCGTACCGGATCACCGAGATTCGCACCGACCCCGATATAGGCCCTGCACCTCAGGGCCCGTCCTCCTTTCCCACCTCGACGCTCTCCTCGGCCTCCGATGTCACCACGTCCAGCAGCAGCAGGCCGACCCCGATCACGATCGCACTGTCGGCCACATTGAAGTCAGGGAAGATGAACAGACCCAGGTCGAACTGGAGGAAGTCGATCACCTCCCCCAGACGAACCCGATCGATCAGGTTGCCCAGGGCTCCCGCGAGCACCAGACCCAGAGAGGTGGAGGACAGACGGTCGCGCGCCTCGACCTTGCGATAGAAGGACGCGATCAGGCCCAGTGCGACCAGCGTGAGGACGATGAAGAACGCCACGTGGACGTCCTGCGCCAGACCCAGCGCCGCACCCGGATTGCGCGCGTGCGTGATCGAGAAGAAGCCGGGGATCACACGGATGGGATCCAGCGGCGAGACGTTGGTCGCGATCCAGTACTTGGTGACCTGATCGACGGGAAGTACAACTCCCACGACCAGAAGCAGCGCGCGCAGCTTCGGACTCACGGTTGGCTCTCTACCACAGGCCTCAGGAAGCTTCCAGGCCGGCCGCCACCGGCATCCAGAGAATCGGCCTGTCGACGCAGGAGCGCCGCCTCATCGGCTTCCCCGGCCCGATCTCGCAGCTCCGCCTCGACCCGCAACACCCGGGCGATCCAGCGTGGCTGCCCCGTCGGCGTGAGCGAGAATAGCAGCTGCGCCTGTTCCAGGTACCGAAGCGCCGCATCCTCCTCGTCGGATTCAGCCGCAACCTGGCCCAGCACGAGGTACGCATACGGATTCCGGCCGTCGATACGCAAGGCGCGCGAGGCGAGCTCCTGCGCTGTGCGTAGCTCCCCGCGCTCGCGGGCCTGCGCGGCTCGGATGACCAGGTGGATCGATGCCCGCGGCGGGCCCTCCGCTGCCAGGGCGGCGGCCTCCTCGAGCGTGCTGGGCTGCTGGGAATCCAGTGCGGGCTGGACCGCACAGGCCACACCCCAGCCGAGCAGCGCGCTCAGCAGGCGCCAGCGCATCAGAGCCGCTCCTTGAACCAGTCGAGCATGCGATCAAGCGCGGTCTGCGTTCCCGCCGCTCCACAGCTTCGCGTTGGCGCGGTGCCCCGCAGGAAATACTCCGGGGCGCCCGGACAGTCGCGCGCTGCGCGCAGGCCCGATGCGCGATGGATCGCCACGCGCTCCAGCGCCGGAGGCGGCACGAACGACGAGCGGCCATCCGGCCCGCGATACTGCATCAGGAAGTCGGCAAAGATCGGCAGCGCCGCGACCGAGCCCGGAATCCCCAGCCCCTTGCCATCGTCGAAGCCCACCCAGACCCCGACCAGCAGATCGGGCGTAAAGCCAATGAACCAGGCGTCTCGGAAGCCACTCGTGGTGCCGGTTTTCCCGGCCACCTCGCCTCGGTAGCCAAGCCGGCGCAGCGCCCGACCCGTGCCGCGGTCCACGACGCCCCGCAAGAGCGAGGTGACCAGAAAGGTCTCGTCCGGCTCGAACGCGCGCACGAAGTCGAGAGGTTTGCGGTCCAACACACGGCCCCCTTCGCTCACGACCTCAACGTAGCTGCGCAGAGCCGGGACCACACCGCCACTGGCCAGCACGGCGTAGGCGCGCGCTATCTCGAGCAGCGTCACCTCGAAGGCACCCAGCGCGATGCTGGGGACGGGGTCGAGCGGGCTTTCGATTCCCATCTGGCGCGCGGCCCGGATGATGCGCTCCGGACCCACACTGAGTCCGAGACGCGCCACGGGAACGTTGAGTGAGCCCTCGATCGCCTCTCGCAGCGTCACCTCTCCCCGGAACTCTTTGTCGTAGTTGGTGGGCGTCCACTGCCCGCCGGGTATCGAGACCTCGAGCGGCTCGTCCTTGAGCATCGAGGCCAGCGTGAAGGGAGGCACACGCTGCCCGAGCCGCGCGAGCGCAGCGAGGGCTACCACGGGCTTGAAGACGCTGCCGGGCTGCCGATGTGCCTGCGTGGCCCGGTTGAACTGACTACGCCCGTAGTCGCGACCTCCCACCAGCGCCACGATCTCTCCCGTCACCGGCACCAGCGCCACCAGCGCGGCCTGCAGCGGGGACTCCTCCCGTCTCAGCGTCGGAAAGTCGCGCTCCATGCGCTCGAGCCCCCCGCGTACGGCTCGGTTGGCCAGACGCTGAGCGCGCGGGTCGAGTGTGGTGAAGATGGAGAGTCCTTCGCTTGCGAGGATCTCATCACCGTAGACGCGCGTCAGGTCCTGGCGCAGGAACTCCACGAAGTAGGGCGCCGGGTTGTCCTCGACCAGGTAGCCGCGCACCCCGAGGCCCGCGGCCAGTGCATCCTCATAGGCGACGGGACCGATGCGACCTTCCTTGATCAACACCTCCAGCACCAGGTTTCGACGCTGGAGCGCACGCTCGGGATGCAGGTAGGGCGAGTAGAGGGCCGGACCCTTGATCACGCACGCCAGCAGCGCGGCCTCGGCCAGCGTCAGGGCGCGTACATCCTTTGCGAAATAGTAATGTGTTGCCTCCCCCATGCCGTGGATCGACACCGAGCCGCGCTGCCCCATATACACCTCGTTGAGGTACGCCTCGAGGATCTCGTCCTTGGTATGGCGGCGCTCGAGGAGCAGCGCCATCACCGCCTCCAAGAGCTTGCGCACCAGCGTACGGTCGGCCGTAAGGTAGAAGTTCTTGACGAGCTGCTGGGTGAGGGTGCTCCCTCCCTGAACCACGCGACCCGCACGAAGGTTGGCAAGCGCGGCACCGATGATGCGAGAGAGCCGAACACCGCTGTGCTGGTAAAAGCGACGGTCTTCGATGGCAAGGATCGCGTCGATCAGATGAGCAGGGACCTCATCCAGCCGCAGCAGGCGACGATCCTCGCGGCTCTGCCCGTGAAATTGCGCGACGAGCTCGGGCTCCACCTCGACCGTGTCCAGCTCACGCCCCCGGGCGTCCTGCAGCGAGACGATGCGCGAGGCCTCGTCGAGGCGCACAACGACGTGCGCGCCGGCGAACTCGCGATAGGGGTAGCGAAACGGGCGCAGCCCGACCTCGATCCTGCGCCCGGCTAGGCTGTACTCGCCGGGCTGGGGAGCGGGCGAGCGGGCGGCGTGATAGTTGAGCCGCTCGAGACGATCGATCAGACCCGCGCGCTCGATGTCCAGACCCGGAAACAGAACCAGGGGTGCGGAGAGAACGCGCGAGGGCACCGCGAAGAGCCGGCCACGGAAGCGCGCCTCGACCTGTCGGTCGAGCACGACCCCCATCCACACCGCCCCGAGCAGCCCCGCGACCAGCGTGAGCGCGGCCCCGATGATCGCCAGCCGAACCCTATTCATCACCAAATGCTAGCGCGAAACTAGCGGGGTATCGGCGGCACAGCCCTACTACCCGGGTAGCGGCGGGGCAAGCCCGCCTGGCGGGAGGCGCGTGACTTCGTACGCGCCTGGGTTCCTGCACTACGCTCGCCTTTGGCTCGCTGCGCGCGCCGCTCCCCGGCGCTTGCGAAACTAGCGGGATATCGGCGGCACAGCCGCCTGCCCGCGCTACGCTCGCCT
>Ga0209980_10000421_pt1 | contig 22797 bp, 19 predicted proteins | sample CR02metaG_FD_183611 | JGI IMG/M metagenome (GOLD analysis project Ga0209980, IMG submission 183611) | Deep subsurface microbial communities from Mariana Trench to uncover new lineages of life (NeLLi) - CR02 metaG (SPAdes) (version 2) | ecosystem: Environmental > Aquatic > Marine > Ocean trench...
TTGGCCAAGCGCATGTATTGGTGGGTCTCCGCGGCCCTTAAAATATACGTGGCGGAACATTTCGATATCGACCCCATGGAGCTGGATGAAGCCCTCGACGCCACGGTTACGGAAATCATGGCCCACGAAGCGGAGCCCGGCGTCGTCGTGGACAAGGCGGAAGAACTCGCCCGGCGGCTTGCGGAAACCAGGCAGATCACGCCGGAGATCATGATCGGGGTTCTGCGCAAGGGCGAAGTGCCCTTGTTCGAAGCCATGTTCGCGGAGCATACCGGGCTCAGGCTCAAACTTGTCCGCCGTTTCCTGTTGGAACCGGGTGGCGAAGCCCTCGCGGTTGCCTGCAAGGGGATCGGCATGGTGAAGGACGATTTCGCCACCATCTTCATGCGGACCCGCAAGGCACGGTTCGGTAAATCGGTCATCAACACGTCGGAACTGACCCGGGTATTGGAACTCTTCGACCGGGTCCACCTTGAGCCCGCCCAGGCGATGCTGGCCAAATGGCGGCGCGATCCCGATTACCTCAACGCCCTACGCACCTTGGAAAAACCGGTACCGGACAGCAGAAGCGATTCGGAAGCTTCGTGATGGCCGGCCCGGGGTCGGTGCCCGGGGTCGGGGTGATCCCGCGAAAAAATCGGATTCTCAGGTAAAACCCCCTATCCGGCCAAGGCCTTGACGCCGGGCAGCTCTTTCCCTTCCAGCCATTGCAGAAACGCACCGCCCGCGGTGCTGACATAAGAGAAATCCTCGATCACCCCGGCGCCGGTCAACGCCGCCACGGTATCGCCGCCGCCGGCCACCGACACCAGGGCGCCGGCTTCTGTGGCCTGGGCCACGCTCCTCGCCACGGCCACCGTGCCGGCATCAAAGGGCGGATATTCGAAGACGCCCAGCGGGCCGTTCCACACCACCGTCCGGCACTGGCCGAGGATTTCGATCAGCATCTCAACCGAGGCCGGCCCGATGTCGAGAATCATGGAGCCGCCGGGGACCTCATCGATGGCTACCGTACGCGCTTCATGGCCGGCCTCGGGCCCCGGCGCCACCACCGCGTCCACCGGCAAGACGATATCGCAGCCCTGGGTTCGGGCCTCGGCGCGGATCCGGGTCGCGGTTGGCGCCATCTCGCGCTCGCACAGCGAGGTGCCGACGTCGAGCCCGCCGGCGTGAAGGAAGGTGTTGGCCATGCCGCCGCCGACCACCAGTTTGTCCACCTTGGCGCTCAGATTACCCAGCAGAACCAGCTTGGTCGAAACCTTGGCCCCGCCGACAATGGCGCAAAGGGGGCGCTTAGGTGATTCCAGGGCGCCCCCAAGGGCCTCGAGCTCGGCCTGCATGAGCCGCCCGGCGACCGCCGGCAGGTGCCGGGTGATGGCAACCAATGACGCATGGGCGCGGTGGGCCACGGAAAAAGCATCATCCACGTAAATCTCGCCGAGTTGGGCCAAGGCGCCGGCGAAGCGGGGATCGTCTTCCTCTTCGCCGCTATGGAAGCGCAGGTTCTCCAGAAGGGCCACGCCGCCGGCTTCGAGCCCGCCCACCACCGAGGCGGCCACCGGCCCGATACAGTCGGCGGCGAAAGCCACCGGGCGGCCCAGTGCCTCGGCCAGGGGCGCGGCCAGGGGCGCCAGCGACAGAGCCACCACCCGCACGCCCTTGGGCCGGCCGAAATGGCTCATCACGATGACCCGCGCGCCCTTGTCCGCCAACTCGGCGATGGTCGGCGCGACCCGTTGGATTCGCGTCATATCGCCGACCCGGCCGTCTCTGACCGGCACGTTGAGGTCGACGCGGACCAGCACCCGCTTGCCCGCGACCTCGACATCGTCGAGGGTGTCGAAAACGGTGCCGCCGTGATCCATGGGCCGACCCTCGGTTAGCCGAGTTTCCCCAGCATGGCGGCGACGTCGGCCATGCGGTTGGAAAAGCCCCATTCGTTGTCGTACCAGCTGAGCACGCGGACGAAGCGGCCCTCGATCACCTGGGTTTCGGCCAGGTCGAAGATGGAACTCGCGGGATTGTGGTTGAAATCACTGGAAACCAGGGGCGCGTCGGTGGTGGCTAGGATACCCTTGAGCGGCCCCTCGGCGGCCTTGATCATGGCCTTGTTGATGCCTTCGACGGTGGCGCGCTTGTTGGGCACGAAGGTGAGATCCACCAGGGACACGTTGATGGTAGGCACGCGCACGGCGGTGCCGTCGAGCTTGCCGGCGAGGTCCGGCAGCACCAATCCCACCGCCTTGGCGGCGCCGGTCGAGGTGGGGATCATGTTGTGGGCCGCCGCCCGGGCGCGCCGGAGATCGTCGTGCAGGGTATCGTGGATGCGCTGATCGCCGGTATAGGAGTGGATGGTGGTCATGAAGCCGCGCTGGATGCCGAAGGCACGGTGGGCCACATAGGCCACCGGCGCCAGGCAATTGGTGGTGCACGACGCATTGGAAATGATCCGGTGGCTCTTCCTGAGCCTTTTGTGATTGACACCCATGACCACGGTGATGTCTTCACCGGTGGCGGGGGCGGAGATCAGCACCCGCTTGGCGCCGGCCTCCAGATGCTTGCCCGCCGCCTCGCGCTTGGTGAAGAGGCCGGTGCATTCCAGCGCCACATCGACCTTGAGCTTTCCCCAAGGCAGGTTCGCCGGGTCGCGGACGGCCAATACCGGGACCGTGCCACGGCCGAAATTTAGGCCGGTCCTGGTGGCCCGTACCCGGCCGGGGAACGGGCCGTGGACAGAATCATATCTCAGCAGATGGGCATTGGTCTCGATGGAGCCGAGGTCGTTGATGGCGACCACCTCGATATCCCTGCGGCTCCGTTCATGAATGGCTCGAAGAACGAGACGCCCGATGCGCCCGAACCCGTTGATGGCAACCCGTGTCGGCATGATCTTCTCCCGTCTGACAAATCTATCGCCTCGCCCCAAGGCAAGCCTTCGCCTTGGCGACAACCGCGTCGGCGGTGATGCCGAAATCCTCAAATAGGTCCTTGCCCGGCGCCGATTTCCCAAATCCGGTCAACCCCACCACGCCGCCGCCGGCACCGACATAGCGCTCCCAGCCGAAGGCGGCGCCGGCTTCCACGGCGACGCGCACGCAATCGCCGCCCAACACCGCTTCCCGGTCCGCCGCCGGCCGTTGGTCGAACAACTCCCAGCACGGCATGGAGACCACCGCCGCCTCGATGCCCTCGGCAAGCAACTGGTCGCGGGCGGCGAGCGCGACGGACACTTCGGAACCGGTCGCAAGAAGGCTCACCGCGGCGGTGCCCGAAGGGGCGGTGGCCAGAACATAGGCGCCATCGGCGCAAAGATTGGCGGCCTGGGCCTCGGTCCTGACCGGCGGCACGGTCTGGCGGGTCAGGGCGATGAGCGAGGGCCGGTTCTTGTGCCCCAGGGCCAGGGCCCAACACTCCGCGGTTTCCACCGCGTCGGCCGGCCGCAACACCAACAGGTTGGGCATGGCGCGCAAGCTCATCAAATGCTCCACCGGCTGGTGGGTGGGCCCGTCTTCGCCGAGACCGATGGAATCATGGGTCATGACGTAGATAACCCTGAGCCCCATCAGGGCGGCCAAGCGGATCGAAGGCCGGCAGTAATCGGTGAATATCAGGAAGGTGCCGCTGTAGGGGATGATGCCGCCATGCAGCGCCATGCCGTTCATGGCCGCGGCCATGCCGTGTTCGCGCACGCCGTAATGGATGAAGCGCCCGGAGAAGTGGTCACCGTCCAGCACGCCTTGGGCCTTGGTCTTGGTGTTGTTGGAGCCCGTCAGGTCGGCCGATCCGCCGATCATTTCGGGCACCGCCCGGGTGATCACCTCGAGCACCTCCTGGGATGCCTTGCGGGTGGCCCAGACCGGCGCCTGATCGACCATAGTCTCGATATGGCTGGAGACCGCCGCATCCAAGCCGGCGGGCAAATCGCCGGCCATGGCGCGCTCGAATTCCGCCCGCTTGCCTGCCGCCTCCAGGCGCCGCTGCCAGGCCGCGCGTTCCCCGGCGGCGCGCCTGCCGGCCGCGCGCCAGGCGTCCAGCACGTCGTCCGGGATTTCGAAAGGCGGCAGGGTCCAGCCCAATGCCTCGCGGGTGGCCTGGACCTCTTCGGCGCCCAAGGCCGCGCCGTGGGTCGCGGCGGTGCCGCCCTTGGTGGGCGCGCCGTAGCCGATGGTCGTGGCAAGGGCGATGAACGATGGCCGGGCGCTTTGTCTGGCTGCCGCGATCGCCGCGGCGATGGCGTCGGGATCGTGGCCGTCGGCGGCCGCGGTGTCCCAGCCATAGGCCTCGAAGCGCTTGAGGGTGTCTTCGGAGACGGTCAGGGAGGTCGGGCCGTCGATGCTGACCTTATTGTCGTCGAACAACACGATCAGGCGCGCCAGCCCCAGGTGGCCGGCCAGGGAGGCGACTTCGTGGCTGATGCCCTCCATCAAACAGCCGTCCCCGACGATGGCATAGGTATAATGATCCACCAGCTCACCGCCGAAGCGCGCCGCAAGGTGACGCTCGGCGATGGCCATGCCGACGGCATTGGCGAGCCCCTGGCCGAGCGGCCCGGTGGTGGTTTCGATGCCGGCGGCGGCGGCGTATTCGGGGTGGCCCGCGGTGCGGCTGTCCAGTTGGCGGAAATTGCGAATCTCATCGATGGTGATGTCGGCGTATCCGGTGAGGTAGAGAACCGAATAGAGCAGCATCGAGCCGTGGCCCGCCGACAACACGAAACGGTCGCGGTCGGGCCAGGCGGGGTCCAAGGGATCGAACTTAAGAAACCGGGTGAACAGCACCGTCGCCATGTCGGCGGCGCCCATGGGCAGGCCGGGATGCCCAGAGGCTGCGCGCTCCACCGCGTCCATTGCGAGGAACCGGATGGCGTTGGCCATCCGGTCATGAAGCGCTGGATCGATGGGTAAAAGGCTCGTCACCGGCGCCTCTGCGTCCGCCACGTCGTTAGCCCTCCCGGTAAACAAATCGCGCGAAATGCGCTCGGCTCGGATAGTCGGATGACACATTGGTTGATAAGCAATCGCGCCGCCGGTGGCAATAGATGAATCGCCTGTTTCCACCGCTTGAGCATTATCCGACCTAATTGACCCAATTTGGCCGGAAGGTGCTCTAGGGCGGATTCTCGCCAAGTTCCCGACGATGGGCTATGGTGCCGCGGCCCGGGCCTCCCCCACATTCCAGCGTTCCGAATCCGTCCATGATTGATTTTTCCAGCTTCCGCCAACGGCTCCCCGGCATTCTCCGGGCCCTTGCCGTGGGCGTTCCCGCGGGCTGGCTGTTCGATTGGCTCGATACCCCCATTCCCTGGATGATCGGGCCGATGATCGCCGTGGCGGCGGTCAACCTAGGGGGCATCACCGGGTTCGCCCCGCCCTATGCGCGCCAGACCGGGCAGGTGATCTTAGGATCCGCGGTGGCTCTTTATTTCACGCCGCCGGTGGTGGCCATCCTGGGCGCCAATCTGGGCGCCATCGCCGCGGCCACCGCATCGGCCTTCATGATCGGCGGGATCGGCGCGCTGGTCCTCAGCCGGGTATCGGGGGTCGACGGCAAATCCTCGTTCTTCGCCTCGATCCCGGGCGGGGCCATGGCCATGGCGGTGCTGGCCGACCGCTACGGCGCCGCGGTCCCGCCGGTGGCGGTCGCCCATAGCTTGCGCGTCGCGATCGTCGTTATGGTCGTGCCCTTCGCCCTCACCTATGGCGGCATTCCGCTCGAGGCCGCCGCCTACCGCCCGCAACTGCCGCTCGACGCGCTGATCTTAGTGCCCTGGATCGCTTTCGGCTTCCTGCTGGGCGAGATTTCCGAGCGCCTGGGGCTGCAAAACGGCTACCTTCTGACGCCCATTTTCTTCGGCGCGGCGCTAACCTTCGGCGGCGTCGAGCTGTCCGCCGTGCCCGATTGGATGACGGATTTCGCGCAGCTCATGTTCGGCCTGGTGCTGGGCGCGCGATTCCAGCGGGTTTTCTTCGTCCGCTACCGACTGTTCATCCCCTTCGCCCTGCTCAACTCGTTGTTTATCTTGATCGTCTCGGCGCTGGTGGCGCTGGTCTTGTCCTGGACCTTCGGCCTGCCCATCGCCACCATGCTCATCGCCACCGCGCCGGGCGGCCTCGCCGAGATGACCATCTTGGCCCAGGCGCTTCAGGTGGGCGTGCCCCTGGTGGTGGCCTTCCACATCTTCCGCGTGCTGGTGGTCAATATGGCGACCCCGTATATTTACACCCTCGGCCTGTGGCTGAGCGCGCGGTTGGTCCGCGCCCGGCCCGGCGGGTAACAAGCCCGCCGACGGACCCTTTGCATCTTCAACGAGAGGAAGGCTATGGCAACCCGGATCAAGGATGGCCCCGAGGACGCGGCAAGGCCCCAGGCCAGCGACCAACCCACACCCCAACCACGGGCGTTGCTGGAGGGCCTGCGCGTGGTCGAGGGATCGGCTTTCGTGGCGGCGCCCCTGGGCGGTATGACCCTGGCCCAGTTGGGCGCCGAGGTGATCCGTTTCGACCCCATCGGCGGCGGGCTCGATCACCGGCGCTGGCCGCTGACCAAGGATGGCGCCAGCCTATTCTGGGCCGGACTGAACAAGGGCAAACGGTCCATCGCCATCGATCTGGCGCGCCCCGAGGGCACGGAACTGGCCACCCGGCTGATCACCGCCGATGGCGAGGACCGGGGCATATTCCTGACCAATTTTCCGGCCCGCGGCTGGCTCAGCTACGCGCGGCTCCGCTCCTTTCGCGACGATTTGGTGATGCTCAACGTCACCGGCGATCACCTGGGGCGCAGCGAGGTCGACTACACGGTCAACGCGGCCATGGGATTCCCCATGGTGACCGGGCCCAAGGACGCGGCCGAGCCGGTCAATCACGTGCTGCCGGCGTGGGACGCCATCACCGGCCTGTGGGCGGCCTGCGGCATTCTGGCGGCGGAACGCCAGCGCCGGGCGACCGGCCGGGGTCAGCTGGTGACCCTGGCCTTGGCCGACGTGGCGCTGGCGGTGACCGGCGCGCTCGGCATCATCGGCGAAGTGATGATCAACGACCAGGACCGGGCGCGGCACGGCAACGATTTGTTCGGCGGCTTCGGCCGCGATTTCGCGACCGCCGACGGCCGGCGCATCATGGTGGTGGGGCTGACCGCGCGCCAATGGCGGGGGCTGGTGGCGGCGACCGGGTTGGAAGAGGAAATGGCGGCGCTCGGTGAGGAGCTCTCGCTCGACCTATCGGACCAGGGCAACCGCTTCATGGCGCACGATGAGATCGCCCAGCGGCTGGCGCCGTGGATCGGCGCCCGCTCCTTAGCCCAATGCGCCGAAGTCTTCGACGCCAACGGCGTCTGCTGGGGGCCCTACCAGAGCTTTCGGGAACTGGTCGAGAACGACCCCCGGTGTTCCACCGCCAATCCGCTGTTCGCCATGGTCGATCAGCCGGGAATCGGCCCCTTGTTGATGGCCGGATCGCCGCTCGCGGGGGACCGGCTGGGGCGCCCGGCGCCGCGGCCGGCGCCACGGCTTGGCGCGGATACCGACGCCGTGCTGACCGAGGTGCTCGGCCTTTCCGAGGGCGAGATCGCGAAGTTGCATGATGCCGGTGTCGTCGCTGGCCCCGAAAAAGGCGGAAAATGATGCGTTTTCCCTTTGAAAACTCTCCGATTGACGTTATTAGAACGCCCGAGCAGCCTTAAAAAAAACCACCATATAACCGCTCGTAATTTATACGCTTCGGCACCGGGGAGCCGGCTGCTCATGGCAGCAATGATAGAAGTCGACGGGCTATGCAAACGGTTTGGCGCGATCCAAGCCGTTGACGACGTTTCGTTCACGGTCGAGCGGGGCGAGGTGCTGGGGTTCCTCGGGCCAAACGGCGCCGGCAAGTCGACCGCCATGAGGATCATCACCGGTTTCCTCGAGCCCGATTCCGGCACCGTGCGGCTGGAGGGTGTCGATATCCGGGATCGGCCGATCGCCGCACGGCAGAATCTCGGCTACATGCCGGAAGGGGCGCCGAGCTATCACGAAATGACGCCGCTGGGGTTCCTCGGCTTCATCGCCGGCATTCGCGGGTTTTCCGGATCCGAGGCGGAAGACCGCATCGCCACCGCCGCCCAGCAGACCCAATTAGGCAGCGTGCTCTATCAGTCCATCGACACCCTGTCACGCGGGTTCAAGCGCCGGGTGGGCCTTGCCCAGGCGCTTTTGCACGATCCCGAAATCCTGGTTCTCGACGAACCGACCGACGGGCTCGACCCCAACCAGAAGCATGAAGTGCGGACCTTGATTCAGGAAATGGCGGCCAACAAGGCGATCATCATTTCCACCCACATCCTGGAAGAGGTGGACGCCGTGTGCAGCCGCGCCATTATCATTTCCCACGGGCGCATCGTCGCCGACGGCACGCCCGAGGAGCTGAAATCCCGCTCCGAGAGGCACATGGGGGTCGCCATCACGGCGACCCGGGAAACCTGCCGGCAACTGGTGGCCGACCTCAACGCGCTTAACGGGGTCCGCCAAGTCGAGCTGGAGCCCCGCGGCCTGTTCGTGAAGCCGGTGCGCGGCAGCGACATTCTCGACCCCGTACGCGTCCTGGTCCGCCAGCGCGGGCTTTCGGTGGCCGATATCCGCCTCGAGATGGGACGCCTCGAGGACGTGTTCCGGGAGGTGACCATTCCCGGCGGCACGGGGCCCGGCGGCACGGGGGACCGCCCATGAAGGTGATCTGGATATTGTTTCGCCGCGAGTTCGTGAGCTATTTCGTCACCCCCCTCGCCTATGTCTTCATCGTCTTTTTCCTGGGCCTTCTGGGCGCCATGACGTTTTTCCTGGGTGGCTTCTTCGATCGCGGCCAGGCGGACCTAGCCCCCTTCTTCGCCTTCCACACCTGGCTTTATCTGCTCTTGATTCCGGCGATTTCCATGCGCCTTTGGTCCGAGGAGCGCAAGACCGGCACCATCGAACTGCTGCTGACCCTGCCGGTGTCCGCCACCCAAGCGGTGATCGCGAAATTCCTCGCCGCCTGGGCTTTCGCCGCCATCGCCGTGGCGCTCACCTTTCCCTTCTGGATCACCGTCAACACCCTGGGCGAGCCCGACAACGGCATCATCGTCGCCGGTTACGTCGGCAGCCTGGTGATGGTCGGCGCCTATCTCGCCATCGGCTCGTGCTTATCGTCGGCCTCCAAGAACCAGGTCATCGCCTTCGTGCTGGCGGTTCTGGTGAGCCTGTTGTTCACGGTATCGGGCACGCCGCTGGTCCTGGAGCTGGTCAGCGGCTGGGCGCCGGTCCTGGTGATCGACGTGATTGCCGGCCTGAGCTTCATCACCAATTTCGAAGCCATTTCCAAAGGCGTGCTGGATCTCGTCAACCTGATCTACTTCCTCTCGGTGATGGCGCTGTTCCTGTTCGTCAACATCGTCCTCGTCAACCTTCTGAAGGCGCGCTAGGTAACCCATGGCCGGCTTGGTTGCCCCCATCGCCCTAAAGAGCCGCCGCATCCTGGCGTTTTGGAGCATCGCGCTCGCCGTGATCCTGTTCCTGTCGGTCAATATCCTGGCCCGGGGCACGCTGGTCGGCGCCCGGCTCGATCTCACCGTCGACAAGCTGTTCACCCTGTCCCAAGGCACCCACAAGGTGCTGTCGCAAATCGACGAGCCGGTCACCCTGAGGCTCTATTTCTCCTCGGTTCTCGGCAAGGAACTGCCGGGGCTTTCCAAATACGCGGGCCGGGTCAAGGACATGATCGGTGAATACGTCGCCAATTCCGGAGGCAAGGTCCGCCTGTTGGAGATCGACCCGGTGGCCTATTCCGACGCCGAGGACGAAGCGGTGGCCTTCGGCCTACGAGGGTTGCCCCTCGACCAAACCGGGGAGCAGGTTTATTTCGGCCTGGTCGGCACCAATTCAACCGACGAGGAAGAGATCATCCCCTTCCTCTCGCCAAGCCGGGAACCCTATCTCGAATATGACCTCACCAAGATGGTCTTCCGCCTCGCCAATCCCAAGCGCAAGACCATCGGATTGATGTCCTGGCTGCCGGTGCGCGGCTTCCCGGGCTCGATGATGTCCAGGCTTTCGTCCATGGGCCAGCCGTGGCAGCTGGTGAGCCAGCTCGATCAGTTGTTCCAGGTGGAGGCGGTGTCCACCGATGCCGACGAAATCCCCAAGAAAGTCGATGTCTTGTTCATCTTCCATCCGGCCGAGCTTGCCGACAAGACGGCCTATGCCATCGACCAGTTCCTGCTGCGCGGCGGCCGCGCCTTGATCTTCGTCGATCCCCTGGCCGAGATCGCCCAGCGGGTGCCCGGCGCCGGCGGCAAGTTCGTGGCCACGGCGTCCGACCTCGGCCCCATCTTCAAGGCCTGGGGCCTGGAATACGACAAGACCAAGGTGGCGGGCGACATGCTGGCGGCCCAGCGGGTCAATGCCGGCACCCCGGGCGGGCGGGCGGTGCCGTTGGCCTATCCGGCCTGGCTGCAATTGAAGCGATCCAACGTGGTGGGCGACGACCTGATCACCACCGAGATCGATTCCATGTTGATGGCCAGCGCCGGCGCGCTCAGCTTCAAGGCGGGCAGCGGGCTCACCTTCACGCCCATCATCGCCACCTCCGAACAATCCATGCTGCTCGACGCCGAAGATCTCAAGGGCCGGCCCGACTTCGTCACCATCGCCAAGAATTTCAAGGCGTCGGGCAAACGCTACACCCTGGCGGCGCGCATCTCGGGTCCCGTGGCCTCGGCCTACCCCAAGGGCCCGCCGCCGGTTGCCGCCTATATCAAGGGTGATAAGAAAGAAAAGAAAAAGTCCGGCGAGGACGAAAAGGCCAAGAAGGCGGAACCGAGCGCGGCCGCGAAGAAAAAGGCCCGGACCCGGCGCGCGGCCCTCGCCAAGACGCATCTCGCCAAGTCCAAGGGGTCGATTCACGCCGTGGTGTTCACCGATACCGACATGTTGCGCGATGAATTCTGGATCAGGGTCCAGAACCTGCTGGGCCAAACCATCGCCATTCCGGTGTCCGACAACATGAACCTGGTCACCAACGCCATCGACAACATGACCGGATCCGACGAATTGATCGGTCTGCGTTCACGGGGCGTTTCGGTCCGCCCCTTCACCCTGGTGCAGGAAATGACCCGCAAGGCGGAGCTAAAACTCCGCGCCAAGGAACGCGAGCTTCAATCGCGGCAGGATGAAACCGAACGCAAGCTTCGCCAGTTGCAATCGCCCACCCGCGGCAAGGGTGACCGCGCCATCCTGAGCCCCAAGCAGCTCAAGGAAGTCGAAAAGTTCAAGGGTAAGCTGCTGACCATCCGCAAGCAGTTGCGCGCCGTGCAACTGGGCCTGCGCAAGGACATCGAGGAGCTCGAAGCGCGCTTGTGGTTCTTCAATATCGGCCTGATTCCCTTCCTGGTGGCGCTGACGGCGGTGGTCCTCGGCCTCGCCCGCACCCGGCGGCGGCGCCAGCGCATGGAAACCGAAGCGCGGGGGTAGGCGGCAATGAACCCCAAGCCCTTCCTGGTTCTGCTGGTGGTGACCGCGATGTTGGCCGCCGCCGCCGCCGCCATGATCGCCTCGCGCGACGCCGGCACCGGCGTGCGCGGCGAAGGGATAATGATGTTTCCCGGATTGGTCGGCAAGGTCAACGACGTGCGCCGGGTCAAGGTCACCCGGGGAACCGGCACGTCGACCCTGGTGGCCACCGAAAAAGACGGCAAGGTCACCTGGAAGCTGATCGAGCTATACGGCTATCCGGTGCCGCTAGTCTCGGTCCGCGCGGTGGCGGCGGGAATGGCCCAGGTCGCCCGCATCGAGGCCAAGACCACGCGGCCCGCCAAATACCCCAAGATCAATGTCGAGGATCCCAAGGGTAAGAAGTCGCGTTCGGCCCGGGTCGAGCTGTTTGGAAAATCCGGCGAAAAGCTCGCCGATCTGATCGTCGGCATGGAGAAGGTCTCGCTCGGCGGCTCGGGCCAGCTTTATGTCCGCCGGCCCGGCCGGACCCGGGCCTGGCTCGCCCGGGGCAAGATCAGGGTGCCCGAAAAGCGCGCCGGCTGGGTCGATCAGATGATCGTCGAGATCGACCTTCCCCGGGTCCGCGAAACGACGCTGTTGGCCGCCGGCGATAAGCCGGTGCGCGTCTTCAAGAAGGCCGAACGGGAACAGGATTTCATCCTCGAGGGCATGCCCGAGGGCTATGAGCTGAAAGATCTGTTCGGCGCCGAGGATATATCCCGGTCGATCCAGACCCTCGCCTTCGAGGAAGTGCGCCCGGCCAAGGAAATCGGCCTCGACGTCACGGGGCCGCCCCACGTCCGCCATGTGACCTTCGACGGGTTGATCGTCGAGGGCTGGATGAAGACGGTGGGCAAGAAGCATTGGTTCACCTTCCGCGCCCGGCCCAACCCGGCACCGCTCAAGGGCGAGAAAGTCGATAAGGCCAAGATCGCCCTGGAAGCGGCTAAGATCAGCCGCGTCAACGGCGGCTGGGCCTATACCATCTCTGAGTTCGAGACCAAGAACATGTTCAAGACCCTGGCCTCGTTGATCCAGCCCGAACCGGGCGCTAATCCGGCACCGGGGGAGAAGGGCGGCGCCAAGGGCGGAAAATAACCCCTCGGGTCCCCGCGGCGATCCATCGCCGTAGACAACCCGCCCGGTTATCCGCTATCACCCGACAGCCGGGACCGCGGGCGCTGCCCGGCAAGCGGATGATACGCCCCGCAAGGGCCAAGAAAAAAGGAAGTGGATGGTCCCATGAACGATGGCGGCGGCGCAGGTCTGCTTTATGACCCCCATATCTTTGTGTGCCTTGACGACAAGGGTGCCGAGCCGGGGCGCGGGTGCTGCGCCGATCGGGGGGTCATGGAGTTGTTCGTCCACATGCGTGCCATTGCCAAGGAGAACGGGGTGACCGGCATCCGCATCAACAAGTCGACCTGCCTCGACCGCTGCGAACTCGGCCCCATCATGGTGGTCTACCCCGAGGGCACCTGGTACGCGGTCCGCACCAAGGAAGACGCCGAGGAAATCGTCCGCCGCCACATTATCGAGGGCCGCCGCGTGGAACGGCTGGTTGTCCGGCCGTCCGACCGGGTTCCCGGCGACCTGGCCTTGGCGGAAAAAACCGAATAGGCCTCGACCCAACCGGCATCGACTTCAATTCCCGCCCTCGAGCCAGGGGGGCGCGTCACAGGAGACAAGGAGCACATGGCTTCCCGGCCCAAGGACACGGAGCTCTTCTTCGAAGCCCATATTCTTTGCTGCTGCAACCAGCGGCCCGAAGGCCATCCGCGCAGTTGCTGCGCCGACCGCGGCGGCCGGGAGTTCATGGAGACCATCGCCAAACGCATCGCCCAATCCGGCCTGGACAACGTCACCGTCACCGAGAGCGGGTGCATGGAACGCTGCGAGCTGGGCCCGACCATGGTGATCTACCCCGACGCGGTCTGGTACTCCTACGCAAACCAAGACGACATCGACGAAATCATCGAGAGCCACCTCAAGGGCGGCAAGCCGGTCGATCGCCTGGTCCTGGACCCCCACCAGAAGCTCCCCAATCCGAGATCCGTGGATCTTCTGGATGTGACGGTCACCGCGGTCAAGCAAGAGACCGCCGACACCAGATCCCTGGTTCTGGCATCGCCCGCCGGCACGCCGCTTCCCGCTTTCGACGCGGGCGCCCATATCGACGTGATGACCGGCAACGGCATGCGGCGGTCGTACTCCATCGCTTCCGACCCGGGTGACCCAATGAGCTATCTCCTGGGCGTGCTGAGGGAGCCGGAAGGCCGCGGCGGGTCGGATTGGATTCACGACGCGCTCAAGGCCGGGGACAGCCTCAAGATCACCAAGCCGCTGAACAACTTCCCCCTGGCGGCGGACGCGCAAAAGCACATCCTGATCGCCGGCGGGATCGGCATCACCCCGATCCTCGCCATGACCCGGACCCTGGCCGCCCTCGATGCCGATTTCGAACTCCATTACTGCACCAGGACCCCGGAACGCACGGCCTTCAGGTCCGAAGTGGAGGCCATCGCCGGCGGCCATCTCAGCTATCATCACGACGGCGGGGACCCGTCCCGGGGCATCAAGCTCGACGAGGTCTTGGGCGGATTTCGGTCGGGCACCCATGTCTATGTTTGCGGCCCCGGGCCGCTGATCGAAGCGGTCCGCGCCGCCGCCGCCGCGTGGCCCGAGAACCACGTCCATTTCGAGCTGTTCGCGGCGCCGCCGGAACGCGATAGGCACAACGAACCCTTCGAGATCTATCTCTCGCGCCGGCGCATGGACCTCACCGTGCCGGCCGACCGCACCATCTTGGAAGTGGTCCGCGAAGCGGGCGTATTCGCCGATTCATCTTGCGAACAGGGATTGTGTTCGACCTGCCGGGTGCGGGTGATCTCGGGCGGGATCGAGCATCGCGACCAGATCCTGACCGCCGAGGATAAAGCCAAGGGAGAGACCATGATGATGTGCATCTCCCGGGGCCTACCGGGGGACAAGCTGGTCCTCGACCTTTAGCTCACGCTATTGAAATAGTGGCAATCGGTGGAATCGACCCACGTGGTCCGGAGCTCTATGGGCGTGCCGTCGAGGCCATAGGATATGCGCAGGATTTTCAGCAGGGGCGTGCCCACCCCTACTTCAAGCGCTTGTGCCTCTTGTTGTTCGGCGGGCACGGCCGAGACCCACTCTTCAGCCCGCACCGCCAGGACCCCGTATTCCTTCTCCATGATCACATAGGTGTTGGCCCGGGGATGTTCATCCAAATGATCCACGAAACCGGGGAAGACATCGTTCACCATGACGATTTCGTCGCGGAGGACCGGCGCGCCGTTGATTGTCCGCACCCGGTAAATGCGGACCACTTCCGACCCGGGCCCGATATTGAGGGCCTGTTGCTCGGGTTCGGACGCCTGGGACACCACATGGCGGATGGATACGTTGACCCTCTCGGCCAACGGCTTGTGGTCGGCGGTCGTCATGGAAAAGAAATGAACGGGTTGTTCCGCGCCCCGGGCGGTGACGAAGGTCCCCTTGCCCTGATGACGCACCACCACATGCTCGGCCGCCATCTCCTCCAGCGCCTTGCGCACCGTGCCTTGGCTGACGTTGAATTCTTCGGCGAGCTTGGTTTCGCTGGGGAGAATCCCCCCGGGCTTCCAATCGCCCGACACCACGCGTTGCAGCAGAAGCTGCTTCACTTGGCGGTAAAGCGGCTGAAAATCGGGTCCTTGGACCGTCTCCGACATTCACATCCCGAATCTAGTGGTATCGCGGCAAGAGGCGTCCCCAGCGCCACCCGCGAAAAATCCTATATATTATAGATAATGTTTAGGGGCCAAACAACTTTCACCGAGAATGGGTACTGACATAATTCGGACACCTGACCTGGAAATTAGGACACCCGCGCCTACGCGGGAAGAATCATGGCATAGATAACGAAAAGGTCCGTCAGCACATAAAGCCCAAGCACCACCAAGAGAGCAAAACCCGCCACCGGTAGATGGACCAGCCAATCCCATGCTTCGACGATTGACCACTTGTAGAAGGGAATTCCCGTAGCCATTTCTCACTCCATCAGTTCTGTCCACCATCAATTACCCGAAAACTGCCAACGCGCCGTCCCTCGGGTTCTGGCACGATCCCCATGGTAGCCGCTTCGATCAATTCCCCAATACCCCAAATGTGATCGGTGACGCCCAGCGCCATCGCGGGACAGCACCCGAGAATGGGTGCCCGCCTAGGGCAGGTAGGCGCCCCCGGTGAGGTGGATGGTCTGGCCGGTGATATAGCGCGATTGCGGCCCGCACAGGTGGCGGACCATGGCGGCAACCTCTTCCACCCGGCCCTTGCGCCCGACCAAGGGCAGCATCTGCGCGTGATCCTGGGAGACCTCGGCGGTGGCGCCGCGGACGGTATCGATCAGCCCCGGAACCACGCAATTCACGGTGATGCCGTCGCCGCCGAGTTCGGTGGCGAGCCCCTTGGTGAATCCTATGAGGCCGGATTTCGCCGTGGTCACGTGGACCCTCTCGGACGCCCCCCTATGGGCGGTCAGCCCCCCCATGGAAATGATGGTGCCGCCGCCTTGCTTCCGCATATGGGGGATCACCGCCTGGGAGCAGAGAAAGGCACCGTCGAGGATGATGGCGGTGACCTGGTGCCATTCCTCGAAGCTCATTTCGGTGATCGCGGTGCGCAGGCGGATGGCGGCGTTGTTGACCAGGATATCGAACCGGCCCCACCGGCCGACGATTTCGCCCACCATGGCGGTGACGTCGTCGGCCTTGGTGACGTCGGCTTGGATCACCATGGCCTCGCCGCCCAGCGCCTCGATCTCCGCCTTGGCCTCCTCGGCGGCGTCGAGAGAGGTCTTGACGTTGATGGCGACCTTGGCCCCCCCGTCCACCAGGTCCAGCGCGATCGCCTTGCCGATATTGCGCGCGGCCCCGGTGACCATGGCCACCTGTCCTGCCAACTCGCATCTCTTTCCCGTCGCCATGTTTGGTCTCCCTGTTGTCTAGTTTCGGTACGCGGCCAAGCCGCCCAGGTCGGGGAGCGCCCTGAAGTCACGGCAAAACCCAAGCAGCCGTTCGATCCTGTCTTGGTCCATTCCTCCGTGAGCCAGATTGGCCCTGAACTTCCCGACGATATCGGCATCGGTCAGCGGATCGCGGGTGCCGCCGCGAAGGCAGGGCTGGTTTTCCTCCACCGTGGTGCCGTCCTTGAGGCGGGCCAGGATGTGGCCGGTGTAATTGACCGGGTATTCGTTGGCCGGGTCGACCTCGAAGGTGATGCGCCGGGCCAGGTCCAGGACATCGGAATCGGTGACCCGGGCATCGGTGAACTGCGCCAGGCCGGCATCGCCGTCGATCAGCCCTACGGCGATGCAATAGGGGGCCGAGAACTTGGCGCCGTAGGCCGTTGGCGGGCGATGCTTGATGTCGAGCGGTTCCCACAACCGGTGCACCGTGCCCTCACCGACCTTGCAGGTCATGGAGTCGATATCGGTGGGGGCAATTCCGGCCTTGCCCATGCGCACCGCGCAGTCCACGTAGGGCTGGCACATGGTGCCGCAGGCATAGGGCTTGAACGACAGGCGCCCGGCCTCCCAGCGGCTGCCGAGCGCATCGGTGAGCGGTTCGAAATCGGCCTCGATCGATGGGGCGAAGGCGGTATAGAAGCCGTGTTCGCCCTCGAACACGCTGCGGGGGCCGAGGAACCCGGCCGCGGCCATCCCCGCCGCGCGAATCCCCGCCTGGGCCGCCCAGCCGGCATGCATGCGCTTGGTCCAGGATCCGTCGGCGAGGTACTCGATGATGCCCGAGGCGCAGGATCCGGCAAGGCCAAAGGCCCGCACCAGGGCCCCTTGGTCGAGCCCCAGGGTCACGCCCGCCGCCGCCGCCGCTCCCATGGCGCCGATCACGGCGGTGGGATGGAAACCCGCGGAATGGACCCCCTTGCCCGCGACCTGGCCCATGCGGCACATCACTTCGATGCCCGCCGCCAGGCCGGCGAACGCCCGGGCGCCGGAAAGACCACGGCTCTCGGCAAGGGCCAAGACGGCCGGCACCACCACGGCGCCCGAATGCACCGGACAGCCTTCATAGGTGTTGTCGAAATCCTCGCCATGGGCGGCGGTGCCGTTGAGCATCGCCGCCGAGGCCGCGTCCATGCCGTCCAACCTCAGTCCCAAAGCGGTCGCCCCGCCGGCGCCGCGTTGCCAGCCCTTGGCCAAGGCCGCGACGTAATCGGTCCGCGCCGCGGCGTAGGCCAGGCCCAGGGTGTCGATCAGGGTATGGGTGACGCCCCGGACCGCGTCTTCGTTAAGCATCTCGGCGTCAAGCTCGGCGAGCCAGGCGGAAAGGGTTTCCGATACGGTTGCCATCGCCCCATCACCCGGTCTGGATCGCCCGGGCGAGGACGCCCGCATCATCCAATTCGACGACGCCCCGGGCGGCTTCGATCAGGGCGGACATCCGAGCGGAATCGAGAATACCGGCGACACAGGCGGCGGTCTTCTGTTCGAGATCGTCGTCGGTCATGGGCTTGTCGGGCCCGCCCCGGTAGCGTTGGTCCGCCTCCCCCACCAGGGTCCGGCCGGATTTCAATCCCACCTCGACGCGCGAGCGGATCACATCCATGCCCTGGGATTCGATTCCCGCGTCGAGGGTGCAGGTCACCCGGCCCTGCATGTCCTGCATATCCGCGCCCTGGACGAATTGGTCGGTGAACTCGGCACGGCCGGCGCGGCGCGCGATCACCATCATCGACAAAAGCGCCGCCATGGAAAACTTAGCCTGGAGGTGGTTCTTGGCGACCGTGTAACGGATCGGATTGAGGATGTTGGAGCCGGCGAAAAATTCGATCTTCTTCACGTCCCCCGGCTTGACGTCGTTTTCGGTCACCAGCTTCAATAAAGCATCCATGGCCTGGTGGGTGAGGATCCCCGACGGATAAGGCTTGATGGAAATGCCGGGATCGACGATGGACCAGGTCTGGCCGAAGCCCTGGTCCAATTTTTCCGGGTAAACGCCGCCGCCCATGACCTGCATGAACCCCCAGGGCCCGTCGAGCGCCGTGGGATCGGCGGTGAAGCCACGTTCCGCCAGCAACGCCGCCGTCACCCCGTTCTCCGATGCCCGGCCCACGTGCAGCGGCTTGGTCATGGTGCCGAAATTGCACCGCAAGCCGGCGCCGAAGCTCGCCGCCATGCCGAAAGCGTGGCGCAATTTTTCGCCCGTGAGGCCCAACAGCTTCGCCGCCGCCGCCATGGCGCCGAAGGTCCCCACCGTGGCCGAGGAATGAAAGCCCTTGCGGTAATGGTCGCCCAGCATCCATTCGGAGATTTTGCTCTCCACCTCGACCCCGGCGACGAAGGCGGTGAGGAAGGCACGGCCGTCGGTCTTGCCGAGCTTCTGGGCGAGGGTGAGCGCGGCGGTCAACGGCGGTATGGTGGGATGGGTCAGAAGGCCGTACATATGCCGGGGATCGCGGGAAACTTGGGTATCGTCCCAGTCATGGGCGTGACCGGCGGTGCCCAGCACCCGCGCGGCCAGCGGCGCCGGCGCCTTGGCCGCGCCCCGGCCGAGCACCAGCGCATCGGCCCGCCCGCCCTGGTCCAGCGCGTCCGCGGCCAGGATCCGCACCGATTCCTCCGCCCCGCCGGCGACGAACAGGCCGAGCCCGTCCAGCACGCAGCGCCGGGCTATGGTGACGGCCTCCATGGGGAGGTCTTCGAAGCGCACGGCTTCGATGAACAGGGCGGCATCTTCGGTAACCTGGCCGGGCTGGTTGGTCGCCATGGGTATCCTCGTGAGCGGCTAAAACACTTTCCAGCCAAATTGAACCGTTCGGCCGGGATGAGTTTACCCCGAAGCTATGCGCGTGTCGCGGCCGTGCCCGGCCCGGCTCTTCCTAGGAGGGGCCCTCGAGCGCGTCGCGGATGCGCCGCCTGCGGCGCACCACCCAGGCCCAGAGACAGAGACACAGCACGGCGCCCCCGGCGACCGGGGCCGACAGGCCGAGGAATTCGGAAATCCCGCCCATGGCCAAGGCGCCGAGGGCCGGGCCTCCCCGGGCGACGATGCCGTAGGACGCCATCACCCGGCCGCGGAACTCCGTCGCCACCGTGGTTTGCAAGAGCGTTTGGATGGCCACCCCCTGGACCACGAAGGCGCCGCCGGTGATGGCCATGATCGGCAGTGCCACCCAGAAGTTTCCGGCAATGGCGAAGACGATCAGGGAGATGGAGACCACCAACAGGCTCCACACGATGATGGTGGTGTAGCCGCGGACGCCGCCCCGGGCGGCCAACCAGAAGCCCGCCGCCACGGCGCCGATGCCGTGCAGCGCCAGAAGGGTGGCGTAGCCGTTGACGCCGCGTTGGAACACCGCCGAGGCGATGCCCGGCAAGAGCTCGGTGAAGGGCCGCACGAACAGTGAGGTCAGCAAAAGGATGACCAGCCCCAGGGCGATGCCCGCATGGTTGAAAGCATAGCGCACCCCTTCCCAGGTCTCGGACCCGAGTCCGGTCTTCTTGGCCGGACCCCTTTCGGTCGGCGCGATGTCCATCATGAACAGGATCACCGCGAAGGCGACGTAGCTCAACCCGTTGAAGGCGAAAGCCCAGCCCGCGCCCAACCAGGCGACGATGGCGCCGCCGAGCACCGGACCGATAAAACGGGTCAAGTTGAAAACCATGGCATTGATGGCGATGGCCGACGACAGGGCCTCGCGGCCAACGATGTTATAGACCAGGGTCATGCGCGGGGGCCGGTTGAAGGCGATCACGACGCCCCTGAACAGGGCGAAGAAAAGGAGCCATTCCACATTCACCCAGCCGGCGAACGTGACCATGGCGAGGCCTGTCGCCTGGGCGATCGCGAACATCTGGGTGAAGCGCAGCAGCTTCAGGGCATCGGTGCGGTCGGCGAGAGCGCCGGCGAACAGGCCCAAGACGAAAGTGGGGAAAAGGTCGGCAAAGACGATGATGCCGAGCCAGGCGCCGGAATGGGTGAGCTCCCAGGTGAGCCAGCCCATGGCGACCCTTTGCACCCAGTTGCCCGAGGTCGACATCAGGTTGCCGATGACGAACAGGGCGTAATTCCGGTTGGTGAAGGCCCGCCTGATATTGTCTAGGCCGCGGGCGCTGATCACGTCGCGCCCGCCTCCGGGGCGCTCTCCCCAGGCTCGGCGCCGGTCATGGGGATGGCCTGAAACCGGAATCGTAGAGGGCGCTGAGGTCGGTGCCGAGCCATTCCGTGGGAATCTCCCGATTGGTGCCCTCGGCCACGACCCGGTCGTAGACGATTCGACCGGCGGCGGCGAACTGGATCGCCAAGCCGGAATTGTTCTTGTAATAGACGATCCCCGCGCCGCCCGAACGGACCGCCACCTTGCCGGCGACGATATCCCCCAACTCGATGATGCGATCGCGGCTGATAAGCCCCGCTTCCAAGGGCTCGAGGAGCTCGGTCTGGTCGTTGTCGATGACGCTTTCCCAATCGTTGACCACCAACGCCGTCGATTTCGCGTAGGTGGTTTCATCCACTTCGGTGCGTTTTTTGTTGGTGGCGTCGGAATTGGCGATGGATATGACCAGCTGCCCATCGGTCAGCCAGTCGCCATCGAAGACCGGCTCCATGGCGGTGGTGCAGCAACAGATGATGTCGGCGCCGCGCACCACCTCTTGCGGGCCCCCCGCGCTTACCACCTCGATCTTTCCGGCCGCCTGCTTGGCCTTGGCGGCAACGAATTTATCGCGGTGATCGGCATTGGGGCTGAACACCACGACGCGCTCGATTTCCCTAACGCAGGTGATGGCGTCGAACGCCGCGCCGGCCTGTTTACCGGATCCAAACAGGCCGAGGGTCTTCACGTCCTTGGGCGCGATGTGTTCCACCGCCAGCCCCGAGGTCGCCCCCACCCGCATGCCCGACAGCTGGAACTCGTGCATCAGCGCTAAAGGCTCCGCCGTTTCGATGTCGAACAAGATGACGATGCCCCAACAGAACGGCCGTGGATTTTCGTAAAGGCGCCGGTTGTTGGTGGGGCTGGGCGGGACGATGATCTGGGAGCCGGCCCTGACGCAGGCGATGCCGACCGAGGGTACGGCGCCGACATGCACGTTGGCGAAGTAGCGGCGGCTCGGGTCCGGATGGCGCGCCTGATAGCGGACCCGGGGCAGGTTGACGGCATCGCCGCTGGAAAAATCGGCGAACGCGGTGGCCATGGAATCGATGCATTCACGCATGGAAAGATGCCGCGCGACGTCTTCGTCGGTAATGATGACCGTCATGTTTCACCCCTTCCAAAAGAAGCCGTTTTCGGCCTTTTTCCGGCCCGGCCCCGGCCGGCGCCGAACCCGCCGCCAAAAGAATAATGTTCACAGGACCCACGATATGTTGTGGCGTACTTACTCTCTAATACTATTTGTTGCGTTTAGGGTGGCCCGTTAAACTAATTTCCCCCTGAGACCAACCATAGCCACCCAAGATACCAAATCTTGGTCCAAGGGAGAGAATTATCAAAGGAGGAGCATCGATGACGGCCCTTGATAAAATAAAGGGTTGGCTTGCCGAGATCGTCGAGCTGGGCCTGCTTCTTGTCGCCCTTGGCATCGTCCTGCAAATTTTGGTCGGGCCGAAAGTCGCCTTCATCGGCGATGTCGTCGGCAACCTGCTGGTGCTGATCAAGGCACTTGGAGAGGGCGGCCTGATTGGCCTGATCGCCATCGCCATCATTCTCTGGCTGTTCGCCAAGAGAAGCCCGGGTTAGAGCACTATCCGGCGGTACCCCGAGAGAAGTGTAATCATCCACACGGGATAAGGGCCGGAGGAAATTCCCCCGGCCCTTTACTGTCGGCCCTTCCCCGGCCGGCTAAAAATCCCGCAACAGCCGTCCATAGCCTTCGATGGCATCGTCGACGCCGGAACGGCGGAGCGCCTGCCAGATGATCGCCTGGATGGGCTGCACCACGGTCACGCCAAATTCCTTTTCCAGGGTGTCGATGGCGCCGACCATGGCCCAGTGGGGGCAGGAATAGTAGATCGTGTCGACGTCGGGGAATTTGTCCATGATTTCGCGTCCCAGCGCCGGCGCCACCTCGTCGGGCACCTTGCCGAGATCGATGAACTTGGTCCCAACCCGGACGCAGCCCTGGGGATCGAGCCCGAATTCGCGCATGTAGCCCATGTGGCGCTCGTCGTGGGATTCATCGTAGGGCTGGACGATGCCCACCTTGTTGGAGCCCAGCGCCGCAAAAGCATCGCGCTGGGACGTGGCCGAGGTGCTGATGGGGA
>Ga0209980_10000423_pt1 | contig 22763 bp, 18 predicted proteins | sample CR02metaG_FD_183611 | JGI IMG/M metagenome (GOLD analysis project Ga0209980, IMG submission 183611) | Deep subsurface microbial communities from Mariana Trench to uncover new lineages of life (NeLLi) - CR02 metaG (SPAdes) (version 2) | ecosystem: Environmental > Aquatic > Marine > Ocean trench...
CCTCTTCCGGTACTTCATCGACAACATCCTCCTCTCTATACTCAGACAGTAGGTGTTGCATCCACCGGTTGAAATCGCAGCTAGGAGTGGACATTGAGCATATCTTTCAAATCGACCTGCAAAATTATGTTTCCGGCCAAATCGGGCAAAACAGGGAGGGCACGAGCATGTTAAATCTAGTTAAAGACATTTGTGTTGCTTTCAACACTACTGATTGTCGGCTGTGCAAGTGGCCCATCAGGAAAATCCTTTGACTCTGCTATGGGAGAATGGAGTTGGCAATTACAACGGCCGACTGGTACAGCGCTGTCCGGTAAAATGACCTTCATTGATGAGACGAAGGCGACATACACGTACGACAGTGGACGAATCTTTTTCTATGCGATAGACGATCAAGGTAAATGGGAAGGATACTGGGTAGAAAATTCTGGCGCTCATGATTGTGCAGACAAAAAGGACGGAAGCACTGACTGGGGTGCGGTGATATTTCAATTTAACGATGCTTAAAACAGATTTAGCGGGGAATGGGACTTCTGTGGGGACGGTGAAAAATTCGATTGGGACGGCGTCCGGTAGTGAGTGCTTGAGATAGGCTTGATTCCAAATAGGAAGTTCTATGTCTGCTTTGTCTCCCACTCGAATGCCCACATGGTGGACGGATTCGATATTCAGCGTCGGAATTGCTCCCTTCTAAGACAGAAACTCACCCTGTAAGCGAATCGCTAGGTGGCGCTTGTCACTGTGGAAGACCACAGGTCCCTTGCCATGCATACTGCCGTTTCCCGGCCACCGTAGTATCCACGCACGCGTTTGACACGGCAATATCCGAGCGATTCATAGAATGTCCGCGCCGTTTCATTACCGGCCCGAATTTCCAGATAGACCACCGAGATTCCCGCAGTGAGAGCCGATCGTTCCATCCAGGCAATCAATTTCCGGCCAATACCGGAGCGCCGATACTTCAGCATGACCGCCAGAAGGTCCAAGTGCGCCTCATCGACTCCGAATCGCATGATGGCAAAGGCCACGAGACGTTCTCCGCATTGCGCTACCAGAACGGCACTTTCCGGTGACCGAATGTGTCGGGCGATGCGAGATGGGATCCACGACCAACCCAGGCCCATCTCGACGAGATCCCGCGACATCGCCGCAAGCCGCGGCGCATCGACCACGGACGCCAGCCTCAACGCGATCTCGTCGGAATTCGGCATGTCGGTCACCCCCTGTCACGATAGTCTAGTGCCGGTTTGTGCTGGCATGGAAGAAGTTCGGGCTGGATCAGAGTATTGGCAGTTGCATCGTGACCTACGCCGATGACCTCGTGATCCTGTGCCGGCGCGGCAAGGCAGAAGAAGCCTTGCGGCAATGCGCGAGATCATGGGAAAGCTGAAGCCCACGGTCAACGAGGAGAATACACGGATCTGTAAGGTCTCGGAAGATGATTTCGACTTTCCGGGTTACACGTTTGGACGGATGTATTCACCGAGAACGGGCCGGGCCCGCCTCGGTATGCGTCCGTCGAAGAAGAGCATTAAGCGCATGGTTCGGAAGATCCATGCGATGACGGCTATTTCGATGAGGTGGCTCGACACCACGGAGTTGGTGAAGCAGTCGAACCTCACGCTGCGCGGCTGGGCGAACTACTTTCGGGTAGGTACGCACAGCCGGGCGTACCGGGCGCTCGACAGCTACCCCGCTACGCGGTTGCGCCGGTGGTTGCGCAACAAGTACAAGGTCAGGCGGCGCAGGGGCGGGACTTATCCCCTCTCGCACCTCTACGGGCATTTCGGTCTCGTGCGCCTGACCCAACTTGGGCGCGGCGAGCCGTGGGTGACGGCGTGAGGTCTTGTCCGAGAGCCGCATGCGGGAAATCTGCATGTCCGGTTCGTTGAGGAGGATGTGGAAACGGAGTGATGGTACGGCTATTGAGGCACCGCGAGACGAAAGCGGCGGCAACAGATAGGCTGAACCTTAGGCTATCGCGCCACATCCTCACTCTACCAATTTTTAACCTTCGAGGCCCGGCGGCCCGCTCAGTCCCCCAGACCGGCCGGAATCGGCCAAGAGCAGCCCATCGCGGTGCTTGGTTGCAAGGTCGTTTACCCGTTTCAGACATTTCCATGAACATCTACCTGAACAGAAGCGGGTTCTGAGGTTAATGCCAGATTGGGAAGGCCGTTTGATCCAACAGGCGGTACCGCAGCCAAGGTCGGAACGTTAGACTCGGTCAAATCCGCCCAAATCGCGGGAAAGCGACATGAAAACAGAACTCTGCAAGAAACTGGGAATCGATTTCCCCATTATTCAGGCGCCAATCGGCAGCGCAGCTGGTGCGCCACTTGCCGCCGCCGTATCCGACGCGGGAGGGCTCGGCACGGTGGCGGTGACTGGTTTCGGCGCGGAAGTAGCGCGGGAGAAAATTCGAGAAGTCCGCGCACGTACTTCGAAACCCTTCGCGATCAACCTTCTCATGTCTTTCCCTTATGAGGAGGAGTTGGAGGTCTGCTTGGAAGAGCGCGTGCCGGCGGTGAGCTTCTTTTGGGGCGATCCATCGCCCCACGTGGATCGTTTCCATGCTGCCGGCGCGACGGTTCTGCTTCAGGTCGGCAGCGTGGAAGAAGCGCGGCGAGCGGTCGATGCAGGCGTAGACATCATTGTTGCACAGGGATGGGAGGCCGGCGGGCATGTCCGCGGCGAAGTGGCCACGCTGCCCCTGGTACCGACCGTGGTCGATGCCGTCGCGCCGGCGCCGGTTGTCGCCGCTGGCGGCATCGTCGACGGCAGAGGCTTGGCGGCTGTCCTAGCACTGGGCGCGGCCGGGGCCTGGATCGGCACACGCTTTCTCGCCAGCGAGGAGGTTTCGATGCTCCCGGACTATCGCGAGCGTGTCCTGAATGGAACTGTCGCCGAGACGGTCTACACCTCGTTATTCGATGTCAAATGGCCCGACGCACCGCACCGGGTGCTGCGGAACAGTACCTTCGTCGCTTGGGAGGCGGCGGGCAGGCCGCCTTCCGGGCAACGGCCAGGCGAAGGCGACGTGCTCGCCACCGATGCTTACGGGAACACTGTTGTTCGTTATCAGAGTACCACAGCGCGCAGCGACCACGAGGGCGATATCGAGGCCTTCCCACTTTGGGCCGGCCAGGGCGTCAGCCTGGTAAAGAGGGTCCAGCCGGCGCGCGAGATCGTGTGCGAGATTGCCGAGGACGCTAGGCGCACGCTGGAGCGTCTCGCGGAAAGCTTCTCGACTTGACCGCTGCGGATCAGTTCCTGGGTTTTCAATCTTGGGGCGCCAATATCAAGGCGTGAGCGTCGACTGTTGTTAAGGGTTGTCAGATGCCTGCCCGCAGGCAATGAACGGACCGGGCCGGGGTGATGGAGGGCAGGCGTCTAACAACCCATAACGATCCCAGCCGTTCGTCAGTCGCCACTGTCGGTCAGGCTGGGTGCCGACAAATCCGAACAGCCAGCACCGGTACCTATTCGTCTACCAGCGAGCGCATTCCGCCGCGTCTTTCCGTGAGATGCTCGCAGCGGTCCAGAAAGGTACCGGCGATGAGGCGAAAGCTGAGCGCTGCCTGACGAAGCCGGTGCAGCGGGATGCGCGACATGGATTCCACCGGCATATCCGGCCGCTCCCCCGCGACGGCCATCGCCAGCTGCTTACCCATCATGGTAGCCATGGCGACCCCGCGGCCGTTGTAACCCATGCCGGCATGCAGTCCCGGTGCCAGCGCCATGAGCTTCGGCGTGCGGGAAACAGTCATCGCCACGTAGCCGCCCCAGTGAAACTGCCATTTCACCTCGGCGAGCATCGGATACAGGCGGCAGGCCTCGGCGTGCACGTGGGCGATATCCCCGCACTGGGCATCGTTGAAGAAATGGCCGCGGCCGCCGATGACGAAGCGTCCGTGGGCGTCCAGCCGATAGTAGACCGGCACCCGCCGGATCTCCGAAACGGCGTGACGGCCGGGAAGAATGGCGGCCAGACGTTTGCTGTCCAGAGGTTCGGATGCGGCAACGAAGCTCGGCACCGGCACCACCACGGCGGCCAGGCCAGGCCACAGGGAAGCGGTGTAGCCGTTGGTGCAGAGGAGCACCTGATCGGCGACCAGGGATCCATCAGCGGTCTCGAGCTTCCAGCGGCCCCCCTCCCGGCGCAAGCACAATGCCGCCGAGTCACCGTGAATCAGGGCACCCGCCGCCATGGCAGCACGGGCGAGACCGCGCACGTAGGAAAGGGGTTGAATGTTTCCGCCGCGCCGGTCCAGCATCCCTTGCAGGTAGGTTTCGGTTCCCAGCAGCTCTACGGTCTGGCGCCGCGACAGCAGTTCCACAGGCGCACCGCGCGCCGACCATTGCCGGACCCAGTTCTCCAGAAAGGTGATGCCGCGCCTGCTCCGGGCGCCCTGCACGAAACCGGGCCGCACGGCGTCACAGATGATGCCGTGGCGCGCGATGAGATCGAACACCAGATCGCAGGCGCCGTCTGCCATGACATTGATGCGCCGTCCCTGATCGCTCCCGTAGCGTATTTCGACTTCCGCCGGGAGCAGCTTCCACCCGGGGTTGATCTGCCCGCCATTGCGGCCCGAGGCGCCCCAGCCCGGCTGCACCGCTTCCAGCACGCGCACCGCGTGCCCCGCTTCGGCCAGATGCAGTGCCGCCGAGAGGCCAGTGAAGCCGCCGCCGACAACGGCGACCTCGACCTGGTGTTCACCGGCCAATGGCGCGCAGGCCGGCGCCGGGGCGGCTGTCTCGGCCCACAGGCTCGGTGGCCAGCTAAGGGCGGTATCCGTCATGGACGCTTCGCGCTCGTGGTTGATCCGGCCGGCGCCGTATTCAGCGTGGTGGTTCTGCACAGCCCCGATTGAATCGGTGGCTACGCCGAATCGAGGAACAATGCGTGCACGCGTGAGTCGGGCGTCAGTTCCGGGTGGAAGGTGGCGGCCAGGACATTGCCTTCACGCATCAGCACGGGCTGGCCGTCCACCCGCGCCAGCACCTCGACCCCCGGTCCCGGATTCGCCAGCCGCGGCGCGCGAATGAAAACGCAGCGCAGATCTTCCAGACCCGCTGCAACATCGGCATCCACGCGCGCGGCAAAGGAGTCCACCTGGGTGCCGTAGGCGTTGCGCACCACCGTCACGTCCAATACGCCGAGCACCGGCACCGGATGATTCTCCACCTTGCGAGCCAGCAGGATGGCACCCGCGCAGGTGCCAAGCACCGGCATGCCATCCGCGATACGCTTCTGCAGCGCTTCGCGCAAACCCAGTCTGGCGATCCCCTTGGCGATGGTGGTGCTCTCGCCGCCGGGGATCACCAGCGCGTCGACGGCATCCAGGTCGCTTTCCGAGAGGATCTCGGACACGTCGACGCCGAGGCCCTCCAGCATACGCCGGTGGGCCTCCACGTCTCCCTGGATCGCCAGGATGCCGACGTGCTCGATCATCGTCGTCAACTGCGCGCGGGCCTTTACCAGCCGCGGTTGGCCATGCGCTGGTCGTCACCGAGGGTTTTCATCTCGATGCCGGGCATGGCGCTGCCGAGGCCCCTGGACGCTGCCAGCACCTCCATCGGATCCCGATGGTGGGTGGTGGCCTTGACGATGGCGCGCGCCCGGCGCTCCGGATCGTCGGCCTTGAAGATGCCTGAACCCACGAACACCGCCTCCGCTCCCAGCGCCATGCACAAGGCCGCGTCTGCCGGAGTCGCGATACCGCCGGCGGCGAAATTCGGCACAGGAAGCTTGCCGATTTCCGCCACCTTGCGCACCAGATCCACCGGCGCACGCAGCTCCTTGGCCCGGGCTGGTAGCTCTTCACCGGGAAGAACCGTCAACGCACGAATGTCGCCGAATACCTGGCGCAGATGGCGAACGGCTTCGACGATGTTGCCGCTTCCCGCTTCGCCCTTGGTGCGGATCATGGCCGCGCCTTCGCCGATTCGCCGCAATGCTTCGCCCAGATCCCGGCAGCCGCACACGAAGGGCGAACGGTAGGCGTGCTTGTCCACGTGATGGGCCTCGTCGGCGGGGGTCAGCACTTCGCTCTCGTCGATGAAGTCGACGCCCAGCGCTTCCAATACGCGGGCCTCGGCGAAGTGCCCGATGCGCACCTTGGCCATTACCGGGATCGACACTACTTTCTGGATTTCCTCGATGACCTCGATGGAACACATGCGGGCGACGCCGCCTTCCTTGCGGATGTCCGACGGCACGCGTTCCAGCGCCATGACTGCCGTGGCGCCGGCGTCTTCCGCGATCTTCGCCTGCTCCGCTGTGGTGACGTCCATGATGACGCCGCCCTTGAGCATCTCCGCGAGCCCCACCTTTATTTCGAATGAGCGTGCGTCGCTGCGCTGCGCTCCGTTGCCATTGCCCTTGTCGCCTTTTGACTTGCTCACTTGGTCGTCCTCCATCAAACGTGAATGCTGGTATCGCGGGACACACGCGGTGTGCGCGCCGCCAGCCGGGTGCGTACGAGTTTTCCCAGAATTTCGACGCCACGCCGGATCTCGTCGCTGTCGGCGAGCGCGGTGGTTAGCCGCAGGCCGGTGGACGGGCGTCCGTCGTGATGGAACTGGTGTCCGGGTGCGAACATCACACCGGCGGCTTGCGCTTCGCGCAGCAAAGCCCGGGAATCGATGTCCCGCGGCAGGTCCACCCACACTTGGTAGCCGCCGTCCGGGCGGGTCCAGCGCGTGTCCTCGGGCATGTGCTTGGCGAGGGCATCGAGTAAAACGTCGCGGCGTTCCCGAAGCCGGCCGCGCAGGTTGTCCAGGTGCCGATCGTAGCCGCCGCGGCCGACGAAGTCGGCGACCGCCGCCTGCAGCACCAGCACGCCGCCCAAGTCCGTGGTCTGCTTCAGGGCCAGCAGTCCGTCCACCGCGCGTCCACGGGCGCAGATGCTGCCGATGCGCACGCCCGGAAACAGCGATTTCGAGAACGAGAACAGGTGCACCACCACGCCGGCCACATCCAGCGCCGCCAGGGGCGGAACGTCACGGCCGTCGTAGCGCAGATCCATCTCGAAACCGTCTTCGATGATGGGCTTGCCGAGCCGCGCGGCCACTTCCAGCAGCGCCCGGCGATGGCCGAAACTGGTGGTGGTGCCCAGTGGATTGTGAAAGCTTGGCATGGTGTAGAAGAGCTTCACCTCGGGGCGCGCCAGGGTGCGCTGGAGCACTTCCAGATCGGGGCCGTCCTCGGTCATGGGCACCGGCGCGGCGCGCAGTCCCAGTCCCACCAGCGCGCCCAGCACGTTGTGGTAGGTGGGTTCTTCCACCGCCACCCAGTCGCCGGGCTCGGCATACAGGCGTAAGGCCAGGGACACGCCCTGACTCGCGCCTTGACAGAGCACCAGCTGCTCGGCGGAGGTTTTGACACCCTGGGCGCGCAGGCGTGAGGCGATGACATCGCGCAGCGCCTCATGACCCTGATGCCCGCCATAGACCAGAAGCTCGGTGCCGGCTTCGTCCAGCACACGGTTCAACGATCGGCGAAAGGCTTTCAGCGGATACAGGGACGGATCAGGCGTCAGTGAGTGCAGGGGCACGGCGCCGTCGCGGGCGGTGAAATCGGGGCGCGCGCGCTCGAAGTCCAGCAGACGATCCACCACCGGCGAAAGGGGTGGCGGCGCGTGGTCCGCCGGTTGGCGGCCGGGCGCCGTCTGGCGCACGAAGGTGCCGCGGCCGACGGTGGTCTCGACGATGCCGTCCTTGGCGAGGCCCTCGTAGGCCAGCGCCACGGTGTCGCGGTTGACGCCGAGTTCTCCGGCCAGGGCCCGAATGGTGGGCAGCTTGTCGCCGTGGCGGAGCCGGCCCGTGGAGATGGCCGCGTTCACCTGCTCGGCGATCTGCTGATAGACGGGCTTGCGGGTAGCGGCACTGCCGGTCCCGTTGCGGTGAATGGTGATATGCATGGGGAGTACGTTAATACCGGGACAATATCCGGTCAATCCGACAATATTGGTGGATTTTGCCAGACATTCGCCGGATTGTCCGGTTTAATTGGGGGGGAAGGCCGGGCTTTGTGGGGGGTGCTGCCGGGGAGATGATCAGCAGACGCCGCTCGCTCCCGGAGAGCACGCCTGCGGGGTGCTTGCGCCGCTCCGCAAGCGGTAGAACCGCGTGGCGTGGCTGATCGTCCAGGTTACCGGGGCTTACGCGGCCACCGGACGGAATGCGAGGCCCATTTGGATGGCGCCACAGCGTGGAACTCGCCGTTCTGAATTTGCCGCACAACCATCGGCTTAGCCGTGTTGTTACCGTGCTCGGAGAAGTTGATTCTGCCGTAAAAGGTTTTCATGTCCGTATCCGCAATCGCGTGTCTGAGTACCTCTGTATCGAAGGAATTTGCGCGTTCGAAGGCATCCTTCCACACCATGACGGCCGCCGAAGCCTGGGCTGACTGATAGGGCGCGGTCACGTAATTCGGGTATGTGGCCTTGAACAGCATGCCGTAGTCGGCGGCGGTGCCGAAAAAATCATCGCTGTAGCTCAGGGTCTCGGACCACTGGGTCGGACACAGAAAGCCATTCACCGCAGATCCGAACTCCTTCACTAATCCCGCCGATTCGCAATGGGTGATTACGATCATCGGCACGTCGATCTTCATTTCTCTGATCTGACGGGCGGCGGTCGTGGCACCCTTGGAATGTCCGGAGACCAACAGCAGATCCGGCTTCATGGCCCTGACTTTTGCCAGAGTCGTCGACATGTCGCCGAGATCACGCGGCAACTTGTCGTCGACAATGATCTTCATTCCGTACTTCTTGACCTGCGCAATGACGCCAGCGCGACTGTCCAGAGAGGAAGGATCGTTTTCGAATGCCATCGCAATCTTCAAGTCGGAAGCTTTCTTGCCGTTCTTCGCAGCAATTTCGGCGGCGAGCGCGATAGAACTCGCCAAGTACTGATCGGAAGTGGAGAGTACCGCAAAGAGATACTTGTAGCTCTGGTCGAATAGCGAACGCGACGCCCCTTGTGATGCAACCATCGGGATTTTGTGCTTTTCCGTCACCGCCGCCACGACCTTGGTGAGTCCGGAGCTGTACGGTCCGAGAAAGTATTTCACATCATCCTGCTCGATCAGGCGTTTGGCGAGTCGTGCGCCGCGAGCAGGCGTCGATTTGTCATCGTAGTAAATGACCTTCATCTTGTACGACTTGCCGCCAACCTCGATGCCGCCGCTTCGGTTTATCTTTTCTACCGTAAGGTCGTAGCCATGCTTGACATGGATCCCCATGCGGTAAAATTTGCCGGTCAGCGAAAGGATCGACCCAAGGATGATCGTGTCGCCTTCGACCTTCGCATTGGCGGAGCTTGTTACCAACGCCCCAAACGTGCCCAAGGCGCCGAGTCTCACCAGGGCCCATAGCATGCACGGGACGAATGTTTTCATGCTGATCCTCAGATGGATGGGAATGCGATCATGTAAGCGTGAAATTTGCGCTGCGCGATGGTACCGGCTCGTCGGTGTCGGGGAAAGGCGCTTGCCACGCTGAAGGTGACAGAGAAGGTCGCAGAGAAGGTGATAGAATCCACGCACCATGCGCTTAACCGACTACCCTTACGCATCCCGGCGAAGCGCCTTACTCGCCTCGAACGGCGTTGTCGCCACCAGTCAGCCGCTGGCAGCCCACCTCGGCCTCGCGATGCTCGAGAAAGGCGGCAACGCGGTGGACGCGGCGCTGGCGATGGCCATCGCCCTCACCGTGCTCGAGCCCACGTCCAACGGTATCGGCAGCGACGTCTTCGCCATCGTCTGGGACGGCGAGCGGCTGCACGGCCTGAACGGCTCCGGCCGATGGCCGGCCGCCTGGACCGCGCAGGGTCTTCGTGACCAGGGACACACGGTGATGCCGGATCGGGGTTGGGCCAGCGTCAGCGTGCCCGGGGCGCCCGCCGCCTGGCACGATCTCCACCAGCGTTTTGCGCGTTTGAGCGTCGCCGAGCTGACGGCACCGGCAATTGCTTATGCGGAGCAGGGATTCCCGGTATCGCCGGTTATCTCGCGTCTGTGGCAGAACGCAGCAGCCACTTTCCTCGCTGCTGACGACCCGGCCATGGCCGGATGGCGGGAAGTGTTCAGCCGCGATGGTGTGACGCCGGCGGCGGGCCAGCGCTGGTACAGCCCGGGACACGCAGCGGGCTTGCGCGCGCTCAGCGAGCGTGGATTTCGTGATTTTTATGACGGTGAGGTGGCGCAGCAGGTCGTTGCCTACTCCAATGCCACCGGTGGCGTCATCGGCAGCGACGATCTGGCCGCCCACCGTAGTGAATGGGTGGATCCCATCCGCGTGTCCTACCGGGGCCACGACATATGGGAGATCCCGCCGAACGGCCAGGGCATCGCCGCGCTGATTGCTCTGGCGCTCCTGGAAGACCGCGACATGGCGTCCCTCGCGCACGGCGGCGAAGAGATCTGGCACCTGCAGATCGAGGCCATGAAGCTGGCCTTCGCCGACGCCTACCGTTACGTGGCCGACACCGAGCAGGCGGCGGTGCTGGTGACTGGATTGCTGGACCCCGCTTACCTCGCGACCCGCCGCGCCCTCATCGGTGATCGGGCACGGCTGCCGGAGCCCGGACAGCCGCCCGGGGGCGGCACGGTTTATCTCTGCAGCGCCGATGGCGACGGCATGATGGTGAGTTTCATTCAATCCAACTACATGGGCTTCGGCAGCGGTGTGGTGGTGCCGGAGCTCGGTATCTCCCTGCAGAACCGCGCTGCTGGATTCACCCTCGAGCCGGGCCACCCCAACGAGGCAGCGCCGGGTAAGCGGCCGCGGCATACCATCATTCCCGGCTTCATCACCCGTGATGGCCAGCCCGTGGGGCCCTTCGGTGTCATGGGTGGTGAGATGCAGCCCCAGGGCCACCTGCAGGTGGTGAGCTCCATGCTCGATCACGGCCTCAATCCCCAGGCGGCCCTGGACGCGCCTCGCTGGAAGCTGGGCGAAGGTTTGCAGGTGGTGGTGGAGCCCGGCACCGACGAGGGCCTGCTGGCAGCGCTCATGGGCCGCGGTCATCATCCGGTGGTGGCCCCCGACCGCCTGGCTTTCGGCCGCGGTCAGATCATCGTGCGCCTGGAGGACGGTGTCTATGCCGCCGGCAGCGAGCCACGCACCGACGGCGTGGCGGTGGGCTATTAAGAACCGCCGCTGGCGCGCCGATACAGATTCATGAGCATGCCGGCGGTGGCCCCCCAGATGACGCGGTCCTGGTACTCGAACAGGTAGTACTTTCGCCGCTTGCCAGCGATTTCGCGGCTGCGGGTCTGATGGTTGGCGGGATCGAACAGGTAGGCCAGGGGAACTTCGAATACCTCTGCGACCTCGAAGCTGTCCAGCGCCAGGGTGAATCCCTCGCTCACGAAGCCCACCACCGGTGTGACCCGGAAGCCGGTGCCGGTTTCGTAATCGTCCAGTAAGCCCACGACTTCGATGAATTCCTCGGCCAGCCCGATCTCCTCGCGGGTCTCCCTGAGGGCGGTCTCCACGGAGCTCGTGTCGTGGTGCTCGCGCCGCCCGCCGGGAAAGCTCACCTGACCCGCGTGGTCGTGCAGATGGTCGGTGCGCTGGGTAAGCAAGACCTGCAGCCCCCCGGGCCGTACCACCAGGGGCACCAGGACCGCCGCAGGCGTGAGGGGCGATCGCGCTCGCCCTGAGGCGTTCAAATCGTGGTCGCCCACAGGCGCCGGCGAAGTGCTGGCCTCCACGCCGGTGACATCGCTCAAGGGCCTGATGTTCTGGACAATTTTTTCGCGCATCGGATAAAGATGATGGTCTGTGCAGAAATCGATAGCAACTCGACCCATACTATCTAGGAAATTATGAGTACCCTCGATCCGGAACCATTGTGGAGCACCGCCGCCGATACCTATTCGCGCATACAGGGCAATATCGGCAAAGTCATGCGCGGCCAGTCGGAGGCGATACGCAAGCTCCTGGCGGCTTTCGCCGCCGGCGGTCACGTGCTGCTCGAGGACGTGCCCGGCACCGGCAAGACGACCCTCGCCAAGGCCCTGGCGTGCTCCATCGACGCCGACTTCCAGCGCATTCAGTTCACGCCGGATCTGCTGCCCGCGGATATCCTCGGGGTGTCGCTGTTCAACCAGCGCGAGCAGGCTTTCGAGTTTCACGAAGGACCCGTATTCACCAATATCCTGCTCGCCGATGAAATCAACCGGGCCTCGCCGCGGACCCAGTCCGCGCTGCTGGAGGCCATGGGCGAGGGCCAGGTGAGTCTGGATGGTCAGCGGCGACCGCTGGACTCGCTGTTCTTCGTCGTTGCCACGCAGAATCCCATCGAGTTTCAGGGCACTTACCCGTTGCCGGAAGCGCAGATGGACCGCTTCGCGCTGCGCTTCCGCCTCGGCTACGTCGCTGCCTCGGAAGAAGTGCAGATCCTCTCCGACCAGAGCACCTGCCACCCCCTGGACAGCCTGGCAGCGGTCAGCAACCATGCCGACATCGAGCGCCTGCGCGACGGCGTGCGCGCCATTGCTTTCGCCGACGAGCTCAAGCGTTACGTGGTGGATCTCGTGGTTGCCACCCGCGAAGCCGACGGCGTGCTCATCGGAGCAAGTGCGCGCGCCTCGCTGGCGCTCATGAAGTGTGCCCAGGCGCTGGCCTTGTTCGACGGCGAGGACTTCGTCACGCCGGAGCGTGTGCAGGAAATCGCCGCGCCGGTGATCGCCCACCGCCTGGTCATGGACCCCCAGGCCCGCTACTCGGGGCACGACGCTGCCGGTGTCGTGGCGCAAGTCCTCCAACAGGTGCCGGTCCCCGCTTGAGCGCCGCGCTGGGCGGCTGCCGACAGTTCCGTGCCGAAGCGCCTGCTCTATCGTGCCCACGCCGCCGTCTTCCGGATTGACGGCTGGTTCAAGCAACGGTTCACCAGCGCCGGCTCGACGCTGGTGGGATTGCTGGTGCTGGCCGGCGTGTTCGGTGTCAACACCCGTGCCAATCTCGCCTATCAGCTCGCGGCCCTTGCCACCGGGCTGCTTGCGGTGGCCATGCTGAGTGCGCTGTGGTTTCGTCCCGCCATCAGCATTCGCCGGCGTCTGCCCCGCTACGCGAGCGACGGCCAACCGGTCAGCTACGTGGTCGAGGTGAAGAACCATTCGCAGCGCGTGCAGCGGGGATTGCTGCTCCAGGAGCAGGTGCGGACATCGCCCCTGGCGGTAACGGCGGAGGATGGCCGCCTGGCCGGCTACAGTAACTGGGTCGTCGCGGTGCGCCGGCACGCCGGCGCCCACCCGCGACCGGTTCCGGTCCCGGACCTGCCCCCCGGTGGTCGCGTCGAAGTGCCCATGGAGTGGCGGCCCCTGCGTCGTGGATACGTGCGCCTTGCCGGTTGCATATTGCTGCGCCCGGACGCCATGGGCCTGTTTCACGCGCGCAAGCGCTTGCGGCTTCGCGAGTCGCTGCTGGTATTGCCGAAGCGCTATCCAGTGAACTGGAGCGCCTGGACAGGCGCGCTGCGCGATAAGCCCGGCGGCTTGAGCCAGACAGTCTCCACCGCGGGTGCGGAAGAGTTCGCGGCGCTGCGGGAGTACCGTCCCGGCGATCCATTGCGGCACATCGACTGGAAGGGATGGGCACGTCTCGGGGTGCCTATCGTCAAGGAGTTTTTCGAGACCTGCTTCGTACGCCAGGCGTTGATTCTCGATACCTGGTTGCCGCCGGACGCAACCGCGGCTCGCTTCGAGGCGGCGGTGTCGGTGGCGGCGTCTTTCGTCGCCGGCGGCCCGGCGCTCACGCGCGGCGCGCTGGATCTGATCTTCGTCGGCGCAAGCGTGCATCGCGTGTCGGTTGGAACGGGTGTGGGATCTCTGGACGGTGTTCTCGAGGCCCTTGCCTGTGTCGAAGCGCAGCCCCACGAAAACTTTGCGATGCTGGAGGATTGCATCGATGCACGCGCCGGCGAGTTGAGTGCCTGCGTGTGCGTGCTGTTGGCTTGGGATGAGGAGCGCCGGGCGCTGGTTGCCAAACTGCGCCGCGCCGGCGTGCCGGTGCTGGTGTTGTTGATGGACGACGGCGATGCCGGCCCGTCTCCAGCGGCGGGCCCCATGGCGGATCAACCCGATCGCTTCAAGGTGCTGTCGCCGAAGCGTCTGGCAGCGTCGCTGGTGGAACTCGCGCCGTGAAGCTCACGACAGGTGTCCTGGCAGCGGCGGTGACCCTGTGGGGACTGCACAACGGGCTGCTGCTGGTGGCGCTGCCCCTGGCCGTCCTCTTGGAGCTGCCACGTTGGGTGCCGTGGCGCTGGCAGCTCTCCGACAAGGATTTCCAACGCCTTGCCGACGCGAGCACCGTGGGTTTCGTATTGCTGGCCGTTTACCAGTTCGATACCCGGGGCGCCAGCGGCATCTACGGCATCCTGCTGTGGCTTCCGGTGGCGTTGTTTCCGCTAACGGTGGCGCAAGCTTACAGCACCCGGGATCGCATCGACTACACGGCGCTTTTCTGGTCGGTGCGCGCCGCCGCGGCGCGCGGCAAGACGCCTGATCCGGGCGGTGCGGACATTCGTCTCAGCTACCTGGTGGTGTGTCTTGTCTCCGCCTCCGGCGGCGGCGCCTATCCGCGCCTGTTATTGCCGTCGGTGGCTGCCCTGATCGCTTGGGCTTTGTGGAGCAGTCGGCCGCGCCGTTATCGCGGTGTGAGCTGGATCGCGATGACGGCGGCGGGTCTTGCCATGGGTTTCCTGTTGCAGGCGGCGACCCTGCAGGTGCGCCGATTCATCGAGCCCCTGGCCATGGCCTACCTGGAAGATCGTATCGCGGCGCGCGGCGATCCCTATCGTGCCTATACCGCCATCGGCCACATTGGCGAGCTCAAGCTGTCGGACCGCATCGTATTGCGGGTGAAGCCCGGTCCGAACGGGGGAAAGCCCGCGTTGCTGCACCAGGCGACCTACCAGACCTTCGCGCGCAACATGTGGGTGTCGCGGCGCTCGGCGTTCGAGGAGCTGCGATCCAGCGCCGAGGGTAGCGCCTGGCACATCGCCGAGGAGCGCGACCAACTATCCTCGGTATCCATCGCCGCTTATCTGCCTTACGGTAAAGGCTTGCTGGCGGTGCCCGCCGGTACGCGCCTGCTGGACAATCTTCCCGTGGACGGCGTGTACCGGAATCGACTGGGTGCGCTCAAGGTCTTGCGCGGTCCCGCGGTGGTGAATTTTCGCGCGCACTACTATCCCAACGACTTTGTCGACGCCATCCCGGAGGCGGCCGATCTGGCGGTGCCCAAAGCCCAGCGGGAGTTGTTCGGTGATCTGGCCCTGCGCCTCGGACTGGCCGCCAGCCCGGATCGCAGCGCCGTCGAGCAGGTGCGGCGGTTTTTCTCCCGGGGATTTACCTACACGTTGAATCTGAAGGCGCCGCTGACCGAGGCGACGCCGCTGGCCGACTTTCTCCTTCGCACCCGCAGCGGTCACTGCGAGTACTACGCCACCGCAACCGTGTTGCTGCTGCGCGCCGCCGGTGTTCCGGCCCGCTACGCCACCGGCTACGCGGTTCAGGAGTACAGCGAGCTCGAGGACCGCTATCTGGTGAGGCGGCGGCATGCGCATTCGTGGGCGCTGGCCTGGGTGAACGGTGGCTGGCGCGACGTGGATACCACTCCGGCCACGTGGGTGGCGCTGGAGTCCGCCGATGCTCCCTGGTGGCAACCCGCTTACGATGTCGGCTCCTGGCTGGCATTCCTGTTTGCCGAGTGGCGATGGGAGGAGACGCAGGATGAGGGCAAGAATTGGATGCTGTGGCTGGTGTTGCCGTTGCTGGTCATCCTCGTATGGCGCATGGCACGGCGCCAGCGGGTCCTGCGGGCGCGCGCCAGCGGGATTTCAGCCAGCGGCTCCGCCCGTCGCCAGGGTGCGGACTCTGGGTTCTACGCCATCGAGCGGCGATTGATCGCTGCCGGGCACGCGCGTCCCGAGGGGGAATCCGCCAGCGCCTGGCTCCGCCGCTTGGCGGAAACCGGCACGCTGCCGGATACTGAGCAGCTGCTTGGTGAGATTCTTCCGCTGCATTATCGTTACCGCTTTCACCCCCGCGGCCTGGCCGAGGACAAGCGTCGCGAACTCATGGCGCGTTGCCGTCAATGGCTTGCCCGGAACCCGGCAGATGTTCGCTGAAGGGTCAAAAAACCCGGAAAATCAATAAGTTCCCGTTTCTTGCCCGGGTACGACTTAGTTTCCCAATTTGTGAAGTCCGTCTCATTTGGCGCGCCACCCTTGTGCCACACTTTTGATCGTGAGACGTAGACGAATGTTCTGACGGTCGGTTCGACCTGGTTGAGCACGCAGGGTGAGCGGAGCTCGGGTCGGATTCAGTCTCCTCCCCTAACTCAGGCCGCGCTTCGCGGCCTTTTTTTCGTGCGCTGGATTGGGGACAATCCACCGTGACCATGATTCCATTGCTGCGATTCCTATTGACGATAGCCGTGCTCGGCGTTGCCGGCACGCCATCGGTGACGGCCGATGAGCGCGCCAGCGGTTTCCTGCCGATGGCGGTGGCGCCGGGCGTGCGTCCGCCCAGCTACGACCTGGCGCGCGGGATGTTCGTGATTGCCAGTCGCCGCCTGGTGGACCCGAACTTCTCCAAAAGTGTCGTGCTGCTGATCGAATACGATGCCAAGGGCGCCCTGGGTTTGATCGTCAACCGACCTACTACGCTGCAATTGACCGATCTGCTCCCCGGTATCGAGGAGCTCAAAGAGCGTGCTGATATCGTGTACGTGGGAGGACCGGTGTCGAAGAACCAGGTCATTGTACTCATGCGCTCCGTGCAGCAACCACGCGAAGCCGGACGCGTGTTCGCCGACACCTACGTCAGCTCCAGCATGGAAACACTGAAGCAAGCCGTCTCCATGAGCCTTGAAGGTGGTACTTTCCACACCTTTGTGGGCTACGCCGGCTGGGGCCCCGGGCAACTCGACTATGAAGTTTCGCGGGGTGACTGGCACGTTTCTCCCGGGGAGGAAACGATCGTCTTCGACAGGGCTTCCGAAGAGATCTGGCCGGAACTCATCAAAATGAATTCCGGTCAGTGGGTGCGTGACGCGCGTCCCCGGTTGCACGTGGCGAGCGGCCATCCCTGAGCGGCCAGCCCCGGCTCGACAAATCCAGCGCTGCCCCTTCCAGCATGACGCCCATGGAATGCTATCTGGCCGAGCTCGAGCGCGGCGAGCTCCAGCCCGACGCGGCCCAGCGCCGGGCCGTCGAACACACCCAGCGCCTCTATGACGCGTTACTGGCGCCATCGGCGAGGGTTGGCTCCGGATTTCTGCAGCGCGTTCGCGATTTGGTGAGCATGCCGGAAGTCACGCCCGTGCGGGGATTGTACTTGTGGGGTGGGGTGGGCCGTGGCAAGACGCATATCGTCAATACACTGCATGCGGTGCTGCCGTTCTCCGACAAAATGCGCGTGCACTTTCACAGCTTCATGCAACTGGTGCATCACAAGCTGCGGGCCCTGGGCGAGCGTGAGGATCCCCTGGCCGCCCTCGCCGAGGATCTCGCCGGCAGTACCCGCATCATCTGTTTCGACGAATTCCACGTCTCCGATATCACCGATGCCATGTTGCTGGGGCGCTTGCTCGACAATCTGTTTTTCCGTGGCGTGACCCTGGTGGCCACCTCCAACATCGCCCCTGACGATCTCTACCTGGATGGATTGCAGCGCGAGCAATTTCTGCCGGCCATCGATCTCATCAAAGTCCACACCCGCGTCGTGCACCTGGACAGCGGTGTGGACTATCGACTGCGGGTCCTGGAGCGGAGCGCGATCTACTACTGTCCTCTGGATGCGGCCGCCAGCCAGGCACTGTCGAGCTGTTTCGAGGCTCTGGCCCCGGAAAAAGCGCCCATGGATGCGCCCCTGGAAATCGCGGGGCGGCCCATCGAAACCCGGGGTATCGCCGACGGCATCGTGTGGTTCGAGTATGCCGCCGTCTGCGAAACACCCCGATCGGCTGGCGACTACATCGAGATTGCCCGCCGTTACCACACGGTGTTGCTCTCCAACGTGCCCGTTATGGACGACGAGCAACAGGACCGGGTGGTGCGATTCATCCATCTGGTGGACCAGCTCTATGAGAGGAATGTGAATCTCATTCTTTCTGCCGCCGCCTTGCCGGAGCTTCTTTACACTGGCCGGCGCCTGTCGGTGCGATTCGACCGGGCCCGCAGCCGCTTGGCGGAGATGCAGTCCCGCAACTATCTGGCGGCCAAACATTTGCCCTAATCGGGCGAAGTGTGACCGCTTCGGCGTTGGCGGTTGGCAAAAATGCCGATTGCGCATTAACTTCAACACGCTGCATTGATACTTTTTTTCGTGGGTGCTAAAGCCAGATAGTAAGAGCGTCGTGCTTTCGGATTCCCCGCCACGACCGGAAATCGCACCATCACGGAATGAGAGAAAATGGCGATTCAAGAACAACAAAAGCAGATCGATGACGTGGACCAGGCAATGCTCAGTCTTCTGGGCCACCGTTACGGTGATGGTCTGGTGTATCTGCGTAACGACAGGGAACAGCAGCTGTATCACGAGGCGGTCCGATTGGGCCTGGTGAGCTCCGAGGGTTATTTGACGCCCCGGGGGTTGTCTCTTCTGGCGCGCCACGGCGACGATTGAGTCGGCCGCCAAGCGCGAAAAACGCCAAAATCGGCGCAACCAGCCTGACCCGGACCCGGGAGCCCAGGCCCTGGCCGGAGCTGAGCCGGAGGTGGGCCTGAACCGGGCCGGACGCTGCCTGCCTTGCGTCGGCGACCGCGATTTTTAATACTTGTACCCGTAAGCCGCGTGCGGGCGTCTGTTCACGATTTTTCGTCGCTGACTACCCGGCACTATCCCCTTGGAGGGCTATTCGGTCGCCTGTTTCCCACAGGTGGCCCAGGTAGCTTGGATTGCGTCGCGGGTTGGGCCCTGGCCTGGCCGCCAGAAAAACAAGACCAGGGAAACGGAGGAGTACCCATGCCCGAATACACCACGCAGGACATTCGCAACGTCGCCTTGGTTGGTCACGGCGGCACAGGCAAGACCGTGCTCGCCGAGGCCATGCTCTACAAGGCCGGCGCAATCGGGGCCATGGGTGAAATAGCCCGGGGGACCACGGTCTGTGATTTCGATCCCCAGGAGAAGGAGCACCAGCACTCTCTGGCCACCGCCATCGCCAGCCTCGACGTCAACGGCAAGCACGTCAATTTGCTGGATACCCCCGGCTACCCGGATTTTCTCGGCCGCGCGTTGATCGCGCTGCCTGCCGTCGAGACCGTCGCGGTCGTCATTGACGCCCGTTCAGGTATCGAAATGAGCACCCGGCGAATGATGGAAGCGGCGGTGGAACGTGGTTTGTGCCGTATGATCATCGTCAACAAAATGGACGCCGATGACGCCAACCTGGAAGGCCTGCTGAGTCAGATCAAAGAGGAGTTCGGCTCCGAGTGCCTGCCCATCAATCTTCCTGCCGATGGCGGCAAGGCGGTCGTCGACTGCTTTTTTGACCCATCCGACGGCGACACGGACTTCTCTTCAGTGTCCGAGGCCAATACCCACATCATCGATCAGGTCGTGGAAGTGGACGAGGAGCTGATGGAGCTCTATCTCGAGCAGGGTGAAGAGCTGGCACCGGAGCGACTGCACGATGCCTTCGAGCAGGCTCTTCGGGAGGGGCATTTGGTGCCCGTGTGTTTCACTTCCGGTGAGCAGGGCACGGGCATTGCGGAGTTGCTGGAGATCATCGCACGGCTGATGCCGAATCCCACTGAAGGAAATCCGCCGCCGTTCGTGCGCGGTGCCGACGAGGGCGGCGAGCGCATCGTCATCGAGTCCGACGCTGCAAAGCACGTGCTTGCGCATGTTTTTCAGATCACCATCGATCCCTTTGTCGGCAAATTGGGGATCTTTCGGATACACCAGGGGACCATCAACAAGGACAGCCAGCTCTTTGTCGGCGAGGGCAGGAAGCCTTTCAAGGTCGGCCACTTGTTCAAGATACAGGGCAAGGATCACAACGAGGTCGACGCAGGAATACCCGGTGATATCTGCGCGGTGGCCAAGATCGATGAGCTTTTCTTCGACTGTGTGCTGCACGATTCCCACGAAGAGGACGAGATTCGCCCGGTGGCGCTCAAGTTGCCCGCACCCATGTTCGGGCTTGCCATCGAGACCAAGAACCGCGGGGACGAGCAGAAGCTGTCGGACGCGTTACACAAGCTGTGCGCTGAAGATCCCTGTTTCCTGGTGGAGCACCATGCGTCGCTGAATGAAACCGTGATACGGGGTTTGGGCGATCTGCACCTGCGCATGGTGCTGGAGAAGATGAGCGCGCGTTACAACGTCGAGGTGGATACCCACCCGCCGAAGATCGCCTACCGCGAAACCATTCGTAAGGCCGCCGAGGGACACCATCGTCATAAGAAGCAAACCGGCGGGTCAGGGCAGTTCGGCGAGGTATACCTGCGTGTCGAACCCCTGGAGCGAGGAGGCGGATTCGAGTTCGTCAACAAGATCGTCGGCGGCGTCATTCCTCACCAGTTCATTCCGGCGGTGGAAAAAGGCGTGCGCCAGGTGCTCGATTCCGGTGCCATTGCGGGTTATCCCCTCCAGGACGTGCGGGTTACCGTGCATGACGGTAAGTTTCATGCGGTGGATTCCAAAGAAGTGGCGTTCGTGGCCGCCGGCAAGAAGGCATTTCTGGACGCTATCGATAAGGCCAAGCCCATCGTCCTCGAGCCGGTAGTGGATATTCACGTAACGTGTCCTCAGGAAAATATGGGTGATATCACCGGCGATCTTTCATCCAAGCGCGGCCGTATCAGCGGTACCGCGACCGGCAGGGGCAGTATGCTGACCGTTTCAGGTCAGGTGCCCTTGAGCGAGCTCGACAGCTATCAGTCGGAGTTGAAATCCGTCACCGGCGGCGCTGGCTCCTATTCCATGGAGTTCAGTCACTACGATCCGGTTCCGGCAGTGATTCAAAAACAGCTCGCAGCGGAGTTTCGACCGGCAGCGGACGAAGATTGAGTCAGCGCAGCGGGTTGCGCGGTCACAAGGTTCTGATCGCCGTCGCGGCGGCGGCCGCGTTGACCTTGGGGGCGGTGACTTCCGACATGACCTCGCGCCCCGGGGCGCCGGCCATCGACGGGCTGCTGTGGTCGAAATCCAAGGCGCTGACGGCATTCGCGCTAGAGGACCATCATCGCGAGGCGTTCACTCTGGTTCGGCTCAACCGTCGCTGGACGCTGCTGTTCTTTGGCTATACCCATTGCCCCGATGTGTGCCCCGTGACCCTGTCGGTATTGAACGACGCCATCGCGCTGATGGCTGAATAGGACGCCGATTCCAGCAATTCTGCGCCCGACGTCGAGAGAATTGCTCGGGATGTTGCGCGGATTCAGGAACTCGAATGGAACGGAATGCGGGTCTCTGGTATCTACGCTTCTGGGGGCGCCCCCCCGCCTAGGTAGTACGCGGCGAGCTACCGGCTCTCTGCAACAGCCTCGTTTCGCCTCGCGGGAAGGGTCCAGACGTACTCCGCGATGGCGTCGATGTCGTCCGCGCTCAAGTACTGCAAACCTTCTTCAATGACTTCCGCCATCAATCCATCTGCGTAAGGACCGTCAGGCACCTCACCCAGGCCGAGATAATCCACCAACTCCGATCGTGTCCAGTCGCCGATCCCAGTGGCCGCATCCCGTGTAATATTCGGGATCGTCGTGTCTTCCGGACCCTGAAGTGTGCCGGCCAGTTCCATGTCGTCGTCAAGCACCCCGAGTTGATTCCGCGGTGTGTGGCACTCACCGCAGTGGGCGAGCGCGGTCACTACGTATGCACCTCGATTCCATTCGGGCGTGCGTTTCGGGTCAGGCTGATACGGTCCCGAGTTGAAGAAAAGGAGCTTCCAGAACCAATTGGCGATTCGATACCGCATGTACCACGGTAGGTCGTGCGGTCGATTGGCCTGGGCGACAGGCCGTGTCTGCAGCAAGTACGCGTGCAGCGCGGTCAGGTCCTCCTGTCGCATACGCGTGAACGACGGATAGGGGAATACCGGGTAGTAATGTCGACCCTCGGGATCAATTCCTTCGCGCATCGCGCGCGTGAATTCGGCCGCCGTCCAGTTGCCGATGCCGTTAGTGGGGTGCGCGGTGATGTTTGGAGAATAAAAGGTTCCAAACGGGGTTTCGAGGGCGCGCCCTCCTGCCAGGAAAGCGCCGCCATTATCGACGTCGGTGTGGCAGCTGGCACACCCGGCGGCGCGAAACACGTACTCCCCGTGTCGCACGAGCGGTGAGGCAGGTGCTTCGTCGGCGCGAGTGACCGTGAGCATCGACCAGGCACCGAGCAAGCAATATCCAATCCAGAGAGCCGAGCCCGCTGCCCGAGCAGAAGTCAGCATTGCAATTTCCTTAGATTGGCGTGGTAGACTAGCATTCCTCCGAGCCGGAGAAAGTAGAAATCAATCCGTAGTTCAGACAATACCACCTCTAAGGGAGGCAATACCGATGAGGAAGCTTGTCACGTCGGGTGCTCTCTTGGCACTTTGTTTCACCTTGGGTTTCACAGGGTCAGCCATGGCGCAGAAAAAGCATGCGCCAAAGAGCGTGTGGAAGGGAATGCTGGCGAGTCTCAATGACATTCAGAGCGTTACCGCCGCGCTGGCGGTATTCGACATGGAGCGGGCTACCATGTTCGCTGATGCGTTGGTGAAAAGAGAAACATTTGTTTCGAAGATTGAGCAACTCCC
>Ga0209980_10000425_pt1 | contig 22744 bp, 26 predicted proteins | sample CR02metaG_FD_183611 | JGI IMG/M metagenome (GOLD analysis project Ga0209980, IMG submission 183611) | Deep subsurface microbial communities from Mariana Trench to uncover new lineages of life (NeLLi) - CR02 metaG (SPAdes) (version 2) | ecosystem: Environmental > Aquatic > Marine > Ocean trench...
ACATTTACTATGCTGATTAGTGGTTTAGAATGAGGCATCATCTTTTGGGTTTAACGAATTGGACTTGTCAGGAAGTGAAACCATTATGATGTTATCTCCACGTAAAATTATCTTATCAAGACTTTTGACATCATCTTCAGTTATGTCTTCAGAGTTGGTAAGAATAAGATTCATCTGTTGATCAAAACCTCACCCTTATTTACTGTATGTCCACTCTTCTGTCTTTATTTTAATATCATGAAGGTGAGTGAAAATCTATATGGAGATTCTTGATGGCAAGGTTCTTGTTTGGCTTGAAAGTGCTCAATTTGTTAAAGCCAAGCCCGGCGTGTTTGTTCTTTATGATAAAAATTTTGAGGTAATTTACATTGACGAGAGTGAAAATCTTCAGAATAAATTTGCAAAGTATGTTAACACAAACTTTGAGAATGATCCTTGTAAACAAAAAACCCATACTTATCAAAGAACATTTGTTGAAAATCCAAAAGAACTAAAAAGACAGCTTTTAGAAGACTATAAGGAAAAACATGGTAAGATACCATGTTGTAATGCTGATATTGATTGAAAATCAACGCATCCTTCGGATTCGAACAGTGATGAATTCTAGCTTTTAGGTCAGTTCCTAAATAAGGATTCCAATTTCGTTAAATCACTTTGAGATTTGAGAAAGTTAAAGATCAGCTGTAAATACGATTTTAACATAGTTATTTTTGGAAGCTGACAAATGTAGGCTTTAACCCTGTAACGAAACTGGGACGTGCTTTCATGCCCGTTATCTTCCAATTTCGCTAAATTACTTTGAGATTTGAAAATTCTTAGTTTAGGCGTATGAAGTCCATAAAATTTTGTCAAGTTTTAGCATGAAATTAACTAACCTCAATTTGAATGAGGGTGCAAATCAAGCCTGCCTCATACTCAAGTGCCCCTTCACTCAAACTGAAGATGAGTGCTTTGACAATTTAATTAAATAAAGGCTTACTGAGAAATCGTCATACCCTCTTAGAAATTCAATTGATGAATTTTCGTTAATTCTTCTCTATTTTTATCAAAAATTGCTGACAAAGATTAACACTTTTTACTTTCTATCTATGGATTTGGGTCATTGGATCCAATGATAAAAGTACAAGAAGCTCGCCTCAAAGGTCTCTTACCTGATAAGGTAGTTTCACTCATTGAAAAAAGATTTCATATTGTGGTAGAAGGAATTAATAGAATCGAAAAGGCATCAGGCATCAATTTTCCAATTGCTTATGTAGAACCTTCGTTGATCCTTTCCTCCTCGGGTTCATATGATTATGGTATATTGTTTGCAAGAACTATACCACTTATTTCCGAAAATCAACTCCAAGTAGTAATTCAAATCGCTGCACCTCTAGTTGCTTATGGATTAAAAGGTACAATTCACGCAATCTTAGCTCATGAATTTCTACATTATCTAGATTTTGTCCGTAAAGTTTCAAAAATGGAAATACTTTCTGATGAAATTTCTGGAAATTTATTTGAAAATGTTTATGCTGATACTACTCGACTTTTTGAGGCAAGGGCTGTTTTCAATGATAAAACTCTACTTCAACATATTACTAAGAAATTTCCAGCAGGATTTAGAGATTATAAACTAGAAGATAAGACAATAAAATTTTGGAGCAAAAAAAATCTTCCAACAAGCAACATTACCATGGATACTAACATAGTTAAATTATCAGCCGAATCAATAGCAAAAATTAAACTTGATCCAGCATTGTTAGAAAAAATTAATTTATTGGAACAGAAAAATACTAAAGTAAGAAAGAAAAAATTATATTAATTATTGTATAAATTCAGTTAAACCACATTTGCCACAAGTTTTTCTATCTTTATGAACAGACATAAAAACACCTTTGCCACAACGTGTACAAGTTTTTCTTGTTTTTACAGCTTTGTCTCCATCTATTTTGTAGTATTTGTAAACATTTGGGCTGGAACCTTTTTTGCCAGTCATTACTTTTTTGCCAGTCATTACTTGGTTTTCTCCTCAGCTGGTTTTGATTCCTTTTTCTCAGCTGGTTTTGATTCCTTTTTCTCAGCTGGTTTTGATTCCTTTTTCTCCTCAGCTGGCTTATCTTCTTTTTCAGGTTTTTCTTTCACAGTTTTTGCTTTTTCTAGACGCTCAAAAATAACTGGATTTATTTGTGCTTTAGCCAGTTTTTCATCATCATAAACATAAAACGTTCCTGTAATTACAGCTCTACCAGTATGATTTTTCATTTTTATTGGAATGACCATTTTGCCACTCAAATTGAATTTTTTGGTAACCATTTCAACTGCTTCAAGTTTTTTCAATTTTCCACCTACTCCAGCAAATGTACAAGTAATCTCTCTTCGTGAGAGAAATGTATTATTCACATCATTTACGGTCTCAATCATTGACAAGTACCCAAATCCTTTCTATAGTTCATATAAATTTAGTTGAAAAGAACGAACAAATTTATGAAATTGAAACTGTTTCTTTTTGTGGACCGTTTTATGCTTCATTTGAAAAATAATGGCTATTTACCAAAGGACGCATCAACTTTACTGAGAAATGCAAGACATCTTAGTTCAGATATGGATGTTGTGGTACGGGATGCAAGAGTTTCAAGCAAATTTTTAGAATTTGATGTTTCAATAAAAAAACAAAACCTTGATGCCCTTCTTGATAATTTATTTCAAATTGCAGATCTTGATCACGTTAAAGAAGTTTTAGAAGAAAAAAAAGATAAAGAAGAAGCAATTATTGAAGGCATATCTTATTTTAACAATGAAAGATTTTGGGAATGTCACGAAGTATTTGAAGGTGTTTGGAAAAATTGTTTTGGTGAAGAAAAAAAACTTGTGCAGGGAATTATTTTAATTGCAGCTGCACTTGTTCATTATCAAAAAGATGAAGACAAAATCTGTCTTTCAGTTCTAGGACGTGCATTAGAAAAACTTTCAAATGCATCTGCAATCTATCATAAAATCGACATTAATGCATTGAAAAATAAAGTTAAACAGATTATTGATTCAAAAAAAATAACTACATTTAGGATTTAATTAGCTTAAGGGCAGTTACAACAACTTGCGAGCCTTCAATTAATCCAATACTCCCTTTCTTTGCTTCAGCTTCTGTTACACGTTTTGCATCATCCTTTTTTATAGTATCACCAGAGATCAAAAGAGGTACGGGATCATCACTATGTCCTTTGTTTATACAAGGTGTAGAATGATCAGCAGAAACCATCAATGATACCTTTTTTAAATCAATATTATCAAGCAAAGTTCCAAAGAATCGTTTATCAATTTCTTCAATATTTTTCATCTTGCCAATAGCATCTCCATCATGACCAAATACATCAGGTCCTTTCAAATGTACGTAGATTGCATTTTGAGTTTCCATAGCTTTTGCAGCAACTCGTGCTTTTTCTTCATAATCAGTTAAGCCTCCTGCTTCAAATCCTTTCATCTTTAGGACTTTAGATATACCTAATTCCACAGGCATATCAACAATACAAGAGAAATTCATCGAGTGCAAATCATTAATGGGAGTAACTACGGGATACCTATTTCCTGCATCACGCAATAAAATACTGCTTAGTAGCTTTTTGCCTTCTTCTTTTCGTTTTTTATTTACACTGCTTTCATTCATAATTTTTAATGATTGTTCGGTAAATTCGTTCACTAGTTTTGCAGTTAATACAGCACTAGCGGACTCATCAAGGGGCAAGCATCGTTCAATTTTCATAAAATCTGTCACTGCTTTTGCTATTCCCACTCCTGAAATTCTTGAATATGCAGGATCAGTATTTGTTATTTCAGATGAGAGAGATTGGTCCGTACATCTAATTCTCACAGTTACCCTATGCCCAATTGTAGGTGCTACTACAACTGTAGTGTTAGGAACTGAAAATTTTATTTTTTGTTCAATTTCTTTTGCGATCTCATTTACATCTTCTCTCTCAATTTTTCTGCCAGCTCGTCTGTCTATAATCACTCCTTCTTTGTTTAAGGTTGCAAAATTTCCTCTTAATGCTAAATCCCCATCTTTAAAGTCAATTCCAACACCAATGGCTTCAATTACACCTCTTCCAACATAATCCGCATATTGGAATTTGTAACCTAACATATTGAAAACAGCTATGTCTGATTCTGGTGCAATGCCTTTTCCAACAGAGATCACTTGACCTAATGCACCGTTTTTTGCAAGTTTATCAAGATTTGGTGTCACAGCTGCATCAAGCGGTGTTTTTCCTTCTAGATCAGGATGCGGAAGATCTCCAACACCATCCAGAAGAACGTAAACTAGATGAACATCTGAATTTTTAGTTATACCGATCAGCTCTAATTTTGGAGACTTGACTAGTCCACTTTAAATCTTGCAATTGTTTTGACAAATTAATGTAAAAAAATCGATCCATAGAAAGCTTTTAACACAGATTTTTTTTCACTATCTTCTATGGGGAAAATGCGTAAGGACTATGTTCTTGAAAAGTTTATGATCATAACTCCAAAAAACGGAAAACTTTTTGATCAGAAAAAATCTCCATATGCACCTGGAAATGAATCCATGACAAATCCCTCTGTGTTATCCTTGGTGGAAAAAGATGGGATGCTTCAAAGGTTACAGGATAGCGAAGACAGCTTTGTAAAAAATTGGTCTATTAGGGTTTTTGAGAGTAAAAATCCAGCAGTAACTATTGAATCTGAGAACACCTATAGTGATAAACCGCATTATAGTGAACCTGCCTATGGATATCACTACATTGTAGTTGCTTCACCAAAGCCAAAAGAAACCCTTTCGACTATGGACGTAGAACAATGGTCTAATGTTTTGGTGGTAATCCAAGATAGGCTGAGATGGCTTTATACACAAAAAGGGGTAACATACGTTTCCATTTATGCTAATAATGGCAAAGAAGCCGGAAGTGATAATCCTCATCCTCATTTTCACGTTGTTACATTTTCAACAATTCCCCCAGTAATTGAAGCAGAAGCAGAGGCCACACACAAAATTCTAAATGAAAAAGGAGTATGTGCATTATGTCAAACTGTTAACGCCGAAATTGGTGGTCAAAGACAAATTTTACAAACTGAAGGTTTCATTGCTTTTTGTCCATGGGCTCCATCATATCCATATGAATTTTGGATTTGCCCAAAAAAACATACGACTAGTTTTTCTAAGATATCTCAAAAAGAAATTAATGATCTTTCTCTTATCTTACGTTCAACCCTTGGTGGTATGACAAATCACATAAAGGACTTGGCCTATAACATAGTTTTTCATTTATCTCCTGAAAAGAAAAACAGTAGACAACTTCATTGGCACATTGAAGTATACCCACTCACTGATGCGTGGTCAGGTTTAGAACGCGGTTATGGAATTTTCCTAAATAACATATCCCCTGAACAAGCTGCAGAAAAACTAGGCGCGTCATGTAGAAAGGAACTGGCTAACTTAGTTGGCATAGTTTAGAAATTCTGAATAGTTTATTTATCTACACATTAAATTCAAAATACATGGCAATTGAAAAATACATCGCAGCAGCTAGTCTTGGATTTTACATCATGTTTATTGGAGAAATTTTAACACTTTATTATTTCATAATAGAGCCACAGATAGAAATTGAACCTGCGCCAAAAGTTTTACAGTATATTTCAATTGGTTTAGCCCCTGCACTTATTTTAACTGGTGTTTCATTTATCTTGGCAAAAAGATATGGTTCAAAACCAATTGGTGCAATGATACTTTCTGGTGGAGTAGTACTTTTGGTTGGCATGTTACTTGCACAAACTCTTCTTGATGATATCGAAGAGGCCTATTTGGTACAAGCAGTTACAATCACACCGCCTTTATTCATGTTAGTGTCGATACCTATAATTATTATTGGTGCCAAATTACTTATAATAAAAAAAAGGAGACCGAAAAAAGAATATTTCTAATTGTGATCAAATCTCATACAGTTTGAATGTTTTTTGAAGCCAATTTTTTCGTAAAATGGCTTAACATCATCTGAACAATCTAAAATTGTTTTGTAACAATCATTTTTTTTAGCATATTCGAGAACAAAATTTATCAACTTCTCCCCAATTCCTGAACCTTGTAATTCCTTTGCAATTACTACGTCCTCAATATGCCCAATATTACCTCCTTGATGGATAAACTTGGGTTCAATCAATAATGTAGTTGAACCTGCCACCTTGTCATCTAAAATAACAACAAAAACAAGATGATTAGGATTGGATTTTATTTTATTAAAAACATCTTTTGCTTTGTTTTCGTTTAAGTCACTTGTTTTTTTAAGCGAATCAAGTGAAGTTAAAAACCCCCTAAAGAGATCCTTTTCTTCTAATTTTCTGATGGTAACATCAGTCATTTAATCATCAAATATTTCCCAATTTTTCTAGAAATTGTTGGGAAGCTTTTTTGTATGAAGTTTTATCACCAATGTCCATGAATCCTTTTTTAGTCATGAATCCGTTAATTGGTTTTTTCTTTGTAATGGCTTTTTTTATAACACTATCCATTCCATAGGGAATGTTTTTAGGAATTAACCCAAAAACTTGAGGTTCCATGATATAACAACCAATGTTGATATCTGCTTTAATTTCAGGTTTTTCGTTCCATCCTGTCACTTTGCCATTTTTTGTAGTATCAATTACGCCATAATTTAGCTTAGTCTTGTATTCATAAAGACTCATGGTAATGAAGGATTTCTTTTTTTTATGATAATTGATCATATTTTTCAAACTAAACCCAAAAATGGAATCTCCATATACACAAACAAAAGTTTCATCAACAAACTTCTCAGCAGTTTTTAGTTGACCTGCAGTAGCAAGCGGCTTGTTTGCAACAGCGTATTCAATATTGACTCCAAACCTTGTTCCATCTTCAAAATAATCTTCAATGGTTTTCTTAAGATAACTTACACACAAAACAATTGATTTAATTCCATTTTTTCTAAGCCAATCAATTAAATGCTCAAGAAGTGGTTTTTCTCCTAAGGGAAGCATTGGTTTTGGAATAAATGTAGTATATGGTTGTAATCTTGTGCCTAACCCACCTGCCAGTATGATTGCTTTCACGGAATGGTATTTGAAATACTGGCTATTTATGTTGAGGTATAAAATTCTAGGACATTACAATCAAACTTGTCTTACAAAATTTGTTTAACCTTCTTAACTACCTCTTCAGGATTTTTACCAAAAATTAAAATCATTGGTTCTTTTCCATGGTCTCCTTTGTGGAATATAATATCTGGTGGATAAGAAGAATTTTTTATTGCATTTTTTATTCCCCAAGAAATTGAGAAATTTTCTTTCTTTTTTATTCTGAGTGGTTCATCCTTTCGACTGTAATTTTTTATCTTAAGATCTTTTTTCTTAGCTTTTTTAATTATCTTAGAGTCATACTTTACATTTACAGAAGATCTAATTTTTGGAAATTTTTTTCCCATTTCTAACAAAGCAGAAGCAACATGTTTTGAACCACCATACTTTAGGTGACCTGCAACAACAACACTTTTTCCTACCTTGACAATTCTTCCTTCTATACCTAGAATATCATCTTTAGATTTTGGGTTTAATTTAGAATAAACAAAATTAGTTTGGCATTCAGGAATTAATGTATACACTTTTTCAATATCTTGAAAATTCTTTATTGCTTTTCCAAGAATATTTTCACCATTTTTGTTTTTAGCTATAGTATTACTTATGGAAATGCCTTTGCCGATTTGTATGGAATTTTTAATAGAATTGTAAGCATATTCTTTAGCAAATTTTACCGCATTTGAAAAATTATTTCCTTTTGCAATAGCAACTGTTAGAGCAGATGAAAAATTACAACCACTTCCATGGTTGACGATAGGTAATTTTTTTCCAGTTAAGAAATAATGTCTGGAGTCCTCTAAAACATAATCAGAAATTTTACCTTTATCAAATAAATTTCCTGTTATTACTACATTTTTTGCTCCGATTTTTTTAATTTTTTGAGCAGATTTCTTTAGGTCCATTTTTGTTTTAATTTTTATTCCAGATAATTTTTCAGCTTCGAAAACATTTGGCGTAATTACATATGCAAGGGGGATTAACAATTTTTTGTAATTTTTTATGGCATTTTTTTCAATGAGCTCTCCTCCAGTAGTGGATTTTAAAATGGGATCTAGAATTATTGGACAATTCAAATTCTTTAATTTACAATAAATCGTTTTTATTGCAGGTGAATTGAATACCATTCCTACCTTGATAGCATTAATGCTAAAATCAGAAATTATAGATTCTATTTGACTTTTAATCATAATAGAGGATACTGGTTCCACCTTTGAAAATTTGGAAGTATTTTGACTTGTGATCGATGTAATCACAGTAAATCCATAAGCCCCAAGTGAAGAGAAGGTTTTGATATCGCTCTGAATTCCAGCACCTGATGATGGATCTGATCCAGCAATGGAAAGAATGTTCATTACGTAACCCGTAGAAACTATTGTTTAAATCTAGTAAAAATGTAGATAGTTTATTGGGCACGCAAATGAGTGCAGCACGAAGAGGTGTTGCAACAGAAGAGATGAAACTTGTTGCAAAAGACGAAGATGTTTCTATTGATTGGTTAATTCAAAAAATTGCAAAAGGCTCCATAATTATTCCAAGTAACAATATTCGACCACAAAAAATTCACAACGTTGGCATTGGAAAGGGAATGAAAACTAAAGTAAATGTCAACATTGGAACATCTACATTAAAAATCGATTTAGATGAAGAAATTGAAAAGGCAAAAGTTGCTGTAAAATATCACGCTGACACAATTATGGATCTTAGTGACGGTGGAGATGTTGGGATGATCCGCCGGGCATTATTGGATATAGCCCATATTACTTTTGGAACAGTTCCCATTTATGAGGCGTATAATTATGGTGTTGAAAAACACAAAAATCCACTTGACCTCACTGAAGATGATTTTCTTAATGCTTTTGAAAACAATGCAAAAGATGGAGTCGATTATACTACTATTCATTCGGGTATCACAAAAGAAATTGCCAAAAAAATACTCAAAGTGGAAAGATTTGCTGGAATTGTAAGCAAAGGTGGAACAATTACTGCTGCATGGATGTTAAAATACGATAAGGAGAATCCATATTTTTCTAACTTTGATTATCTTATTGAAATAGCCAGAAAATATGATGTGACCTTTAGCCTTGGTGATGCATTAAGACCTGGTTCAATCTTAGATTCACATGATGAATTACAAGTTCAAGAAATGATTAACATTTCCCGCTTGACTAAACGTGCTCATGAAAAAGATGTACAGGTAATGGTAGAAGGCCCAGGTCACGTTCCATTAAATGAAGTTGCAACTAATGTTAGATTGGCAAAATCACTAATTGGAGATGTGCCATACTATGTTCTTGGACCATTAGTTACTGATATCGCATCTGGTCATGATCATATTGCAAGTGCAATAGGAGCAGCTGTTTCTGCAAGTGAAGGAGTTGATTTGTTATGTTATTTGACCCCATCAGAACATTTAGCTTTGCCAAATGCCAAGGAAGTAAAGGCTGGATTGATTGCTTATCGAATAGCTGCTCATGCAGGAGATCTTGTTAAACTTAGAGAGAAATCAATCAAGTGGGATATGAAAATGACTGAAGCCAGACGAACTCTTGATTGGGAAAAACAATTAGCATTGTCGATTGATCCCGAAGAAGCCGCTAGAATACATAGTAGAACAGGTCAAAGCCTTGGCAACAATGTTCCTTGTACAATGTGTGGTGGTGCATGTGTTTACTTAATGCTGCCACAACAAAGAAAATATGAAAAAAGAACTGAAACCTAAAGCAGATTGATTAAAACTTTATCTAAATTTGGAACCGTATCGTATTTTGAAATATCTTCTACATTAATCCATTTGAATTCAGAGTTTTCCCAATTTAGCTTAATCTTTGATTCTTGAATTTCAAATAAAAATGGGAATACTTCCCATTCATGATTTTCATATTGTGGAGAGACAATTCGCATTTTTTCTGCCTCTTTTAGCAGTTTAATTTCTTCATTCTTGATTCCAAGTTCTTCAAAGATTTCAATTTTTGCTCTAGCTAACGGCAATTCATTTTTTTCTATAATTCCACTTATTCCTGCCCATAAACTTTTCATACTTTTTACTTTGTTGCTTCGTTTTAAGATGAGAATTTTATCGGCTTTTTTTAGAATGCAAGTTACAATTTTTGTGGAACGTGTCATACGCCCTTTTCAATTGAATTAACCATGGTTGTTAATTTTTTGTAAGATTTTTCAAGATCTGAATTTTTTGCTAATCGTTCTTGGCTAGACTTGATATACTCTATTACCTCTTCTGATTTTCCTTCTTGTACAGAAGTAAGTAATCTGCCAATATCTCTCCAGAATTCTTCAGCTACTCTTCTAATTTCTGGATTGGAAATTATTGTTTCAATTAGTTCTGGAGATTCTGTCATTATGCTTTCAGTAAGAATTTTTTGTGCCTTGAAAGTAGTGCCTGACATTTTCTCAGTAAGAGAAACTTTTTCATCTTTAGAAAGTATGTTTGCAAAAACAATGTTCACTAGATGAGTCAAACCCAAAATTACTGCAATTTTTTTATCATGTTCTATAACATCAATAGTTACAAAATTTGCACCTGGAAAAAGCGATCTAGCAACTGACAATTCTTTTTTTGCATCTTTAATTGGTATTGAGATAATGTTTTGCCCCTTAATTTTTTTTGCTCCAGGACCAAACATTGGATGTATGCAAATTGGATTAACCTTTGCTGGCATTTTTATAAGTGATGCAGCAGTTTTTGATTTTTGAGACGAGATTTCTATAAGATATGCACCTCGTTTCATTTCTTTTGCAATTAAACGAATAATTTCTGGTGTACGTCTTGTAGGGGTACAAAGCATAACATTATCTGTTTTTAATACTGCACCAACAAGAGAACTTGCTTTTGAAACTCCTTTTGTTTTAATTTCTTTATCATTATCATAACCTATTACTTCATATCCATTTGCAAGAAAATATTTTGCAAACCATATTCCCATCTTACCTCCAACACCAAGAATCGCTATGTTTTTTGCCATTATTTTTCTTCGAGTACCTTATCTAGTATTTTCATGCCCTCAATTAGTTCCTTTTTGTCTTGGCATGCAGAAATTCTAAGAAAATTCCTATAATCTCCAAATCCTTCTCCTGGAGCTACTGCTAGTCCATAATTGAGAAGATTTTTTGAAAATTCGGTTCCATCAAAATCATTTTTTCTTACCTTGGCAAATAGATACATTGCACCATCTGGCACCATAAAGTCAAGATTCATCTCTTTTGCTTTTTCTATTAAAACATCCAGATTTAATTTTATATTTATGGAATTAGATGAGATATCTGCATCAAGAGCCTTTAATGCAACGTATTGAATTGGCTCTGGTACATTTGTAAGACATATGGCTTGCAATTTTGCCATTTTATCTATGATGTCTTTGTGAGCAACAGCATATCCAATCCTAAAACCAGTCATTGCATGCGATTTTGAGAATGACTGCGTGATGATACTTTTTTCATAATTGTAACTTAGAACACTTTTCCACTGTCTATATGAATAGTCAGAGTAAATTTCATCACTTAGGACATAGAGCTTCTTTTTCATAGCTAAGTTGACTATTTGATCTTGAATATTTTCTGGAAGAATTTTTCCGGTAGGATTGTTAGGATAGTTTAGAACAATCATTTTTGTATTAGAATTCATTATATCTTCAATTTTTTGTATTGATGGTTCCCATTTATTTTCAAGTTGAGTCTTTATTGCTCGAACCTTTATTCCAGAATTAATTGCGCAATCTCTGTATGCAGGCCAAGCTGGTTCAAAAATAATAATTTCATCTCCTGGTTCAAGAAGAGTTGTAATTGCTAAGTAAACCCCAAATCTTGCACCAGGACTTACAAGAATATTTTCCTGTTTTGAATTAATTGCAAACTTTTTGTTAATTTTCTCTGATAAAGCATTTCGAAGTTGAGTCATTCCTTTTGCATGGCCATACTTTACAAATCCCTTATCGTAAACTTCTTCTAATGATTTTTTAACTATTTTTGGTGGTAGAAAATTTGGTTCGCCTATCTCCATATGAATAATTTTTTTACCTTCCTCTTCAAGTGATTTTGCTTTCAAAAAAACAGATAGATGAGTCGGTTTGTTTGTTGATTGAATTTTAACAGATTCATTTAATAAAAAATTTAGAAATCTTGCTCCTGTTGATTCATCAATTCTAATATCTTTGCATAATGATAGGACTTTAGTTCTAAGACTTGATTCTCTCGTTTCATCGGTAACACTAAGACCTTTTTCTGTTTTGATTGACCCAATTTGCTTTGCAACGTCCATCCTATTTTTTAATAATTTAATCATCTCAAGAGTGATTTCATCCATTTTGTTTCGAAGCTGATCAATATCTGACATGATTCTACAGAACGGGCTTTATGAAACCGCCTTGTAAGGCATGATCAGCTAGGACCAGCGAGACCATAGAATCTACTACAGGTGGTGCTCGTGGAACAACACATGGATCATGCCTTCCAGTTACACTCAAAATTGTGGCTTTTTTTGATTTTATATCTACAGTGTTTTGTTTTTTTGAGATCGATGAAGCGGGTTTGAATGCTACTCGTAATACAATTGGCATGCCATTTGAGAGACCTCCTAATATCCCCCCAGAGTTGTTTGACTTTGTTACGATTTTACCATTTTTCATAACATATGGATCATTGTTTTGAGACCCATACATTTCAGAACCTTGAAAACCTGAACCAAATTCTACTCCTTTAACAGAAGGAATTGAATAAAGTGCTTTGGCGAGGTCAGATTCTAATGAACCAAAAATTGGTTCTCCTAAACCTATAGGCAAATCTGTGGTGATCGATTCTATGATGCCTCCAATTGAATCGCCTTTTTTTCTAGCTGCTAAAATGACCTGTCTCATTTTTTTTGCAATTTTTTCATCTGGGCATCTTACTTCATTTGAATAAATTGATTTCATCATTTTTGCAGGAGCTTGGTTCTTCATCTTTATTTTTCCAATTTGTGAAGTGTAAGCATTTGTTTTTACACCAAGTGTGACTCGAAGTAATTTTCTTGCAATAGCTCCGCCCATAACAAATGTGGCAGTTAATCTACCAGAAAATCTTCCTCCGCCTCGATAATCATTGAATTTATTGTATTTTACTAATGCAGGATAATCAGCATGTCCTGGTCGCATCTTAGTCCTGAGTTCTTCGTATGCACGGGAATCATGATCCTTGTTCCAAATGATCATTGTAATTGGTGCTCCAGTTGTATTCCCTTTAAAAACTCCAGAGATAATCTCGACTATATCCCCTTCTTTTCTTTGAGTTGTTATAACAGATTGGCCTGGTCTTCGGTAGTTTAGCATTGACTGAATATCTTTTTCGTCAAGTTCTAAACCTGCAGGACATCCATCTAGTACAGCACCTACGCATTTTCCGTGGCTTTCACCAAAACTTGTAAGCACTAATCTTTGACCAATAGAACTACCAGGCAATAATTGAAATTAAAGAAACGGTGCTTATAATCCTTCATCAGGCAGTTTTATCTTTCCGCCGACTTTATTCATATCCGAAATAAAATTAGGATATGATATACTAACTGATTCAGGATTTGATACGGTACAGTCACCAACATACATTCCTGCAATACAAAATGCCATGAACAATCTATGATCATTTTCAGAATTCAAATGTGCACTTTTTGGTTTTGTTGCAGGTCCCAAAATTAATCCATCTTCCTTTTCCTTTACTTTTAGTCCCAATTTTGGAAGCTCTCTTGCTAGTATGGCAATCCTATCAGTTTCTTTGTATCTAGCATGTTTTACGTTGTAGATTTCAATTGGTTTTGATGTTTTTAGAGCAAGAATTGCTAAAGGAGGGAGAAGATCTGGTGTATCATTTAAATCAAATTTTCCTCCCTCGAGTTGTTCAGGAGACTTTAATGTAATCGTATTTTTACTAAGAGTAACAACTACTCCTAAAATTTCTAAAACATCAATAATTTTTTCATCTCCTTGAGGGAGATCTCCCATTGTCATTTCAATAGTTAAGTTATCTCCAAGTAAAACCGCAGCTGAAAGCAATAGAGCAAGGCTTGAAAAATCTGATGGAATTGTTAAGGTAGTTGGTTTGTATTTTTGGGGGAAGATATTGTATTTTTTGTAAGGAGTTATTGTTTCTACATTTGCATTAAATTTTTTCATGGAAGTAATTGTTGCATCAACATATGGTTTTGAAACTAAATCTCCTTCAACATTCAAAACAATTCCTTTTTCAGTCCTTGGTGCAATGATCATAAGTGCAGAAACAAATTGGCTTGAGATATTTCCAGGAATTGAAACTTCTCCACCACTGACCTTTCCTTTTACCGTAATGGGTGGTTTACCATCTTTTGAGGAACATTTTGCTCCAATTGATTCTAGTGCATCCAATAATGGTTGCATAGGTCTTTGCCTCAAACTTTCATCTCCAGAAAGAACAGTTTTTCCTTCTGAAAGAGAAGCAATCGCTGCTCCAATTCTAATTGTAGTTCCTGAATTTTCTGCATCAATTACGGAATAGTGTTCTTTGAATTCTTTAATTCCTTTAACCGTAATATTTTTTCCAACCTCTTGAATCTGGGCTCCTAAACTCTTGCAAACATTAATGGTGGCACGAGTATCACTTGAATAAAGTATATTTTTGATAATACTTTTGCCATCAACTAGTGAAGCTATCAAAAGAGCTCTGTGAGTATAACTTTTGTTGGATGGGCAAATAATTTTTCCATAGATACTAGTTTTTTCTATCTCACAACTCATGAACTTCAGCCTTTTTGTTATTAATTTCAGAAATAATCGTTTTTCCTAATAGAGATGAAAAAACATTCTTCATATTTTGTATATCCTCTTTTTTTACAACTGCAGCTATTGCGGGACCATTCCCTGAAATTGTAGCTCCAAGTGCTCCTTTTTTAATTAAATCCGTAATGATTTTGGGTTCTGAATTAAGAATTGAAGAGGTTGCAAGGCCATTTAGAACCATAGCATTCCAATAATCTGAATTTCTAGCCATTCTCCAAGCCTGATCAAAAACTATACTAAGCTTTTTTAGATTCTTTACTTTTCCACGTTTTCTAGATTTTGGAATAAAAATTACTGAAATTAAATTATGTGGTCCTTTCTCAGATTTAATAATTTTTCTTTTGTAATTATCTGTTACAACAAAACCTCCATAATAGCATCCACATGCGTCATCATAAGCTCCAGTGATACTTACTTTAGTTTCAATTGATGCATCTACCCCAGCAATTAAGATTTCATAATCACTCCATTTTGGTTGGAAAAGTTTTGCACAAGCTAAAGCAACTGCAGACGAAATAGCACTGGAGCTCTTCAAACCATAACCCGTAGGAATTTCAGATCGAATTGAAATCTTTAATTTGTTTTTATTAAGAACTTTTTTTGGAACTACTTTTTGAACAACTCTATTGACTAGACGAGAACTAATTGTTTTATTATCTGATTCAAGAATTACACCTTTACCTTGTGATGTCTTAATGGTAGCCTCAGTTTTTAGAGAAATTCCTAATGTTGCACCTTTCCCCATTGCAATTGCATTTACGATGGATATTGCACCATGTAAAGTAGCCTTTGCTGCTGCCATTTAGACTCCACCTAACAATGCTCTTTTCATCACGTCGTAAGGTGCTTCTACACCATGCCATATCTTAAATGAACGAGTTGCTTGTCCAAGCAGCATTTCGTATCCATAAATCACCGTTGCACCATTTTTTTTGGATTTTTTTATTAGATCAGTATTCATTGGCATGTATACTATGTCATATACTATTGATTTTTCATTGATTGTTTTTGTCGATATAGGACTAGATTCATTTTTCAAACCAACTGAAGTTGCATTAACGATATAGTTGTATTGTGAGGCAGTATCTCCAACTTCTTCTAAAGAAATAGCATTTGCATCAATTCCAATTTTTTGTGCAAACTTAACCAAAGTATCGGCATTATGTTTTGTTCTATTTGCTATTGTGATGCTACTAGCTTTTTCTTTTGAAAATCCTACTACAATTGCCCTGGCAGCTCCACCTGTTCCAAGTAATAATACCTTGGAATCGCCTATTGGGAGATTTCTTTTCTTGATAGGGTCAAAAAATCCATTCATATCAGTATTGTAACCATTTAATTTTCCATTATCGTTAGTAACTGTGTTTGTGGCTCCAATAATTTTACAGTCGTCATCTAGAGTATCTAGATATTTGATCATCTCAACTTTGTGAGGAATGGTTACGTTAAATCCTGTGATTTTTATGGTTTTTAATGACTCAATCCCTGCTACAAGCTCTCCTTTTGGAATTTTATATCCAATGTATGTGGCATCAATGTCTAATGCTTTGTATGCAGCATTATGAATATTTGGCGACAATGAATGGTTAATGGGATCCCCAATTACTGCGAAAGTTTTTGTCATCTAGTTTTTTCAAATTAATGATTGATATAAGCTTACGATCAGTTTAGCCACGTATTTTTACAATTGATTTTATTTGATCTAAACTAAATTGACCTGGAGCAACTGGCTTACCTAGTGAAACATAAGTAAATGGGCTTCCAAAATATAGGCAAAGTACTCGAGACATTTTTCCAAAATCCCCCATTGCAAATGCAATAAGATTGACATTGTAAGAATTGTTGTAGAGTGATAAAATACGGGAAGAATCGTTACCTGTTTTCGCACTTGTAACAATTTTGATATTTTTTGAAAACTTTTTCATTTCCTTTAGTATCTTTTTTAAAGCATCTGTGCTAGGAGTTTTTTTGAAATCATGCCAAGATACAAGAATACTTGTTTTTGTTTTTTTGATATAGTTTACGAGTGTTTTGTTTTTTCTTAATGTATTGTATTCTATATCAAAAAGATATGGATTATACTCTGCAATTAATTTAAGAATTGAGATACGTTCTTTTTCTTTTCCTCTAAACTTTCCCCCTTCTGAAATAGGACGAAGGGTACAAACACATCGTTTAAGTTGTCTTCTAATCAATTCAAGTGCTTCAGGAACTTGTACAGGTTTTAAAAAATCAAATCGTATTTCTGCATATTCTGATTTTTTAAGAGCTTTTGTGAGGACAGAATTGAGTTTTTTTGGTGTTTTTTCAGCTATTGAGACACAAGTTTTGTAGTGCATTTTTATTTTTCTAGAATATATTCATCAGACACTTCCATTCCAAAGTGTCTGCCTGTTGCAGGTTTTGAATAAACTAAAACTGAATCTCCTTTCTTTAGATGTGTTACAGAAACTAAATGTCCATTTGATTTTACAAATCTGATGGTTTCTGCATCTTGAGCAATAATTCCGCCCACCTCATCACCTATTTTTGCTTTGATCATTATCATTGGTCTTCTTTCAATTTTGGAACGACCAACAGTTGCACGTCTTGCTTTGCCTTTTGAATCAATCACTAAAACCTCTGAACCAGTTTCTATTTCAGAAAGATAGCTCGTTGTGCCATCTGGAGATAAGGTGTAACAGTGAACTGCACCTGCATTTACTCTAAATGGTCTTGGTGAAGTAAAAGAGGAACCTACCGATTCATTATGTACAAGAAATAAAAAATTGGATCGGTTTCCAATTAACATTCCTTCACCTTTGTGTAGTATTGATGCAGTATCTACACAAACTCTTTCGCCATCACCAACTGATTTTATCTCAACAATCTTTGCAGTCTTGAGTTCAAAACTCCTTGTACCTAGGTTAACTAGTGCTTCTCTTACCTCATTAATTGATGAAGTGTTGAATATTACTCCGTCCACTCCTACTTCAAGAATGGAAAACATCTTCCGCACTTCTTCTGGATTTCTTGCCAAAGCAAAGATCTTTGTGTGAATTTTGTGTAATTTTGCAATGATATTCTCAAGTGGAATTATTTTCCAATCCTTTACCTCTACAATTATAAAATCAAGGCCTTTCTTTGCAGACGATAAGATGTCGTCAATATCTTTGTTAGATAATACCTTGATTTTTCTTCCAACCTTTTTTCCTTTAGGCCTAGATGAAGAATCTTTTTTAAGAATTACATATTTTGCTGCTGCAGATGGATAAATCGTAGAAAGTTTTGTCTTTGTTTTACCTAGACTCTTTGGATCTAGATACACTGTTTTGATTCCTTCATTTTCTAGTTGAGCAAGAAATTTGCTCATCTGATTCTTCGAAACTTTTGGCGAAATGATTATTTCTCTATTTTTAGCCAATTTTCTTTGCAGCTTCCTCTGCAGTTTCATTTCTAAATATAATTTCAGCTAATGCTTGTACCATCTTATCTGGAGATTTATGGGCAAAGATGTTTCTGCCAAACGTTACTCCTTTTGCTCCTGCCTTCATTGCATCTTCAGTCATCTTCAAAACATCTATGTCTGTTTTTGATTTTGGGCCTCCTGCAATTACGACTGGTACTGGTGTACCTTTAATGACTTTGGAAAATGAATCAACATCTCCAGTGTAGACTGTCTTAACAATGTCTGCTCCACAATCTGCACCTATTCTTGCAACATGAGCAACAATATCAGGATCATGAGGATTTGTGATCTTTTCTCCTCTAGGATACATCATTGCAAGTAATGGCATGTTCCACTTGTGACATTGATCAGAAATAGTCCCTAACTGTTCTAACATTTCAGGCTCTTCTTTTCCGCCAATATTGATATGAAGTGAAACTCCATCTGCACCAAGACGAATTGCTTCTTCTACATTGCCAATTAACATTTTACGATTGGGTGATGTAGACAATGATGTACTGCCAGAAAAATGCACTAAGATACCAACCTTGGTTGGCTTTGGCATAGTTTTGAGAATTCCTTTGTTAATTATTACACTAGTCAAGCCTTCATTTTCACAACGGTAAATAATTGAATGAGGATCTTCAAGACCCTCAATTGGCCCATCTGATATTCCATGATCCATAGGAATGCATAACATTTTTCCATCTCTAAGAATGCGGTTTAATCTAATTTTATGACCAGAAACCATAATGGATCTCCTTTTGTACCATACTTAAAAATAACGTGAATTCTTTTGAGGCACAATCTGTGATTAATTCAAATAAACTTAATTCATTTAGTTATTTTCCTCTCAAGGATTAAATACCATTTAGAAATCACCCAAATCAATTGAGCCAGATTACAGAGCAGATTTACTCTAGTCAAATAAGTGACATCCTTGAAAATTCTCTTGAAGGAAACAGACCCAGTTTAAATGATTGTGTTAGATTACTTGAATCAAATGACATTCATCTAATGGGAATTGTGGCAGGCTATTTGTCACAAAAAAAATTTGGCAAAAAAGCCTCCTTTGTAAATAACATTATTCTTAACTACACCAATGTTTGCATTACAGATTGCAAGTTTTGTGCTTTTTATCGTCCTCCAGATGATAACGAAGCATATACTCTATCCATTGAAAAAATTGAAGCAAGGGTGAAAACTGCATGTGACTTGTTTAAGATAAGACAGGTTCTTTTCCAAGGTGGACATAATCCTGAGCTTGGAATAGAATATTATGAAAACGTCTTTAAGATGATGAGGGAAAAGTTCCCACAAGTTGGGATTCATGGTTTGTCTACCTCTGAAATTGATATGATTTCCCGTGTAGAAAAATCATCAACTAAAGAAATTTTATCTCGCCTAAAAGATTCTGGTTTACAATCAATTCCAGGAGCAGGAGCTGAAATTCTTGTAGATTCTGTAAAAGACATTATTAGCCCAAAGAAAATTTCAAGTGATGAATGGTTACGAATAATGGAAGAGGCACATTCGCTTGGACTGCCAGCTTCTGCTACTATGATGTACGGTCATGTCGAATCAATACGAGATATTGCAGAGCATTTTGAAAAAATAATAAAACTCCAGGAAAAAACTCAAGGATTTCTAGCATTTATTGCATGGAGCTTTGAGCCAAATAACACTCTAATGCAAAAACAAAACGTAGCTACTTCTAGTGCCGGAGGTTTGCAGCTATTAAAGATGATTGCAATTTCTAGACTAATGTTTGATGGATTGATTCCTCACTTACAATCTTCATGGCTTACAAACGGAATTGGTATGGCTCAACTTGCACTTAGATATGGTGCAGATGACTTTGGTGGAACCCTAATAGGAGAAGAGGTAGTCTCTTGTACTGGAGCACGTTCCACGGAATTAACTGATAAAAAAATTATTGATTCTATTCATCAAATTGGATACAAGGTAGAAGAACGAGATAACTTTTACAACACAGTCTGTTTTCACTAAAGACCGTAATCAGACCATTTAGAGCCAACTAGCTGTTTTGTGACATCATCAGGCTTTACCAGCTCTTGAATTTCTCGCGTAAAACCTTCCTCTTTTGTTTTTTGTGTGGCATCTATTCCAAGCTTTGAACCCAAGTTAACAAGAGGTGAAGCAGGATCAAGTGTATCAGTTGGGGCATTATCGATAATTACTGTGTCCCGAGATGGGTCTGTTCTAGTAGTAAGTGCCCAAATTACATCATTCATGTCGTGAACATTTACATCTGAATCCACTACTATGAAAATTTTTGTAAGTGCTAACTGACCCATGCCCCACAATCCCATCATTACTTTTTTGGCTTGACCTGGGTATTGTTTTTTAATTGAGATTATTGCTAAACCCTGAAACCATCCAGAAGCTGGCATTGAAAAATCAACAACTTCTGGATGGAACATTCTAATCAATGGTAAAAATGACTGTTCAACCACTTTTCCAATGTATGAATCTTCTAAAATTGGTTTACCGACAACCGTTGTTAGATAGATTGGCTTTTTTCTTTGCATGATTCCTGTCAGTGTAAAAGTTGGAAATGGTTCTTTTGGTGTATAGTAACCTGTGTGATCACCAAATGGTCCTTCATCGCGAATGTCTGAGGGATCAACATATCCTTCCAATACAATATCTGCATTTGCTGGAACCTCCAAGTCAATTGTTTTGCATTTTACAGTTTTGATTCCTTTTTTTCTTGTAATTCCTGCAAACAAATACTTGTCAAGGCCTTCTGGCACAGGAGCAACTGCTGAAAATACCGTCGCAGGTTCTGCACCTATAACTATTGCTGCCTCTGTTTTTTCTCCTTTTTGTTTTGAAATTTCATGATGAAGTGCACCACGTTTGTGTTTTTGCCAATGCATTAGTGCATGTGTACTATCCAATATTTGCATTCTGTAAACACCAAGATTTCTAATTCCTGTTTCTGGATGTTTTGTTGCAACCAAACCAAATGTGATAAATTTTCCAGCATCTTTTGGCCAAGTTTTGAGAATTGGATATTTATCAAATGACGGGGAGTCATTGATGATTTCAGTTACTGGGCCACTTTTTTCTAGCTTTGGGAATGCGTCACCCATTTTAGATAACTCAGGTAGCTTTCTTATTTTATTGAAAAAACCAGATGGAATGTCTAACTTTGTCATGTCAACTATTCGTTGTCCAATTTCTGTAAAGTTTGATGTCTCAAGACCTATCTCAAGTCTTTTCATTGAACCAAATGCATTTCCTAAAACTGGAATCTCAGAATTTTTTACATTCTCAAAAAGGATTGCAGGTCCATTACTGTACATTGTTCTGCGGAGAATTTCTGCAATCTCGAGATTTGCATCAACTTCTGTTTTTACTCGTTTTATCTCTCCGGCCTTTTCTAATTCTTCAATGAATTGATGAATGTCTTCTATGGGCACGCCTCTACTGAATTTTGAAGTAGGTATAAGCTTAACTAGATTTGTTCAAACATGCACTATTTGGGAAAAATTTTAACAAAGGGATTTTAATTCAATGTATATGTATTTTTTGTATTGGCGGAAGACAAGTGTGTAGTCTGTAAGGGTAATGGTACCATCAAACTGCTTGGAAGCGAGTGTCCATTTTGTAATGGAACAGGAAAATACACAAAGGCTGCAGAAAGTTATTTGAACTCTCATATTTGTCAATGTATTTTTTTGGATAGAAAAAAATGTCCTTTATGTAATAAGAACTGCCATCATGATACTCCAAACAAACCTAAAGTATTGATAGGACCAGTTTAGTTACAAATAAAATTTTTATCCAATTGGCGGGAGTTCACTTTTTTTATCGTGACCACCAGAACCAAATTTACAATAAAAGCACAAATCAGATTGCATATATTTTAACTGTTCTACTTGAATTGCACCAAGTTTCAGCGCAATTTTTGTTAGTAATTTGTATTTTAAAGGCATTGAAGGAATTACTTCTTCCATGTATACCTTGTAGTGTTCAGGGCAGAACTTTAGAGTAACTCTTGCAGCATCTTTTCCACTTTGATTAACTTGTTTTGCAAACTTAATTTGCTCTCTAACGTATTCATGCTTTGGACATGGACAATTTCTTCCTTTAGGGTGTTTGTATGCTGGAATATTTTTCCAATCAAAATCGGGAAAATCTTTTTCAAAATCATCCATAACACAAATAGATTTTTAGTATTTATAAAACTTGGTCGAATATGATTTGATTAAGTGAATATTATGTAATATTCGATCTGAAAATAAGCATAATGTAAATAAACCCCGATTTAGGAGACAATAATATGGTAACAAAGAAAAAACAAACTAAAACTAAAAAATCTCTTGAAACAAAAATTAAACAACTAGAAAGCAAACTTGCAAAATTATCATCTCAAGTAGCATCAAAACCAGCA
>Ga0209980_10000426_pt1 | contig 22721 bp, 22 predicted proteins | sample CR02metaG_FD_183611 | JGI IMG/M metagenome (GOLD analysis project Ga0209980, IMG submission 183611) | Deep subsurface microbial communities from Mariana Trench to uncover new lineages of life (NeLLi) - CR02 metaG (SPAdes) (version 2) | ecosystem: Environmental > Aquatic > Marine > Ocean trench...
GGAAAAGTGGGGTCGAACCGAAGTTTTTCGTAAGAACCGGCGATCAGATGACTTCATCGAGTAAAAACTTCGGTTCGACCCCACTTTTCCTAGCGAATAAAACCCATGCTTTCGAGCTTGACGAGTATGCGGTGCGCCGCCAGGTCAGGCAGGATTTCGGCTGTATCGATGACCATTTCGGGGCTCTCGGGAATTTCGTAAGGATCGCTGATGCCCGTGAACTCCTTGATGATGCCGGCGCGCGCCTTCGCGTAGAGCCCCTTTCGGTCCCGCTCCTCGCAGACATCGAGCTTTGTCGCGACGTGAATCTCGACGAATCCGCCAACGCGGCTGATCATGTCACGCACGATGCGCCGCGTCGCCGCATACGGCGCGATCGGCGCACAGATCGCGACACCGCCGTTCTTGGTGATCTCACTGGCAACATAGCCAATGCGCTGGATGTTGATGTCCCGGTGTTCTTTCGAAAATCCGAGTTCGCTGGATAGATTCTTGCGCACGACGTCACCGTCCAGGAGGCTGATGTGCCGCCCGCCGATCTCCATGAGCTTCGTCATTAGCGCATTGGCGATCGTCGACTTGCCGGATCCGCTGAGTCCCGTGAAGAAAACAGTGAAACCCTGCTTGTGCCGCGGCGGGTGCGTGCGCCGAAGCTCCTGAATGACATCGGGAAAGGAAAACCACTCGGGAATTTCGAGGCCTTCCTGCAGCCGCCGGCGAAGCTCGGTACCGGAAATATTCAAAACCCGATCGTCGTCGTCCGTCTCATCGATCGGCACATACTGCGCACGATTCTCGACATAGACCATCAGGCGGAACGGCACCATCGAGATGTCGAGTTCCTCTTCGTGTTCTCTCAAGAGTTCCTGCGCGTCATAAGGGCCGTAAAAATCCTTGCCTTTGCTGTCCTGACCCGGACCGGCATGATCACGACCGACGATCAGGTGCGTGCAGCCGTAGTTCTTGCGAATGATGGCATGCCACAGTGCTTCTCGCGGCCCAGCCATGCGCATCGCGAGCGGCAATAACGACAGCATCGTCGTCTGGTCAGGGTAACGCGCGCTCATGTGTTCGTAGCAGCGCACTCGCGTGAAATGGTCGACGTCACCAGGCTTGGTCATGCCGACAACGGGATGAATGAGCAGGTTCGCCTCTACCTCACGGGCCGCCCTCAACGTCAGCTCCTGATGTGCGCGATGCATCGGGTTACGCGTCTGAAATGCGACAACTTTGCGCCAGCCAAGTTTACGGAAGCGCTCGCGCAATTCAGCGGGGCCATCGCGCAAGTGTTTGAAGTCGTAGTGTGTTGGAGGCTCGATACCGAGTAGCCTGCCGCCAACATACACCGGGCTCGCGATATGCTGCAGATAATGCACGGCCGGATGTTTCTCGTCCGTAGTGCCGAATACTGCTTTGGCTTCCCTGGTTTTGTCGGGCGTCCAGATATCACCGACGTCGAGTACCGCAAGCACGACGCCCTGAAGATCGCGCAGCGCAACACGTTCACCGACCTTGATCGACGCGGCGAATTTCTCGCTAACGTCCAGCGTAATCGGCATCGGCCACAGCACACCCGATGTCAGGCGCATCGATTTGACGACCGAGTCGTAGTCGTCCTTCCCCAGAAACCCGTCGAGCGGCGAGAACGCGCCGTTCAACAGCAACTCGATATCGCACAGCTGCCGCTCAGTCAGGTCCCACGACGGGTACTCTTGTGCCAGGACTTTTGCAGCCGCAGCCGCATCAGTTGCCAGGTACAGATTCCTGAGGTCGCCGCCGTGCGGCTCCTTGAACGCTCCCATGTCCGTTCGTTAGCTCAGAACGGAATGTCGTCGTCGAAGTCATCGGCCGGTGGCGGAGGCGGCGCACCTGCGGGCACATTTGCGGGCTCGGAATCCGAACTCATCGGCGCCGAACCACCACCGCGGCCTCCGAGCATCTGCATCTCATCGGCAATGATTTCGGTCGTGTAACGGTCTTTGCCGTCACGATCCTGCCACTTTCGGGTCCGTAATTTTCCTTCGATGTAAACCTGCGAGCCCTTGCGCAGGTACTCGGCCGCAACTTCGGCCAGACGGCCGAACATCGCGATGCGGTGCCATTCGGTACGATCCTTCTGCTCGCCCGTCTGCTTGTCCTTCCACGACTCATTCGTAGCAACCGTGAAATTGGTAACGGCTGAGCCAGATGGCATGTACCGAGTCTCCGGGTCCTGCCCGAGGTTTCCGACGATGATGACTTTGTTTATTCCGCGGGCCATAGCAGGTCCCCTGTTTGATCTCTCATTTTCTTGTTGGCGCCCCAGACGATCCTGAGCGGGGACTATTGTAGAGCCTGATGGGCCAAATACCAGCCCGATTTCTGGCGCATTTGTAACCAAACGCCACCTCGAACCACCTCTCACGGCCGCAACGATGATGCATCGGCGGCGGCTGAATTCAGGCCCGTTTGCCGGGATGTGTCATTAAGACATAAAGCGAGCCGCAGGCTCGCAGTCCGCCGAGAATATCCCCGGAGTAGGCCGACACCGAGTCACAGCTGCGCGTCACCGTTGCGGTCGGCCGAAGCCATGCATTGCAAGCCAGACCGCCGCCAGCAACGCACAGACGAAAAACACATCGGCCGGCCGGCCGGTCGCCAGGAATCGGCCACCGATCAGGCCGCCGGCAAACGCGCCGAGAAACTGTGCACTCGAAAACACGCCGAGCGATGCACCACGTGCCGCACCCTCGGCAAGCATCGACAACCTGGCCGGCAACCCGGCCTCCAGAAAATTAAACCCGGCAAAGAAAAGCGCCAGCGCAACAAAAACAGGCATCGTTGCAAATCCCGTGAACGTCAACGCGAGTTCGCCGGCGAGTAGCAGCAAGACGGCGATACTGATGGTTCTTGTCTTGCCCCGCCGTTCGTCGAAAATGATCAATGGAATGGTTCCCACGAGCGATGCGAGCAGCGCGCCGACGTACATCTTCCAATGATCCGTCAACACCAGCTCGAGCTGGTTGAGCAACAAAAACGGCAGCGCAACGAAACTCGCCGTCAGGATCGTGTGCAACAGGAATACGTAAACATCGAGTCGCAGCAATTCGGGCCGTAGCGCAACCCTGAACGTCGGTCGCCGCACAGCGGCAGGCCGGGCGATGTCCTTCGGCAATGCCTTCAGCAACAGTGCCGCGACAAACGCGAAGACGGCCGCCAGACCGAACAGTGCCGGAACGCCGAAGTACGCCGCAAAAAGTGGTCCGGCGACCATGGCGAGCAGGAACGACGCGCCGATACCGATACCGAAAAATGCCATCGACCGGGTGCGCACCTGATCGCGTGTCGCATCGGCGAGCAACGCCGTCAGCGTTGCGGATATGGCGCCGGCGCCCTGCAACAGGCGTCCCGCGATCACGCCGAATATCGAATCGCTGAGTCCTGCCAACACGCTGCCGACTGCGAATATCGCAAGCCCGGCGACGATGACCGGCACACGCCCTACGCGATCCGATAGCGCGCCCAGCGGTATCTGCAGTCCCGCCTGCGTCAGCCCGTAGGCGCCGACCGCAAGGCCGATCAATATCGGCGTTGCATCTCTAAGGCTCGCGGCATACAACGACAGCACCGGCAGAAGTGCAAACAGGCCGAACATGCGCAGCATCGCGATCAGCGCGATCGTAGCGACCGCGCGCTTCTCGGCTGGCTGCAACGACTCGTTGTCGCCCTTGATTGCCGTTGTCATCGCGATCGGTTCCCGGGCAAGGATCGGCTTGTAATCAGTGACTTGTCGTCGTCTGTCATCATTCGTCGTGGGTGTTTGGGCGCGCGCCGGGCTATCCGCGCTGAGCTCACGCTTTGCGCCGGTGTTGGGGGGCGGCGTATATTAGCAGGTTGGTCGGCGTTCACTGAAACATTGTGATGAAGTTCATCGATATCCGCGGCGCAAGAACGCACAACCTGTGCAATCTCAATTTGCGCCTGCCACGCGATAAATTAATCGTATTCACCGGCCTGTCGGGCTCGGGCAAGTCCTCCCTGGCCTTCGACACCATCTATGCCGAGGGACAACGCCGTTACGTCGAATCGCTGTCCGCCTACGCACGGCAATTCCTGTCAATCATGGAGAAGCCCGACGTCGATCACATTGAGGGTCTTTCGCCAGCCATATCGATCGAGCAAAAGTCGACATCGCACAATCCGCGTTCGACTGTCGGCACGGTCACCGAAATCTACGACTATCTGCGCTTGTTGTACGCTCGCGCCGGCATTCCGCGATGCCCGGATCACGACACAACACTCGAAGCGCAGACCGTCAGCCAGATGGTGGACCAGGTGCTGGCGCTTCCCGTGGGCACACGGCTTATGTTGCTCGCGCCCGTCGTCGACCAGCGCAAGGGCGAGCACGTGCAATTGATGCAGGACCTGATGGCGCAAGGATTCATTCGCGCGCGCATCAATGGCGAGGTCTATGAACTCGATCAGCCCCCGCCTCTGGACCTGCGCCGCAAGCACAGCATCGACGCAATCGTCGATCGCTTCAAAGTAAAAGAAGACTTTCGCCAGCGGCTAGCCGAATCGTTCGAAACCACGCTCAGGTTGGCCGACGGCGTTGCTCGTATCGCGTGGATGGATGACCGCGATGAGGAGGAACTGGTATTTTCCGATCGCTTCGCCTGCAACATATGCGGTTACAGTCTGACCGAACTCGAGCCACGCCTGTTCTCCTTCAACAACCCGTCGGGCGCGTGTCCGACTTGCGACGGACTGGGCGTCAAGCAATTTTTCGATCCCGAGCGGGTCGTCGTGAACCCGTCGCTATCGCTGGCCGGTGGCGCAATTCGCGGCTGGGATCGGAAAACGACGTATTACTACCAAATGATCCAAAGCCTCGCGGCACATTACCATTTCGATATCGAAACTCCGTTCGAAGAACTCAGTGACAAGCTGCAGCAGATCCTGTTGTCGGGTAGCGGTAACGAAAAAATCCAATTCCACTATGCCAATTCCCGCGGTATGCAGATCACGAAGCTGCACCGCTTCGAAGGTGTGATACCAAATCTCGATCGACGCTATCGCGAGACCGAATCCGGAGCAGTACGCGAAGAACTTGCCAGGTTCCTGAATAGCCAGTCTTGCCCTGAGTGCGATGGCACACGATTGAATCGTGCCGCACGCCATGTCTTCGTCGCCGACCACGCGTTGCCTGAAATCACGAGCAAGTCGGTCGGCCACGCGCGGGAGTTCTTCGAATCCCTCAAACTCGACGGCTGGCGTGGCACCGTCGCCGACAAGATCGTCAAGGAAATCGGCGCCCGCCTCGGCTTTCTATCCGATGTCGGTCTCGACTACCTGTCGCTCGATCGCAGCGCCGAGACGCTATCCAGCGGCGAAGCGCAACGCATCCGGCTCGCCAGCCAGATCGGCTCCGGGCTTGTCGGTGTCATGTATATCCTCGACGAACCGTCAATCGGCCTGCACCAGCGGGACAACCAGCGGCTTCTCAGGACGCTGACTCATCTGCGCGATATCGGCAATACCGTTATCGTCGTCGAGCATGACGAGGAGGCAATTCTTGCTGCCGATTACGTTGTCGACCTCGGGCCCGGTGCCGGCGTGCATGGCGGCCGTATCGTCGCGTCAGGTTCCCCTGCCGATATCAAAAAGGAGCCGCAGTCACTGACCGGGCAGTACCTGTCGGGCAAACGCGCCATTGCGGTACCGGACACGCGTACGCCGGCCGATCCCGAACGCAAGATCACGATCACCGGCGCATCGGGCAATAACCTCAAGAATATCGAGGTATCGATCCCGCTTGGCATCATGACCTGCGTGACCGGCGTTTCAGGCTCGGGGAAATCAACGCTCGTCAATGACACGCTGTACAAGGCCATGGCCGATTTCCTCAACCGCACGAACCATAATCCGGCACCGTACGACAAGATCCTCGGCCTCGACATGATCGATCGCGTCATTGACATCAGCCAGAGTCCGATCGGGCGCACACCGCGCTCCAACCCGGCGACCTACAGCGGCTTGTTCACGCCGATTCGCGAATTGTTCGCCGGTACCCAGGAAGCGCGATCCCGCGGCTATTTGCCCGGGCGCTTCAGTTTCAACGTCAAAGGCGGTCGCTGCGAGGCGTGCCAGGGAGACGGCGTCCTCAAGGTCGAGATGCACTTCCTGCCGGATATTTACGTTCCCTGCGACGTCTGCCACAGCAAACGCTATAACCGCGAGACACTGGAAATACGTTACAAGGGCAGAAATATCCACGAAGTGCTCGACATGACGATCGAGGATGCGCTGAATTTCTTCCGAAATGTGCCGGTTGTCGCCAGGAAACTGCAAACGCTCACGGATGTCGGACTGTCCTACGTACGCCTCGGGCAGAACGCGACGACGCTATCCGGCGGTGAGGCGCAACGCGTCAAGCTCGCGAAGGAGCTGTCCAAGCGCGATACCGGCAGCACACTTTATATCCTCGACGAACCGACGACCGGGCTTCATTTTCACGACATCGAACAGCTGCTCGGTGTGTTGCATCGCCTGCGAGACCGGGGCAACACCGTGGTCGTCATCGAACACAATCTTGACGTCATCAAGACAGCCGACTGGATCATCGATCTCGGCCCCGAGGGCGGCGATGGCGGCGGAGAGGTGATCGCGACGGGCACGCCCGAGCAGGTCGCGGCAAATTCACGGTCGTTCACGGGCCAGTATCTGAAGCCGCTCGTCGGCAGCGTACGGGCCAAACAACGCGCTTAATCAGACTCATAATCTTTGACAGTACCAAAGCTTCCGGTCCTCAGAAATCGAATCGTCAGCTGGATCGGTAAGGTCATGCGCATCATGAACGCGTGCGAATGATCGACGACGACGAAATCGTTCATCCCGTCCAGCTTCGTTTCCTCGACGGTGACGCGGCCATCGTCGGTTTTCTTGAGCACGGCGGACATGACGGGATCGATCGTGCGTTTGCCGGCGATGATGCCGAGATCGAAGTCGGCCGGCCCCAGCGCCAGGGGCACGCTGTTATCGCCCGTACCAAGCTGCCGTCCGGCCGGACCACTCACCCAGTCGAATCCGGGGACGTCACCAAGCTTGTCAACGGCGGCGCTGCCCTGATTGGGCGGGCCGAGCATGACGACGCGGCCAAGTTCGGGTATTTCATGGCCAGCGAGATATTGGCGGACGAGAATGCCGCCGAGAGAATGCGTAACGAAGTGAATACTATCGAGTCCGTCGATTTCACGGCAAGCGCTGATGCCGAAATTGACCGCGATCGTTGCCAGCTCTTCGATCCGATGGTGACGGGACGGATAGTCGACATTGACGACCTCGAAACCATCGTCGACCAATGCATCGCGCATCACCTCCATCGAATTCGATGTGCGTGCAAGGCCGTGCAACAATACGACACAGTCTGCCGCGTCTGCGACGCACACGGCCATCGACAGTACTACGCTCAACACAAGACGGCGCATGAATCCTTCACCCGTCGCTATCGACGAATCCGGCCGCTTGCAATTGCCGGTCGTGCAGGCGGCCCAGCATCAGCAAAGCGAGAATCGCGCCGAGGAGCGCCAGCGCCATGTCGGATTGTGTATCCCATGCGTATCCTTGCGTGCCGAGAAAAGCGTCGGCACCTTCACCGCTCAGCGCCGCAACCCACCATTCTATCAATTCGTAAAACGCGCTGATCGCGAGACACAGGCACACGATGAAAAAGTCGCGCCAGCGCTTCGAATTGAACACCGACAAGCGAATGAGGACTTCGCGTGCCACGATCGCGGGAATGAATCCCTGCGCAAAATGACCGACCTTGTCATAGTTGTTGCGTGAATGATCGAACAGGTCACGAACCCAGTCACCGAGCGGAACCTCGGCATAGGTATAATGGCCACCGATCATCAGAATGATGCAGTGGATCAGGATCAGAATATACGTCAGTGACGTCAGTGGAAAGCTGTTACGCGTAGTCCAAAGCACGGCCGCACCGACTACCGCTGGTACCACTTCCATAGCCCATGTCAGGTAATCCATCGGCCCAACGCCAGACCAGGCGAGCACGATGACGAATATCGCGATCCAGATTGCTCGTTTGGTCTGCATGATTATTCGGCTCCGGACGTGGCCTGGATGTCACCGGCATTACGTGGCCGCCATAGCCCGTCCCGGGAGAAACACTGCCATACCCAGGGCAACCAGCGCAAAAGCGCGAAGCTGAGCCACAGGGCCCACGCGAGGATCAGAGTCTTGTATGCCCACATCGGCGCCGACCACGCTGTGGCGACTGGCAGCAGCGTGTCACTGCGGTCAGCGAACCAGTTCAATGAATTGCCGGACGAATGATTGCCCGCGACGTGCATGTCCGGAGTGCCCAGCAGCCCGCTTGGCAAGCTGACCAGAATCGCTCCCAACGCTGCGACGGTCGCCAACGCGATCAACACTTGCGTCGTGTTGTAGCGCCACCTCGAACTCTGCATGCGCCATTTGTCGCGTGCGCCACATGCGAGCAACCACGCGATGACGATACCGAGTACCGGCCAGCTAAACGTACTGAAGCCAAGCCCCAGCAACAGCCAGTGTCCGGTCTTGAGTGGCGTCCAGGTTACGCGTCCGAGAATCAGGGCGAACAATATCAGGACTGCAAGTTCCGACCAATACAGGACCGCCGGCCCCAGCGGCGGGCCGTTCGTCGCGAGCAGCCAGCGGTTTCCGGGCAACGTCAGATCCACAATTATGTTGCTTGCCGGCGCACCGATGTCGACCACCGGCGTTCGTGTTCTTGCGCCAACATCCCCGGCGATGCGCCATTTGACGCTAATTACGTGCTCGCCCGGCAGAATCGGCACTGTCAATTCGTCGCCGTCCGCTCGCAGTGGCTCTACCCGGCCGTCAATCCATACTTCGCTGATCTCGGCGCCATCGGGCAGGCGCAGCACGTGCTGCGCGCCACGCGTACTTCGGTACATGAGCAGCAGGTCGGTCTTGGTCGAGCGAGCACCCATGTCGACATCCATGTATACCGCATCGAATGCGAGCGTTGAGCCGGCACTGGCCTCGGGACGCGTTGCCGTCATCGTCAATTGCTCTGCGCTACGCGGATGGAACACGGCAAGGCGCGCGCCATCGCTGCGACCACCGGTTTCACTCTCGGGTACGCCACTGAACTCGGCATGCCAGATTCTGCCGACGCCCACGCGCCAGGTCTCGCTCCACGGCATACCCTCTTGCGCCGTCAATACGAGCGGCGAGATGCGCGGCAGGCTGGACTGCCAGGTTACTGCATCTTGAGTCGGGCTCATCGATACGAGAATACGGCCATCATTTATCGACATGTCCGGCGTGAGGACAGTCTCGCCGTCGATCAATGGTACGTCGACGGTCAAGGCTCCCTGCGTTGGTGCCTGACGGTACACCGTCGTGGTCACGCGCCAGTCGAGATCGAGTTCGACGGTGCGCACGATGCTGACGAACGCCGGAAACCGGCTGCTCTCCCAGCGCGTCGTGGAATCGTCGTCGCCTTGCGCCTGCAATCGCGTCAGCTGCAGCGAGCCAGATAGCAGGCGGCGATCCTTGATGCCCGATATGTGCCAGCCGTTGCTCACGACCGTGATGAAACGCGGCGCGGCCGGGAAAGGGATCTCGAGGGTGTCCACGGCCGGCGCGCGGCCACGGAGCACGACGTCATGCTGTCCCGGTGCAACGCGAATCCACAGCGTCCGATCCGGCCCGCGAATCACCTGTGCGCCCACCGAGCCGTCAATGAGTACCGCGTCTGGTCTCCAGCCTTGCTCCGAGCCCGGCAATGGAATTGCAACATCCTCGGTCGCGTGGATGCGCAGGTTTATATTGACTACAGCACGCGAAACAGTAACGTTGGCGGCAACGATCTCTGCGCAATTCGGCACGCAATCAGGCGGCTCGAGCAGACGAGACTCCAGCTGGCGCAATAGTTCGGGATCGGGTGTTTGCGCCGACACGTTCGGACTCGCGAACATGAACATCGCAAGCATACCCGCGGCGATCATTGCGGTGGCTGGCTGCCCGCCGATGGCCAAACCACCCGGCAATGTCCAGCGCCGCTTGAAAATCTCGGCGGCGAACACGGCCGTGAACAGCAGCAGCATGAACACCTCGAAGAAACGCAGTCCTGTCACCGCCCAGCGCGGCAGGATCACCAGCCGCATCGTTTGATCGGCCTCGACCGGGCCGCTCCAGTTGAGCTGGTAGCTGTTCCATTGCCAGGACGGCACGCCGGGACCGGCCTGTACGATAGCGTTCGGTGCATAGCGCGAATATCGCCGAGGCTCTCTCGGCGTCTTGGCGGCGAAAACCTCGATTTCCTCGAATGCGGTGTCCAATTCGCTCGTCACTTCGGGCATGGCCCTGAGCCTTGTCTCATTGGTCCTGCCGGACGATAGCTTCGCAGCGGGCGCCCGCATAGCGGGAAAATCAGATCTTGTGGCATCCGAAAACCCGTCGGCACTACCACCTTGCGCCTCGAGTTGCGGGTAGATCCCGATGCGCAGCTGGCCTGCGACAAACGGCACCATCACGAAGACAAGCAATACGGCGCTGATGCCCTGGTAGCCACGCACGGCCTGCCGCAAACGGCCAGCAGGCGCGACACGCAACAACGCGATGGAGATCAGCAGGTTCAGCCACAACCACGAGGGCGCACCGATCTCATGAAAGCTCAGTGTCAGTGCGAGCAACGCGATGACTCCGGTGGCGCGGCCGAACAATCGCCACGTCGCGATCGTGATGATCAAAACGAGGAAAAAGTCGAGTAACTGCCAGCGGCTGACCCAGCTTTGCGGTGCGCGATCCACGCCGGGCGCGGCCAGTAACTTGTAGCCCGGCGGCAATAGAAGCCGCGTACTGACTCTTGCGAATCGCGCATCCCAGCCTGTAACAGGCATCGACGCACGAGTCTCGGCGCGGCCATTTCCGGTCACATCCACATTGGCCTCACGCAGCTCAATTCCCGACTGGCCTTCGCTTTCCCCGTTTGTAATCAGCAGGTCATCGCCATTCTCGGACGCGCTCAGCAACGCATAGGGCGACGCCATGTCCAGGCGCCAGCCGCTGCGCATGGTGCCGCCGACCTGGTCCCGCACTGCGAAGCCGCCGCCATCGAAATCCAGCCATAGAGTCCTCTGCAGCCTCAACTCATTATCGGCGGCGACCATGCCGCGGCTACGCTCCGTGATCGTGAACGTCTCGCCCGGTTCGATGCGAAATGCGGGCAACTGGCCCCACTCGGCCGGCACCTGTGCCTGTACCGGATCGACCGGCGGCAAGCCCTGGACGGCCGTGACCCGCAGCCTGCCATTCGACTGATAGCTCCAGATTTCCGTGTCGGGCAGGTTGATTACAGGCGCAGGCAATAAGATCGCATTGAGCACCTCGGGTGCCCGCGCCAGCAGCGAAATTTCCCAGCGGCCCGGCCGCACCTGCACCCGCAGGTTCCCGTCGGCCTCGAGCCGCACCGGCAATTCGCTGTGAACCGACATCGGCAGGAAACCGTCGGGCAGTATTGGACCGAACAACTCCTCGCGGATGCCACCGGAAACGTCGATGCGAAGTGTCGTCGTCAGTCGCGTCGGCACATTATCGTGAATCATCCGATAGACGGTGGTTTGCACGGCGTCGCGGCTTTGCGCCTCAGGCTGCCTCTCGCCGAGAAACAGTCCGCCCCGACCACGCGCCGGGCGCTCAATCCGCTGACCATCCACGGACAGGACGAGCAGGCCACTGCGGTCGGGTATGGTCAATACGCCCGGACGCTCGTCCCATTCGAAGTTGCCTGCAATGCGATAGCTGCCAGGGCCCACGCGAATGCTCGGCGTGCCGAGTCGGCCAATGACTTCGACCGCGGCGCCGTTCACGGTGACCCGATGTGGCCAATGCGACTCACCACCCGGCAACGGCAACCAGGTGTCATCGATGTACGCGGCCCACTGCTGTACAAACCGACCACTGGCGGCATCCACAGAAATTTTCAACTCGCCCGGCCAGGCGCAAATGTAGTCATCGACATCAGCGGCGCCTCCATTGAAGAAGAACGGGCAATCACGGTACTCCTTGCCTTCGAGCACCCATTCACGCCAGTCCTGCAGCTCCTCCGGGACATAGACGTCGGCGGAATAGGCTGCTGCCGGCAGAAGCAATAACAGGATCAGCCTCAGTTTCGATGCCATGATTGTTCCTCCGGCGGAACGGTGGTCGACACTATACTTCAACGCAGTAACGTGGATATCCGGGTTAACGTCAGTAGTGCGGTGGCGGCTCGTCGGCTTGGGCGTCACTCGGCGACGCGTCGCCCAGCGAGCGAATTCGTTCGACAATCGAGGCACAGAGTTCCTCGAGACGCATGATCTTTTCCTGTTGTTTAGTCATGACGTCATTGAGCTCAATTAACAGCTGATCCTGGTGCGCCAGCCTGGTCTCCATATCGATAAACCGTTCCTCACTCATCGCACCCTCTCTTTACATATGGTCCGACCACACACTACTGCGCACATCGTGCGCGAGCAATGCATGTCCCGGATACCGACGGTGTATGCCGGTACTCCGTCAGGGTAGTATTGCCGGACTCACTGTCCGATAGACCACGATGTCCATCCTGCGATTCGACGAAGTGTCGATTGAATTCGGCGAGCAGAAGATTCTGACCGAAGCCGATCTCGCCATCGAGGCGGGCGAGCGCATTTGTCTGATCGGGCGTAACGGCGCTGGTAAATCCACGACGCTGAAGCTCATCTGCGGCGAATTGGAACCCGATCGCGGCAATATAATGCGCAGCTCCGACCTTGTCATCAGTCAACTCGCACAGTCGCTCCCCGAAGCGATGGATTTCATCGTCCGTGACGTCGTGCGGTCAGGGCTGGAAGAGATTCAGCACCTGTTCGAGGAGTACCAGCGACTGTCGAAGGTCGATCTCGATCGACAAGGACTAATCGATCTCGAGGTGCTGCACGCGAAACTCGACACACATGACGGCTGGCATATCGAGCAACGTGTCGATATGACGATAACGGAGCTCAAATTGCCGGCGGACAAGAAAATGAGCGAGCTGTCGGGTGGCTGGCGACGCCGTGTCGCGCTCGCGAAGGCGCTGGTACGAACGCCTGACCTGTTGCTACTCGACGAACCCACAAATCACCTTGATATCGCGACCATCAGGTGGCTCGAGGATCGCGTGTTCGCCTACCCGGGCGCTGTCCTGTTTATTACGCACGATCGTACATTTCTTAACCGCCTCGCGACACGAATCGTCGAAATCGATCGTGGCAAGCTCACGAGCTGGCCCGGTAACTACGGCAACTACCTCGTTCGCAAGGAAAAGGCGCTTGAAGACGAAAGTGCGGCCAACGCACGTTTCGACAAGAAACTGGAGCACGAAGAAATCTGGATACGCCAGGGCATCAAGGCGCGGCGCACGCGCAACGAAGGACGCGCCCGCGCATTGCAGAAAATGCGCGGTGAGCGGGCAAAGCGCGTAGCCCCCGACAGTCGGGCCCGTATTCACATAGAGGAAGCGGAGCGCTCGGGCCGCAAAGTGATCCGCGCACGCAACGTCAGCTATCGCTACGACAACGAACCTTTAATCGAAAATTTTTCGCTGAAGATCATGCGTGGCGACCGCATAGGCCTGATCGGCAACAACGGTGTGGGCAAGACAACGCTGCTGCGCCTGTTGCTTGGCGAACTCGAGCCGCAGAGTGGGACCCTCAAGCAAGGCACGAATATCGAAATCGGTTACTTCGACCAGCTTCGACAGACTCTCGATCTCGAGAAATCCGTGGCCTACAACGTCGGTGATGGCCGCACCTACATCAGGATGAACGGCAAGGACCGTCACATCGTCGGCTATCTCAAAGGCTTTCTGTTCAGTCCCAAGCGATCCATGACACCCGTCAAGGCCTTGTCGGGTGGCGAGCGCAATCGTGTGATCCTCGCAAAATTGTTCACGCGCCCCGCCAACCTGCTCGTGCTCGACGAGCCGACGAATGATCTCGACATCGAGACGCTCGAGGTGCTTGAGGAGCGGCTTTGCGCGTACAGCGGTACGCTCATCGTCGTCAGCCATGACCGCGAGTTTCTCGACAACGTCGTGACGAGCACGATCGTGTTCGAGGACGACGGCAGCATCCAGGAGTACGTGGGGGGCTATCGCGACTGGCTGCGACAGGGCAAGAGACTCGCCGAAACCGACAGCCCGTACGACGTCGAGCGACGCAAACAACAAGCCGCCGAACGCAGGCGGTCGCGGCAGCCGACCAAGCTCAGTTACAAACATCAGCGGGAACTCGATCAGCTTCCGGCTGAGATAGAAGGACTCGAAGTGTCAATCGCAGAGTTGCAGAAGACCGTATCCACAGCGGGCTTTTATGCGAAGGACAACGAACGCATGCAGCAGATCCTGGGCGAACTTGCTGATGCCGAAACACTACTCGAGCAACGCGTCGAGCGCTGGGGTGAACTCGAGTCGCTCAAACTCTCATATCAATCGCGCGATTAATGCGTCACCGCCCCTCGTCGACCGGACGCGTGAGATAAAAGCAGGCGTCGACCAGTGGATCGTCGTATGGATAGTCCCGAATAACGAACCCCATGGATTCGTAGCATTTCAGTGCGGGCGTGTTGTCACGATAAACGAACAGCGAGTATTCGTCGAGTGACATCAGCGCAGGACCAACTTGCATCAGCATCGCAACCAGTCGCTTGCCGACACCGCCACCGCGCAGATCGGGATGCACGACAAGCCGGGCCAGATTGATACGCTCATGCTTGGCATACAACTGGCCGAAGGCTGAAAACCTGTTTTGCGGATCGCGAACGCAAAATGTCGCCATATCACGCCAATGACAATCGGCATGAAACGCATCGCGCGAAATCGGGTAGCGAAAATGCGGGCCACCCCAGACTTTGATGGCCTTTGCGTCAGGAAACCATGCCATGAGCTCATCGATATCGTCACTCGTAGCTCGCTCAATCACCCAACCGTCCCGCGCCCGCACGCTCGACACCAGATATTTACTCGTATCAGGAATGCCCGCACTCACCTGATCCAATTTACATTCCAGGATCTGTTTCCGCAAAGTAGCGGTCAAATGCACGGTGCACAATTTCCGGGGATACGCCAACGGCCTCGACGGCCCGATTGAATTGCTCCATTTCGGCAACCTCGCGGCGACCATCCGCCGCGACCACCTTGAGCGCCATTACCGCGATGTCTTCTTTTTCGTTGTCTGTCAGGGTCTTGCCAAGCTCCACCAGCAGGTCGGCAAGCTCCGGCTTCTCGGCCAGCTCCGATGTCGCCCGGGTCAGAAGCTCGAGAGACTCCGCTCCCGGGAGGTTGAAATGCTCCTCGATCAAATCGATCATTTTCGCTGATTCTTCAGGCTCGATGCTCCCGGTGCCCTTTGCGATGTACACCAGTAGTGCTGCGACCAGGAACTTGGAGTCGTAGACTTTGGGTCCGTACTTGGTCTCGACAACGAGCATCTTGCCGTCCAGCCGAGCCGTCCTTATCGTATCGATCATTCGCAGACTACCGTGTGTCGCATTTTTTGAGTTCAGCCATCCCCGACCTCGCCGGCTTTCGGTGCATCACGAAATTCCGGCAAATCGTGCAAATCCGGCTCGACGAAACGATCGCGCGCCTCTACCGAGGATAGCAAGCCGGACGAGTAATATAAATCGAGCATCGGCGAGTCGCGATCGGCGATGTCGTCAATCCGTGCAGCAAACGACTCCCAGGCTTCGTCCGGCCACATGCGATCCGAGATAATACGGGAAAATGCTACCGTCACCGTCTCATGATACTCCTGCCGTCGATCCAATACTTCTGCGTTGAAACGCTTGATGCCGTCGCGGATCTTTTTGAGCGCCGCTGTACTGTCCATCCGGGACAAGTACAGCCACGCCATGCGCACGTGCGCCAAATGTGTCCACTCGGGCTCGGGTAACGTACATGCTTCGAAGCACCGCAGGAACTCGACGTCCTCGCGCGTCGGCAGGGGCTTCGCGAAACACACACTGAAGCGACTGCCGACATAAGGCTCGTAAAGGGGCGTTGCAGCAAATCCGACGGAACGATAAAGGCCAAGTGCCTCCGGCTGTTTGACGCCCGTTTCAAGCCGCAACACCCGGACTCCGTCGTCGGCGGCGATCGACTCGAGTTCGGCAAGCATTTCGCGCGACAGTCCGCGACCGCGGTATTCCGGGCGCACGTACATGCGCTTGACCTCGACCGACCCGTCTTCGAGCGGCCGCAGCGCACCCGAGGCAACGGCCTTCTCATCGACGTAGCCGAGCAGGAACACGCCGCCGTTGTCAACGAAACCCTCAGCATCGATGCCGAAGACGGGCTCACCCGGATAGCGTTGCCGGTTATCGTCATCGAGCGCGCGGATCAACTCCATCGCATGTGTCTCGGCGGGGTCCGCCGCCACAATTTTCATCGCGTGTCCCCAACCCGCATCAGTCCTAGTGCGACGTGCCGAACAATCGATCGCCGGCATCCCCGAGGCCCGGAACGATGTACTTGTTGTCGTCCAGATGATCATCGATTGCGGCCGTGTAGACAGGCACATCCGGGTGTACTTTTTCGACGAGTGCCAGCCCCTCGGGACAGGTGACGATACAGATTACGACGATGTCCGTTGCGCCACTCTTCTTCAGCAGGTCAATCGCCGCATTCGTCGAACCCCCGGTTGCCAGCATCGGGTCGATGATGATGCAGGTACCATTTTTTGTCTGCAGCGGCAAGCGATCGTAATAGCTCACCGGCAGTTTCGTTTCTTCGTCCCGATACAGGCCGACAAACCCCACGCGCGCGGTCGGTACGAGTTCGAGAATGCCCTCGAGCATGCCGACGCCGGCGCGCAGGATCGGTACGACGACGAGATCGGTGTCGATTTTCTTGCACAACGCTTCGGCCAGCGGTGTCTGCACCGTGACTTCCCTGACCTTGATGTTCTTCAATGCCTCATAACAAAGAAACTGCGTGATTTCAGTTGCGAGCTCGCGGAATCGCTTGTGTTTTGTTTCTACGTCTCGAATGATCGCGAGCTTGTGTTGCACGCAGGGATGATCGATCAGTTCGTGCATGGTTGATGCTCCGTCAGGATTGTTCTTCGCCCCGGATGGTCGACCATATTGCATATTCAGTGCCGACCGGGTCAACGAATTGAAAGCGCCGACCTCCGGGGAAGGGAAAGATGTCGCGGCTGATGGTTGCCCCCAGCTCCATGACACGGTCGCGATCACGTTCGAGATTCTCGCTATAAAAAACCACGAGGACCCCGTCGGCGGCGGTTGGTGTATCCGACCGGCGAAAACCGCCCTCGAGGCGACCGTCATTGAAACTAATGTAATCCGGTCCCCATTCCTGGAACGACCAGCCAAAGAGCGCGGCGAAAAAATCGCGCGCCTTAATCGGATCCGTCACCGGAATCTCGACGTAGTCAATGCGTTTTTCGACATTCACGTTATTACTCCTGCGTTACCTGGCTGCCTGTTAGCGCCTCTTGAGCCGCAGTATCGGTCTGTCGGCCGCAATCATGACAATACCGAACTCACCTTCCAACTCATAGCGACCGCCGGCGAGCCGGCGCAGTCCGCTTATGGCACCGAGCCCGAGAACTGCAATCGCTGCGGCCACGTCCTGACTGTCGGACACGCCTTCGGACTCGATCCTCCGCGCGTGTGGAAATTCGATCAGCGCCGGCCTGATACAGACTTTCTCCGCCGGCCGTGGTTCTTCGTAGAACGGATGGTCGGGAGTCAACTGCACGTCAATGTCGATACACAGAGCTGCGCCCTCCAGGTGCCACGAAAGCACAAAAGAGCTCGTCAGGTCGACGGCTGCAAATTCGCGCAGCAGGCGCCAGTCTGTTGATCCGTCAAGGTTCACCATCGTTTTGTTCTCGCTCATCGCCGGCTCTGTCCGGTTTCCGGCGATGTCGGCCGGAACATACGAACGCACGTTTTTTCTTGTCGGTCGTCCACTTTATGCGAGTCGCAGACCATTTTCCACGGGCCGCTCCGGAATAGCGAGCACGACGCTCCCGTCGTGTTGCACGAACCCGGTGACGAGACATTCTGACATGAACGGCCCTATTTGCTTTTTCGGAAAATTGATCACGGCAACCACCTGGCGCCCGATCAACTCTTTTTTTATATATAAATCAGTCAGTTGCGCAGACGATTTTCGCTTACCGAGCGCCTCGCCGAAGTCGATCGTGAGTTTGTAAGCCGGCTTCCGCGCCTCCGGAAATGCCTCGGCGCCAACAATTGTGCCGATACATATCTCGATCTTGGAAAAGTCGCCCCAGGTTATTTCTGCCATATCCAGTCGTTCGCCTCCCGGCCGAGTGAGATCAGATACAAGTGATTATTGGCCCGCGAAGTCGATCGCATAGAGGCATATGTCCTTTTCATCCTCGGGAAGGCGCAACATGCTTTCGTACTGTAGCCCGAGTTTTTCCAGCAAGCCGATCGAAGCCACATTCTCCGGCGACACGACGGCAACCACCCGTGTCAGCGCCAGATCGTCGCGCACATATTCCATGACCGCACTAGCCGCCTCGTAAGCGTATCCCTTTGAGCAAAATTCAGGCAGCAGTGCAAAACCGATGTCGGGTTCTTCGAGCCCGTCGCGGAAAAACAGGTCGCATATTCCGATCGGCGTGTCGTCGGACAGCACGGCAACGCGGAACGGACCGAAGCCATGATCTTCGTATAATTTCATGGCCGCGTCCCTGAGAGTGTCTCGCGCTTGCACGGGCGTGCGGATACCGCGAACGCCGGGTCATTCCACACTGCGAGCATCAGCCCGGCGTCGTCCAGAGTCAGCCAGCGCAGTTGCAGCCTCTCTGTTTGTAGTCGATGTCCGTTCTTCATTGGTTTCAGTTTCAAACCACGATCGCAACTTCACGATGAGCCAGTACGTCCGCCATTGTACCGGCTCCCCGGCGGCCGTCACGATTCCTTGACGAGTTCGATGTTGACGGCGAATTCGGACAATTCGTCCATGAACTCGCTGATTGAAAAAAGATTCAGGGCTGGAATGGCTCCACGTACGTCCAGTTCTCCGCGTAACAGTTTCCGCGCCAGGACAATCGATGGCGTACACGGGATCTCGGGACCGTGATTACGTTCCGCCGTCAGATACCAGTTATACGCAATGCTATCGCCATCCTTGCCAATCCCCGCAACGCGAATGTGCATGCCTCCTCGATCGGAACCGAACATCATGAGCCGCCCGCCAACCGCCGCAACCAGCTGCGCATGACGTGACCAGTCCGAAATGATGTGCATTCGAGTAAGCCACGACATGACCCACAGCGACAATTGCTCCCACGGCGCCTCGAGCGCGGCGTGAAACGATACGGTCGTGACTCCCGGGACAAATTCAGGCAGCAACGAAAGATCCGGAACATCGCAAGCAGCCGACAGGCGACGCCCGAGGGCCGGGTAACGTTGCCAGCGCAGATCCTGCCAACCGTACACTGTGCGCCACTCTCCGTCCCGCAAGGTCTTGAATGGACGGCCGCAATAACTCAGGACCGCAGCCACAGTGCCCTGTCCCCGCGGTGACTGATGCCCGGGCGCAATCGACGACTCGATACTCTCGATACGACTGAAATGTGATTGTAACTCTTTGATGACGACACTCGACAGGCCCGGCAATGTACTGGCGCCGGAAACGAGCAACACGTCCGCTTCTTTGGCTGCCGCATCGAGTGAGCGGATATCGGTGACGAATTCACGGCCGTCGGCAAGATCAATGTAGTGGCAGCGCGCAGCGATACAAGCGCGTGCAACACGGTAGTCCTGGCCCTGGTAGGGGCCGGCCGTGTGAATGAGTACCTGCGGCTCCAGCAGCCGCAGGTCATCCTCGAAGCTCGCGGCATCGCGCTCCAGTGCGGCTGCCGAGACCTGCACCGTATGCAACTCCGCACGAATTTTGCGGGCCAGTGCATCGGCCTTTGATTGGCTGCGACTCGTGATTATTACGTCAACGTCGGGCAACCCGGCAAGCCGCCGGCAAATGCGCTCGCCGAACTGGCCGGTGCCGCCGAGAACGAGTACTTTCGACATGTTGCGACCCTAACACCGCTTTGCGACGACAATTTCGGATGGAACGCCGAATGCCGACACCTTCGAGTGGTGCAGAACCTGCCATTCCGACGCCTGCAGAAACGGCAGCAGTTCGACGGGGCGGCAGCCGCCGACCAGAGACGGGCAGTGAGATTGAGTCCAGCTCACCACGCCCGCCATGATTCGCGACGCACGATCGAATCCGTTGGACAGACCCGACAGGCAGAGCAACCCGTCCGGGCGAAGCATGCGATGAGCTTCACGAAGCACGGCCCGGATGTCCTCATGCGCAAGCAGATCGAAGACGTAGTTTGAGACAAATCGATCGTAGTGCCCGGCAGGCTCATCAACCGGAGGATCGCCCTCGGTCAGGATCACCTCAGCCCGCGACGAGTATGCCGCAAGGCTCGATGTGGCGAGCCGAATCATCTTCTGGCTAAGATCGATTCCACGGTAGCGCGCCGTGTCGGGCAGGTGGTGCTCGAACAGACGCAGTGCAAAACGACCGGTCCCGCAACCGAACTCGAAGACTGACTCCGCGCACGCAAAATTTCCGTGTTGCACAACCAGCGCGGTGGCGCGATCCTCGTAGAAACCCTGTGAGTCTTGCAACGAGCCGATGCGATCATACGTTCGTCTGGCTTCTTGATGGGAGAGTGTGCGCAAGACCCTGGACTCAAGACCTATGGCCTGCCACGAAACGGCGCCGATCTTCTCGACGATTCATTTCGCGAGGAGTGGTGCAACATACGACAACACCTTGTAGCGCACGCCCGCGGCCAAGCCGGCGAGCAACAGCCAGATGCCGACATGGACTGCGGTTTCGCGCTCACGAACTTCTCCGAAAATGTAGACAAGGACGCCGCTCAGCGCCAGCCACAGGGACAACTGCCGCAGCGCCTCTAACTTGTTTTTCCGAATCCACTCGAACGGAGTTGGTTCGTGATGGATTGGATCTTGCACAGGATAGCTGCCTATATAGTAGCGGCAGCGGATCAACTAGACATCGACAGTTGGGGAATCCACCAAGGGCAGTAGCCGTGAGTCCATTAGCGCGGCAGTTCGATGTCCGAGGCCCTTCAAGAATTCCTGGTTAGATGCGAACGCAAAAAAATCGGCGACAGATTTCTGTCTAACGAGCAGCACCAAATCCCAACCCTTGCCCGGCGGGCCAATCAGGAAGTCTTCGCCCGTTCCAGAGTAAAGGACAGATCCGCCTGCAGCCTGTAAAAAGGGCAGCGTATGTTCCGCGTATTTTTGGTATGCATCCCGCCCCGAGATCGGTTCCGCAGGAGCCAGTTCCGGCGAAGCCGAGTAATCCGCAACTTCGCGGAATCGAAGCAAATTGAGCATCACAACTTCACCACTGATATTTCTCGCAAGTAACGCCGCTGCGGCTTCATCGCTCGGATCAAGGTAGTTGCTACGGCTGGAATCCGGCATTCATTGCCTCCTGATGTTGTTTGGTGTGCTGTCTAACGCCAAAGCCAACTGGATCACCAGCTTACGGGGCTGTTGTTACCTCTGCAAGAACCGCAGCTGAGGCCGGTCACGTTGGTCTGGCGCGTTGTGAGGCATCCTTTCAGCACGAATCATTATCGACGCAAGACAGATACAACGATTGCGATGTCCAACTCGATCCTGGCGCTGTTCCACCGGTACTCTACGGGAATTCCGAATCCACCCTCAAAAGACAAACTGTCGATGTCCATCTGATACCAATTACCTTGCAGGTTTTCAAATACAGTTACGACGACACTGAATTTTTCGTCGGATGCCGAGAAGATCGCCAATTCGATCCTGTAATCGTGAAATACGATCGGAATAGCGTGGCCATCTCGCACCTGCGCTCTGCTCTGGGAATGGTATCGGTTGCCCTCGACTGTCAGAATAACGTCGTAGTTTGAACGAAAGACGACTTCAGCGCCGACGTAGCTCGGAGCCGTACTGAGAATCAGGAAAACGAGAATTCTTGTCGTATGCTTCGCCATCGAATGCAGCCGGAACGGATACTTAATGTCTGGACGAACTTGAACCCAGGGCACGGCGCGGCTCTTGCGAATGCGGGAATCGTGACATGGGCCGAGTTTCAGGTGCGGCGAACTGTTATGCAACATCGACGTCTGGGGTCCGGATATCAACTTGAAGTAACGGTAGAAATCGACCAGGGATGCTTGCGTGTGCTCAAATACTTCATCTCGAATCCAACGTAAATTCGCACTCGTGATAGAACGTATTATCCAACTCCGTCTCCACATTCTCGGCAAGAATCAAATGATAGAGTCCTGGTCCATCGAGGATGGGGACCAATTTCGATTGGCCATTTTCGTAAACCGTTCCACGAGACAGTGACGTTATTTCGAAAGTGTCGAGATTGCTGAAGTCCTCCGATTCAGGAAATTTGTGTTCGATATCGTCCGTCCGGAGCCAGACCGTCGGCTTGCCAGGGCGATGCAGGATCAATTCCTTCGGATGGGGAGTAACGACATTTATCCGGACAGTCGCCTCGCCTTTTGCCACAGATGGCGTGCATTGCATTGATTGATCGGCAGCACTATGTCCAACGAGAAGCAAACAAATTACAGCCGATAGCGCTCGGATTGGCATGACGCCCAACG
>Ga0209980_10000427_pt1 | contig 22685 bp, 22 predicted proteins | sample CR02metaG_FD_183611 | JGI IMG/M metagenome (GOLD analysis project Ga0209980, IMG submission 183611) | Deep subsurface microbial communities from Mariana Trench to uncover new lineages of life (NeLLi) - CR02 metaG (SPAdes) (version 2) | ecosystem: Environmental > Aquatic > Marine > Ocean trench...
CCGGCAAAGCAGCCCGTGTTTCTGCACGGCCTGGGCCCGAAGCAGACTCTCAGTCCACGCATTTGTGCCGCAGACGACGGCTTCATGACGACACCTTCCGAGCCGCTTCACGTCCCGCTACGCGCCCCAGCGCAACTGCGGTGAGGAGGCCGTTGCCGGACAAATACCCCCAGTCATTCGGCCCCGACACCCCGCGCGCGGCGCCGCCGGCGGCGAAGAGGTTGGGCAACGCCGTGCCGCCCTCCGTTAGCACCCGGGCCTTCGCATCGACCACCAGGCCGCCTTGGGTGTGGAACAGCGCTCCGGTGACCTTGACGGCGAAGAAAGGTGCCTCGAGCGGCGGTTTGGTCGTGAAGTCGCGGCCGAGTTCGTCGTCGCCTTGGCCGGCCGCGCGGCGGCGGCTCTCCTCGATGGTCGCGGCCAAGACCGCTGGTGGCAGACCGCAGGTGCCGGCCAGCTCGGCCGCCGTCTCGCCGCGACGCAAGGCGCCCGCGGCTTCGGCCTGACGGTAGTCCTCGAAATCTTCGCCCAACCGGTGCAGGCGCTGGTCATAGATGTCCCAGGCGATGCCGCCCGGTTGGGCCATGACCCGGCGGGCCTGCTCGGAATAGCCCTCGTGCTCGTTGGAGAAACGCTTGCCTTCGGCGTTGACCTGGATGCCCCCTTCCATCATCAGCGCCCAGGTGATCAGGATGCCGTGGGGATGGGCCAGCGAGCCATGGCCCTGGTAGGCGCCCAGATCGGCTGTCGCCGCACGCAGCGCCCGGCCCCAGACCACTGCGTCGCCCTGGTTGCCGGGGTGGCCGAAATAGTTTGCCTCGGCCATGTCGGGGACCAGTTCGCGGACCATGTCCGGATTGCCGCCGTAACCGTTGCAGGCCAGCACCAGCGCGCCGCACCCCAGGGTCTCGGTGCTGCGGTCTGGGCGTTCGAAGCGCAGACCCTGGACCGTGCCGTCGGCCTCGGCATAAAGGGCGGTGACCCGGGCATTGGTGACGACAGGGACGCCCGCCGTTTCCGCCGCGCGGGTCAGGGCGCCGATCAAATCCGCGCCACGGCGCGAGGCCGGCGCATGCATGCGCAGGCGGGAATGGCCGGGGTAGAGGAACCCCTCTACCAGCTCGAATGCCACCGCGTGCCGCTCGGCCAGCCAGTCGATCGCCGGGCCCGATTGGCGGCAAACCGCCTCGACGACCGCTGGATCGGCTTGGCCGCGCGCTTTACGTTGGATGTCGGCGGCCATCAGTTCGACCGAATCATCAATGCCTTTGGCACGCTGCAAGCGGGTGCCACTGGCCGGGATCATGCCGGAAGAAAGTGCGGTAGAACCTTGCGGAGTGGCATCGCGCTCGAGCACCAGCACTTGCGTGCCGGCGTCATGGGCAGCGAGCGCAGCACAGAGCCCGCAGGCCCCGGCGCCGACGACGACCACCGGGACGGTCAGCTCGAACGCCGCCCCTTCGGCCTCTAGAATGCACACGGATGCCGCCTTCCGTAGTACGGGGCTATTGCTGCGCCCTGAACGCGGCCAGGATCTCGGCCCCGGTGGCCGACCATACGCCGTCGTGCTCTATGACCTGCGCGAGCGCCCGTTCCAGCGCCTTGATGCGGTGCGGTTGGCCCGACATCCAGGGATGGATCGTGACCGCCATGATGCGCCCACCCTGCTCCGCCGCCTCGCCGTAAAGGACGCGGAACTGGTCCGAGACCTGCTGCACGAACTCCGCCTCGTTGTGTTGGTAGTGCAGCATGATGGTCTGGTCGTCGATCTCGTGGCTGTGCGGCATGGAATGAATGTCGCCACTCTTTGTCTTGATGGGATACGGCATGTCGTCGTTGATCCAGTCGCAGACGTACTCGATATCTGCGGCAGCGACGAGGTCGAGGGTGTTCATGGATTCGGACTTCGCTGGCGACAGCCAACCGGTGACCGGCTGGCCCGACAGTTTGCGGAGCGTGCCGATGGACTCCTCGACTTGGGCGGCCTCCTCGGCTTCGTCCATACCGCCGTAGTGGAGCCGCCCCATATCGACGCCGTGGGCGATGATCTCCCAACCGCGGCGGGCGATTTCGTTGATAAGGAACGGGCAACGTTCGGCCACCTTCGAGTTCACGGCGACAGATGCCTTGATGCCGAGCCCGTCCAGCACCTCGAAGACCCGGAAAACGCCGACCCGATTGCCGTAGTCTCGCAGCGTGTAATGGCGCAGATCCGGGTACGGCGTGACCATGCCGCCCGGCGCTCTGAAGGGCATCGCTGGCTGATCGAGGGGGAAGAACTCGAGTGCCGGCACCACCCAGAGCGCGACCCGTGCGCCACCCGGCCAGGTCACCGGCTTGCGTTTTTGCAGGATGGACCACGGGTAGCGGTCGTGGTCCATCCCGTACTTACGTTTGGAGTATTTGAGGTAATCGTCCCCGAGGCTCATGATTTTGGGGCCCATTTACGCTTGTGGGTTTCGATGGCATCAACGGCGGTGTCGTAGTGGTGCTGGGTGTACCATTCGGCGATCTCGCGCCCCGTCGCCACCCAGACGCCCTCGTGCCCAGTAATGTATTCGAGCGCCTCCGCGAACGCTTCGATCCGATGCGGCTGGCCCACCGCGTAGGCATGAAGCGGGATGCACATCACCACGCCCGAGTCCGCCCCTTCCTCATACAGTCGATCGAAGTTGGCCTTCAACATCTCTGTATAGCGCCGCGGTGCCTGGCGCTGGACGTTGTAGACGATGATGTCGTTCATCTCGAGCGAGTAGGGGAGGCTGATGAAGCGGCCCTTCTTGACCTTCACCGGTTGCGGTTGGTCGTCACAAAACAGGTCACAGGTATACTTGACGCCGTATTCCGCCAGCAGGTCCATGGTGCGCTCCGTGTGGGTGAGCGCCGGCGCCAGCCAGCCGGCGATCTTCTGGCCGGTGTGCTTTTCTACCGTCTCGAACGCATCCTCGATGATGGCGCGCTCTTGCGCCTCGTCCATCTCATAGCAGTACCGGGTGTTATAGATGCCGTGGGAAAAGAACTCCCAGTCCCGCTTCTTGCACTCCTCGATGATCTCGGGGTGGTGTTCGCACACGGCCACGTTTAGCGACACGCTGCCGCGCACACCGCAGCGATCCATAACCTCCATCATGCGCCAGTGCCCGGCGCGGTTGCCGTAGTCGCGCTGGGCATAGGAGACCACGTCCGGCACCGGCCGGGCCCATGCCCTGCGCGACGGGTTGATCGGGGGGTCCAGCTCGTAGAACTCGATGTTTGGTGCCACCCAGAAGGCGACGCGAGCCCCGCCCGGCCAAGTGATCTTCGGCCGCTCGATGTAGGGGAAGTAATCGTAAAGACCGGGATCGCTCCTCACCGCCACCTCTTCAATCGTTCGCCGTGGGGTAGTTTTCGAGATAATCGCGAACCTCCGCCACCGGCACCACGTCGGCGTATTTCAACAACATGTCGCAAAGGTTCGAGTAGTGCGGAATTTCGTGTTTATCGGCCACACATTCCTCGGGAATGATGGTCCTGTAGCCGCGCGACAGGCTGTCCACGCAAGTGGCCCGCACACATCCCGACGTCGATCCTCCCGTCAGGATCAGGGTGTCCACTTGGTGCCACGTCAATAACGACTGCAACGACGTTTCGTGGAATACCGAGGGCATGAGCTTGTTATAGATCACGTCCCGTTTGTGGTCGATGTTGAGCCGATCGTCGAACTCGGCGCGGCGCGATCCAATCTTGATATTCTGGAGGGAATCGGGCGTGTCCGTGCGCGTCCCCCAGACGCCGGCATCCTCGCCGGTTTCCATGTACGCCACGTGGGTCCAGATCAACGGAAGCCCCTTCGAGCGGGCCATGTCCGCGAGCTCGTTGATGAAATCGATCTGATTGGGATGCGTCTCATACGCCGTCTTGAACTCGCCGACGCAGGTGTAGGCTTTCTGCAGGTCGATGTTGAGTATCGCCGCCTTGCGGCCGAAGCCGAAACGAGCCCGTGCTGGATTGGCCTTGATGAGTTCGTAATACTGCCGTGGAGTTAGATTCGATTCTTCCATGACTTTCAGCCTCCTGCCTGCGGGCCGCTCCAAAACGGTCAATCGCCGCCGTCATTGAAGTTATCCATATCGTACTGGTTTCCGCTTGCCAACAGCTCCTTGGTGCCAACGAGCGCGTTTAGATCCTCGAAATCGAGCATGCGATCGCGCAACGGTTGGTTGGTGCCATGCTCCTTGAGGCTTGCGAAGTAGTCTGTCGCCGTGCGGGCGATGGCGCGTACCAGGCCCCCGGGAAAGATCACCAGCGAGAAGCCCAATGCCTCCAGTTCGTCGGCCGTACCCATGGGCGTATGGCCGCCTTCGACCATGTTGGCCATCAGCGGCACCTGACCGCCGAAGCGCGCGACGATCTCCTTCATCGCGTCCAGGCTGCGCGGCGCCTCGACAAAGAGCATGTCGGCACCGGCCGCGACATAGGCCTGGCCGCGCTCCAGCGCCGCCTCGAAGCCCTCGACGGCGATGGCGTCGGTGCGCGCGATGATCAGGGTCTGGTCGCTCCGGCGGGCATCGATCGCAGCCTTGATCTTGCCGACCATCTCGGCGGCCGGCACCAGGGTCTTGCCGTTAAGGTGGCCGCAGCGCTTGGGCAGGGTCTGGTCTTCGAGTTGGATGCCGTTGGCGCCGGAACGCTCGAACAGCCGCACCGTGCGCTGCACGTTGAGCGCATTGCCGTAGCCGGTGTCGGCATCGACGATGAGCGGCAAGTCGACGCGTTCGCGAATCGTCGAAAGCGTGTCCGCCACCTCACTCATGCCCACCAGGCCGATGTCGGGGCGGCCGAAGCGGCAATAGGCGATGGAGGCGCCCGAGAGATAGGCGGTGGTGAACCCGGCCCGCTCGCAGAGCGCGGCACCGAGCGCGTCGTAAACCCCGGGTGCGACGACGATTCCGGGGCCGGCGAACTGGGCAGAAAGCGTGGGCTGTGTCATCGGCCTTCGGTCCTCCAGCGCCGGTCCGGCCCCCGCGCCGGATATGGTTTCCTGATCGCATCTTCCAAGTTACCCGCCCTCCAGGTTACATGCCGAGATAGGATTTCTTCAGCGCGGCATCCTCGATCAACTCGGCCGGGGCGCCGGACAGCACGATGGCGCCGTTTTCGAGGACGTAGGCGCGGTCCGCGATCTCCAAAGACTGAAACACGTTCTGCTCCACCAGCAGGATGGCGAGGCCCTGCTCGTGCAGGCGGCGGATCAGCCCGAACACCTCCTCCACCAGGATCGGCGAGAGGCCGAGCGAGGGTTCGTCCAGGATCAGCAGCCGGGGCTCGGCCATCAGGCCGCGGCCGATCGCCAGCATCTGCTGTTCGCCGCCCGACAGCGTGCCTGCGATCTGGCCGAAGCGTTCGGCGAGACGGGGGAAGACCTCAACAACACGCGCCAGATTCCCGGCCCGCCGCGCCTTCGCCCTGCGGTAGCCGCCGAGTTCGAGGTTCTCGCGCACGGTCATGTTGGGAAAGATTCGCCGGCCTTCGGGCACCTGGATGACGCCGAGATCGACCATGTGCTCCGAGGTCGCCGCGGTGACGTCCTCACCGCCGAGCCGGATGCTGCCGCCGAACGGCCGGAAAATGCCCGAGACGTTGTTGTTCAGCGTCGATTTGCCGGCGCCGTTGGAGCCGAGCAGCGCCACGATTTCGCCTTCGCCGACGTCGAGATCGACACCGTGCAGGACCTGGACCTGGCCGTAGCCGGCGCGCAGATCGCGAATCTCAAGCATGGCCGCCTCGCTGAACGGCAAAGCGTGCGGCGGCGCCGTGGCCGAGGTAGGCCTCGATCACCTCCGGCGTCACGGCGATCTCGGCCGGTGTGCCTTCGGCGATGAGGCGGCCTTGGTTGAGCACGTAGGTACGGTCGGACAGGCTCATGACCGCCTGCATGACGTGCTCGATGAGGAAGATGGTGATGCCGGAGGCGCGGATATCGCGCACCAACTCGACGACCTCGGCGACCTCGGTGGGCGTCAAGCCGGCCATGACCTCGTCGAGCAGGAGCAACCGCGGCTCCGTGGCCAGGGCGCGCGCGAGCTCGAGGCGCTTGCGGCCGGCCACCGTGAGCGCGCCCGCCGGCTGGTCGAGCATCGCGCCCATGCCGAGCTGCCGGGCGATGACGCCGGCCCGCTCCATCGCCTCGCTGCGGGCGCGGATGCGGGTGTGCGCCCCGACGGCGATGTTTTCGCGCACGCTGAGATTGGCGAAGGGCTGCACGACCTGGAAGGTGCGCACCACGCCCCATTGGCAGATCTGGTGGGGCCGTTGGCCGGCCAACTCGCGGCCGAGATAGAGCACGGAACCCCGGTCGGGTCCGAGAAAGCCCGAAATCATGGCGAATAGGGTCGTCTTGCCGGCGCCGTTGGGCCCGATCAGCGAGACGATCTCGCCCTCCCCGACCCGAAGGTCGACGTCCTCGACGGCCTTGAGGCCGCCGAAAGTCTTGCTCAGGGAGTGGACCTCAAGCATCGCCACCCGCCCGTGGTACCAAGCGGCGCCACGCGTCTTCGATCAGGCCAACCAGGCCGCGCGGCAGAAAGCCCAACACCAGTACCAGAACGATGCCGAACAGGATCAAATCGACGCCGGGGCGATCCTGCCAGAACATGCCGATAAACTCCTTGGCGATCTCACCGACGCCCTGGATGAACAGGGCGCCCACCAGCGGACCGAGCACCGTGCCGAGCCCGCCGATGATCGGGGCGAACAGCGCCTCCACGGACTTGGACGGGCCGTAGGCGATGCCGGGATCGATGAACAGGAACTTCTGCACATAGTAGATGCCGGCCAATGCCATGATCGCCGCGGACAGGCAGATCGCGCCCATCTTGACCCGAAAGGCGTCGATACCGAGCGCCTGGGCGGCGTCCTCGTTCTCGCGCACGGCGACCAGCTGGGCGCCAAAACGCGACCGCTCCATCCACCAAGTCGCGGCGTAGGCCAGCGCCATGATTGCGACCATGGTGTAGTAGAAGCCGTAGGCCTTGAGGAAGTCGTCGGCGAAGTTGAACTGGAAGGTCGCAACGGCGCGCTCGGGGTCCTGATTGAGCGCCAGTTGCACGCCGCGGCCGCCCTCGGTGATCGAGATGAACGAGCGCGCCAGAACGTGGAACGCCTCGGCGAAGGCCAGCGTGATCAGCGCGAAGTAGGAGCCGCGCAATCCGTAGCGAAAACTGAGGTAGCCAACGAAGGAGGCCACCAGGATGCTGCCCGCGAGCGCGAACCACATCGCGATCCAGGGGCTCAAGCCGTAGCGGAACTGCAGCAGCGCCTGAAGGTAGGCCGCGGTGCCGAAAAACAGGGCGTGGCCGAAGGAGTACTGCCCGCCGTAGCCGCCGAGGATGTTCCAACCCTGGCCCATCACCGCGACGAACAGGGTGAGCTCGATGAAATCGATCCAGCGGCCCGAGGTGACGTACAGCGGCAGCGCCAGCAGCAAGGTTGCCAGGATCGCCCACCCGATCACGCGTGCCCGGTCGCTCATCACACCTTCTGGCCGAAAAGCCCGGTCGGCCGGAACAGTAGGATCAGGATGAAGATCACCGAGATCGTGATCAGGCCGAGACTTTCCCCGAGGAAGAGGCGCCCCAACTGCTCGGTGATGCCGATAATGAAGCCGCCGACCAGCGCGCCGACGAAACTTCCCATGCCGCCCAGCACCACGATCGTAAAGGCGATCAGCACGAAGAGATAGCCGAATTGCGGGTTCACGGCGTAGGTCGGCGCGAGCAGGCTGGCGGCCGCCGCGACGCAGGCGGTGCCGATCCCGAAGCTGACGGCGAAGATATGCTCGACGTTGATGCCGACCAGCCGCGCGCCCTGACGTTCCTTGGCCACCGCGCGGATCGCCTTGCCGGTGTCGGTGCGGGTCATAAACGACCACAGCGCCAGGGTGATCAGCAGCGAACCGGCGAGCGCCGCGATCTCGGGCCAAACCACGAAGGTGACCCCCAGATCGATGCCGTCCAGATCGTAGGGCACCTGCACGCTGCGCTCGTTTGCGGTGAACAGGAACAGCGCCGCGTTCTCGATGACGATGGCAACGCCGAGGGTCACCAGCAGGACGATCTCGTCGCGGCCGTGGCTCGCCTTGCCGATGACGCTGCGCTGCAGGCCGTAGCCGAACAGGAACCCGCCCGGCACGACGATCAACATCGCGAGATAGGGGTCGATCCCGAACAGGTGCCAGAGGAAGAAGACGGCGTACATGGCCAGCATCAATAGGCTGCCGTGGGCGAAGTTGATGATGTGCAGGACGCCGTAAATCAGCGTCAGGCCCAACGCCACCAGAGCGTAGATCGCGCCCAGGAAGACGCCGCTGATGGCCGAGCCGATCACCGTCGACCAGCTGTAGAGCGGGATCTCGATCCCCAGAAATTCCATTCACGCGTCCCCGCTCCCAAACGGCGGCCGGGAGCGGCGCCCGCCGCCCCCGTCACACCGCACGGTGACCCGGGCCTTAGGCCGGGCGCGGGAAGACCGCCGAGCTGGTCTTGAAACGCGGTGGATGAACGACCTCGATCTCCTTGCCCTGGACCTGCAGGACCATGGGCAAGGCGCCCTGGTTCTGGCCGTTGACCATCCGGGTCTCGCCGTAGGGCATGAAGTGATCGCTCCAGGTGCTGGCCGCCATGGCCTCGATGATCTTGCCGCGATCGGCGGAACCTGCGCGCTCCATGGCGTCGGCGGCGAAGCGCACCGCGGTGTAGGCCAGGAAGACCTCGTAGGAGAAGCTCTTGCCGGCGGCTTCGGTCTTCTGGCGCAGGGCCTGCGCCTTCTGGTTTCGCGGGTCGAACCAGTGGTTGCAGTCCAGGACGTATTGGGCCGCGTCCGGGAACTCGGTAAGGAAGCGATACTGTGACGACGCACCGCCGAGGACCGAGTAGATCGCCTTGGGCACAACGCGCTGGCGCTGCAGGGTGCGCAAGAACAGCACGCCCTCATTGTAGTAGTGTGAGGGAATGACCAGGTCCGGGTTGAGTTCCTTGATTTTCAGCGCGATGTTGCGGAAGTCCTTGTTCGGCGTCGGATGCGGCAAGACGTCCATGACCTCGAAGCCGGCGGGTTCGAGGCCCTTCTTCATCAAGCCGGCCATGTAACTGCCGAACGGCGTCGTGTTCTCGTGCACGATGACCACGGTCTTGGTCGGGTTTCCTGCCGCATTGTTGATGGCGATCAGGCCGTCCGTGCCCGCTTTGGTGATGTTGCCGAAGCCGGGACCGAAGCGGAAGGTGTTCTCGAGTCCGCGCCCCACGATCTTGTCGTTGACACCGACGTCGACGACGTGCGGGATGCCGTACTTGGCCGCCGCCTGGGTCGTGGCGAGGCAGATACCGGAGGCATAGGCGCCGACGATGGCCGAAACGCCGGCCTCGTTGAACTTCTCGACCTCGGCCGCGCCAACCTCCGCCTTGGATTGGGCGTCGCCCAGCACGACCTCGAGCTTGGCGCCGCCCAGCGACTCGATGCCGCCCGCGGCGTTGATTTCCTCGATGGCCATAAGGGCGCCGAAGCGGCACTGGGTGCCTGAGAACTGCAGGAACCCGGTAACCGGATGCACGACGCCGAGCTTCACGGTCGAGGCCGCGCGCGTGATCGACGGGAATCCCAGGGCACCGCTTGCCATTGCCGTGCCGGCGGCGGCGGCGGCGACGAATTGGCGGCGCGACAGTTTTTGGATCTTCTTGGTCATGACTCTCCTCCCTGTGGCATAAACATTCTGGTTCCTGGACTGAAGATGCGGTCTAGCCGGATGGGGACCAGGCATTGGCGCGGTCGGTCTGCACCCGCGACAGGTTCATCCGGTATTGATAGCGGTCGGGGCGGTAGAGGCCGGTGATGTATTCTACCGCCCGGTTCTGCTGGTCGTAGACGATGCGGCCGATGCGAAGCAGCGGCGCGCCGAGTTCGACCCCGAGCCGACGCGCCACCTCGGCGTCGGCCAGGGTCGCGGTGATGGTCTGTTCGGCCCGGCTGACTTCGATGCCGCCGCGCTCCAACAGCGTGAGCAGCGGCGTCGAGGCGAGATCGTCGCGGCTGTAGGTCCGGCCAATGTCATCGGGAACGTAGGTCGTGAGATGCGAGAACGGCTCGCCTTCCAGCCGGCGCAGGCGGACCGCCCGTTGCACCTTGTCCCCGGGCCCACAGCCGAGCGCGCGCTGCACGCCGTCGTTGGGCGCGACATAGCCGAACTGGATCAGCTCGACTTCGGTCTCCATCCCCATGGCCACGATGTTCTCGAGCAACCCCTCGACGCCGGCGCGCACGGGCGGCGTCGGGGACCGGTGGATCACGCGGGTACCGCGCCCGCGCTCGCGCACGACCAGGCCGTCTTCGGCCAATTCGTTCAGTGCCCGCTTGGCCGTGATGCGCGAGACCCCGCAGCTGCGCGCGGTCCGCTCCTCGCCGGGCAGCAGGTCGCCGTCGACAAACTCGCCATCGATGATTTTGTTGCGCAGCACGAGATAGATCTGGTGATAGAGCGGTGTCGGCAACCCCTCGTCGACCTTGACTATGCTGTCCGCTGTCGTTTGGGCTTGAGCCATTGGTACCGTGCGTTCCCTGATCGCCACCGCGCGTCGATCGCGTGGGCCTTGGTTAATTGGTATATTGGTATATTGATATACCAATAGCCGGCAGGCGAGTCATTTCTCGCCGGCCGGCTTGAGCGAGGCCGGATTGCCCGTCATCGCCGTGTGCTCGATCGAGGGATACCATGAGGCGACGCGTCGCGGCCCCGCCGAACGCCTGACGGATGCAGCGGTTTCCACAGTCATCCGATGGCCTGATCTTGGGCCTCCGAAGTGCCGATGAATGACCATTGATGGCCAATCAAAGTAGTTCCAGCCATGCTGCCGGCACGTCTGCTCTGCCCCCGGTGTTGCCACATAAACTGCGTGACCACTGTTTCGTTGGCGCGGTTGCGTCCTGAGATGCAAAAAATTTCCTACCGCCGCTATCGATTTCCATCTGAGACCATTCAACACACTGTCTGGCTGTACTTCTGATTCCCGCTCAACTATCGCGACGTCGAAGATCTGCTCGCCGAGCGCGGCATTGATGTTTCCTATGAGACGGTACGGCGCTGGGCGCTGAAGTTCGGACAGGCTTATGCCCGCAAGCTGGGGGGGGGTCCCCACCAAAAATCTCATTCGGCCTTTGGGTGTTGACCGTTTGATGGATTGTGCAACGATCCATCGACAATGCTTGATTTCCTGAAGTCGATTATCTGGACTCTGTTCCGGCGTGTTGTTGCCGGGTCATCGGCCGAGGCTGACAACTGTGGAGCGCGTCATCGGGTCGATCCGCCGGGATTTGCTGGACCATGTTATCGTGATGGGCGAAGCGCATCTCCGTCGGTTGCTTCGTGTTTTCACGGAGTACTACAACATCTACCGGACCCATCTCGGATCGGACCAAAACACGCCACTGTGGCGGCCCGTTCAACATCGCGGCAAGATCACCCCGATGCCTAAACTCGGCGGACTCCATCATGCCTATGTCCGGGTCTGATTTTTGGTAGGGACAGCCGAATAGTCCCTGGAAATTCCGATGCGCGCCCAGGGCCGTGGAGCGTCCGGGTCGAGGTCACCCCTCCTCCCGGCGGCGCAGGGTCGAATCCAGCGCGCTCACGAAGGCCCTGTAGCCGCCGCGGCTGTTGAGGTTTTCGAACGTCGAGTGTTATCCTGGCTCTGTGTTGATCGGGAAGGAAGTTAGCGATGTATGACATCGACCCGTCGCGAACGGATCTCGTCGCGGAGTTTCGAAAGAATCCCGGGGGGCCTTACAGCTCCGAGCTCGCGCTCGTCGTGAACCGGCTGCGCGTAATGCCGATGACGGATCGCCACATCCTGGTTTGCACGCGCCGTGGCCGCCAGTGGACTCTGGCGAAAATGCCGCGGGAACGCGGGACCAAGCTGGAGCTCTACGAAGACCGCGTCTTTGACGACTACCATGAAGGCACATGGGAACTCTTCAGGCTACGCTGGAAGACGGTAACCGGGGAAGACCCGGCATAAGGGGTTCGCCGGTGATAGGGGGCAACAAGCGTGAAAAAGGTACTGGGGTACACAAACGCCTGGAGCGTAACCCCGGGTGAGACGATCCGCGTCATGGTCAGCACCTATGGCCCCGAGCGCTATCGCGCCGATCTGGTCCGGGTCATCTGCGGCGATGACGAACCCGACCGCGATATCTATCGCGAGGAAGAGATCGAAGCGCCATTCAGCGGCGAGTATCCCGGCCGGACGCAGCCGATCGGCGCGGGATCCTATGCGGTGGTGCCCGATTCCCCCAGTCTCGCGGGGCTGGAAAGCTTCACCGTGCAAGCGTGGGTCTGGCCGACGACCCCCGGCAAGGGCGAGCAGGGCCTCATCACGCGGTGGCGGGACGATCCGGCCGGGGGTTTCGCCTTGCTGATCGACGACAGCGGCGCGCTGGCGATGCGGGTTGGCGACGGCCGCGGCGGCGTCGTCGAGATCGGCACCGGCGAGCCGCTTGCAGCACGGCGCTGGTACCTGGTTTCCGGATCCTACGACGCGGCGGCGAAAGAACTCAGCGTCCGCCAGGACCCGATAATGTCCCCACTCGAGAGCCTCAAAGCCGCCGACGCGACGCGCGAGGTCGAGCTCAGCGCCATCGCGGATGTGGGCGCGCCGCTGATGTTCGCGGCGTTCCCGGCGACGCTATCAACGGGGAAAGCCGCGGCGCAACGTCATTACAACGGCAAGATCGACCGCCCGCGTTTGATCGGGCGCGCGCTGTCGGCGGCCGAGGGATTGGCGGTGGCCTGGGACGCGATGCCTCACGAGCGCAACACTCAGGTAGTCGCGGCCTGGGATTTTTCGCGCGACATCGGCGGCGACGCCATCAGCGACTCCGGACCCAACGGCCTCCACGGCCGCACGGTCAATGTGCCCTCGCGCGGTTGCAAGGGCCACAACTGGAGCGGCGCGGAGCAAAACTGGCGCCATCTGCCCCAGGAATATGGCGCCATCCACTTCCACGACGACGACCTATACGACGCCGGCTGGGAGGCGGATTTCGAATACGCCGTGCCGAACGACCTGCGCAGCGGCGTTTACGCGGTGCGCCTGAGGGCCGATGACGACGAATGGTACGTGACGTTCTTCGTCCGCCCGCCCCGGGGCACCACCACCTCGAAGCTCGCCTTCCTCGCGTCGACGGCCACCTATATGGCCTATGCGAACTACCACTGGATGATGCACGAACGCTACTGCGAAGCCACCGAGTCGTTCTGGACCACGCTGGACAAGGGCGATGTCTTCCTGCAGGAACACAACGAGTTCGGGTTGTCGACCTACGACACCCATTCCGACGGTAGCGGGGTGCGCTATGCCTCGCGATTGCGACCGGTGCTCAATATGGCGCCGAAGACGCCATTATGGAGCTTCAATCCCGATACCCATATCCTGGGCTGGCTCGAGGAGAAGGGCATCGAATACGACGTGATTACCGACGAAGACCTCCATCACGAGGGCGTCGGCTTGCTCGATTCCTACCGGGCCGTACTCACGGGGACCCATCCCGAGTATTATACCACCCCGATGTTGGACGGGTTGCGGGCCTATCTCGCGCGCCGGGGCCGGTTGATCTATCTCGGCGGCAACGGCTTCATCTGGCGCTGCGCCTTTTCGCCGGAGATGCCGGGCATGCTCGAGTTGCGCCGCGCCGAAGACGGGATTCGTTACCGCGACGAGGAACCGGGCGAGTACTATCTGGAATTCACCGGTGAATTCGGTGGCTTATGGCGGCGCCTCGGCATGGCGCCGCAGGCTCTGGTCGGCGTCGGCACGGTCGCGGTCGGTTTCGACGTTTCCGGCTACTACCGGCGCCAGGAGGCGAGCTTCGACCCCCGGGCCGGCTTCATCTTCGAGGGCATCGGCGCGGACGAGGCGATCGGCGACTTCGGCATCCTCGGCGGCGGCGCGAGCGGCTCGGAGATCGACGCGGTGAACCCGATGCTGGGGACGCCCTCCCATGCCCTGGTCGTCGCCAGTTCCGAAGGTCATTCGGCGAACACCTATTTGGTGCCCGACGAAACCGGCTTTCACCATTGCGCCATGGACGGGGCCCAGAACCCGGACATCCGGGCCGACATGACGTTCTTCGAAACACCCGGAGGCGGGGCGGTATTCTCCGTCGGCTCTATCGCCTGGGGCGCCAGCTTGCCGCACAACGGCTTCGACAACAACGTGGCGCGGATCTCGGAGAACGTGGTGCGCCGTTTCTTGGACGACACCCCCTTTCCGATGCCTGGTTAAAGTGGCGATGGCGCCGGCCGGAGACTATGTCTCGGTGAGACGTACGACCTGGCACAGATACGATTTGAAAGGCACCGAACCACTGATCGGATCGATTGCATCGTTGCCGATCGCCGCGTTCATGTTGGCCCCCGCCTCGCTCTCGGCGTCGTAGCCCGGTTGCGAAAGCGCCTCGCATGCTTGCCACCAGCCATGTGTGGCGCTGACCACTCCGGGATGGAGCGTACCGGAGAACCGTGCTTTGGCGCGCATCCGGCCATGGGGTGTCACCAACGCCACCCAGTCGCCGTCTTGGATGCCGCGCGCCGCCGCCGTGTCGGGATGGAGCTCGACCCGGGGATCGGGCTCCATGCGCCGCAGCGCGGCAAGCCCGCGCAGTTGGCTTTGCAGATAATGCAGTGACTTGGCCGATGTCAGGACCAGCGGAAAGTCGTCGTTGAGGTCGGGCCGGGACAGAGGTCCCATGGCGGGCTCGACGTACTCCGGCAGTGGCGCGTAACCGTGGCGCAGGAAAGTCTCGGAATAAATCTCGACCTTCCGGCTCGGCGTCTCGAAGCCGGGCGCGCCGCCACCGCCATCACCCGCGAATTTGCGGTACCGCGTCTCGAGCGGCACGGTGATGCCGCCCGGCCGCCGCCGCAACTCGTCGAGATCGAGACCGCTGGGCGCCAGCAGAGCCCGGTAGCCCGCGTCCATATCGCCGTCCCAGAACGAGTTGCCGAGGCCGAGACGCTCGGCGAGGCTGAACGCGATCCAGGCATCCGACCGCGACGCTCCCCGCGAATCGATGGCTTGCGGGCGGAGTTGGACGTGGCCGGCGGCCTCCTGGCTGACCCCGAAATTGGTGCGCAGCCCCTCGCGCTCCCACGCGGTGTTGACCGGCAGGACGATATCGGCATGGGCCGCGGTCGGAGTCATGAAAATGTCGGCATGGACCATGAAGTCGAGGGTGTCCAGCGCCTTGGCACCACGCGCAGCGTCGGCGTGCGAAAGCAGCAGGTTGGAACCGAAGTTCACCAGCCCTCGCACCGGATAGGGTTCCTGTGTGAGAACCGCGTCGTAAAGCGCCTCCGCCGTGATGTAGCCCATGGCCTCCTGGCCGAGCGGCCGCGCGCCGAACCCGAGCGCCTTTTCGCGCTGCGCCTCGGGCATCAGCTCGGCGCCGGTCACGTCGTTGGTCGGGATCGTCTCGAATATGACATTACCGCCCTCGGCGTCGAAGCTGCCGGTGAGCGCGTAGAGAAGCGCGATCGCACGGGAAGTCTGGCTCGCATTCGTGTGTTGCTCGACACCGGCCCAAGACGATAACGAGACCGGACCGGAGTTGCCCAAGAGTCGCGCCGTCGCCCGCAGTTGCGTCGCCGGCACCCAGGTGATCGCTTCGACACGCTTGGGTGGGAAGCGGCGGCAGAGCGCCGCATAGAGATCGAACGCGGGCCGACAGGATATTCCCTGGACGTCGTAACGGCCCGACAGCGCAAGATCGCTGCCGGGTCGTTCGTAACCCCCTGTCGTTGGGTCATAAAGAACGGGCGCCCCGCCTGCCTTGTCCCAGGCGACGCGCAAGTCCCCATCGGCCTCCCCGGCCAGGTCCGCGCCGGTGAGGAAGCTGCCGGTATCTTCTCGCACCAGCAGCGGCCCGTTGGTCCAGTCGCGTATAAATACCCAGTCGAACCAGCCTTCCTCGATCATCACGCCGGCGATACCCAATGCCAGCGCGCCGTCACTCCCCGGGCGCACGCGCAGCCACTGGTCCGCCTTGGCGGCGAGGCCGACGCGTCGTGGGTCGACGACCACGAGCTTGGCCCCGCGCGCCCGGGCTTCGGCCACGCGCGTCGCATGCGCGATCCAGGTCATGCTCGTGTTGTGGCCCCACAGCAGGACGCAGCCGGTATGTGCGAGGTCGGTCATGGGCATGGCCACACCGAAGGTGTGAACGTGGATAACCTCCCTGTGAAAGTCGCAAACTTCGAGGGAGGCCACCGCGTTGGGGCTGCCGAACGCGTGACGCAATCGCTCGACCCAGGGATAACCGTCCTGCATCGAAGTGCCGGCGGTGGTGGCAATGCCGAAGGCGACCGTTTCGCTCCCCGATTCCCGGGCCAGACGCGTGAGCGCGGTCGCGGTCGTATCGAGCGCCTCGTCCCAGCCGATACGCCGCCAGCCGGGGTCGGCGTCGCCCTTCGGGCGCGTGCGTTTCAAGGGATGGAGCAAGCGTTCCTTGTGATGGACCAGCTCGGGCGCGGCCCGTCCCTTGGCGCAGAGCGCCTTCCCCGTGGGATGGGACGGGTCCGGCTCGACGGCGACGAGATGTCCGTCCGCGACCACCGAAATGCAGCCACAGCTCGACCAGCACAATGCGCAATAGCCCGGAATGTGCCGGGTTGCCGTTTCAACGGCCATGGCCCCTCCAATCCGAAGCGCTTGTATCGGTCCGAACCACTCACTGATAGCCGGATTTCACTTCGGCAATCCGCTGGCCTGATTCCGGCGCCGGCCGGTCGCCCATTCCTCGAACCCGCCTTGCCAAAAACGGACAAATTCAGTGAACCGCGGGCGCCAACCCGCGGTCCATCGAACGTGCCTTCGTTCTGAGGCACCCCGGATCCAATCGAGCCCCCCCTTTCAATCGAATCGAACCGGCCGGCTATTTCAGCAAGTTCGTCCAGATCCGGTCATACATCCGGATCACCTTGTCCTCGCACGGCGGCACGAATTCCAGGAGCACGCCCTCCGGCGGGTTCACTTCGGGAGCCGATTTCAGATCCGCGTCGAGAAACGGCTCGGTCCCATCCACGCCCGCGGTGTAACGCGCGAAGTTCGTGAGCGTCGCGGCATTTTCGGGAATCAGCATGAAGTTCATGAACTTCTTGGCGTTTTCCACGTTGGGCGCGCCCTTGAAGACCACGAAATTATCCATCCACGCCGTCAAGCCCTCTTTCGGATAGGCGTATTTGAGCGTTGGTCTCTCCATGCGTGCGCGCATGCCGAAGCCATTCCAGTTCTGACCCGCCGCCGCGTCGCCCGAAACCAGCACCTCCTTGGCGCCGTCGGAATTGAAGCTGAGCCAATGTTTTTTGGCATTCTGCAACAAAGCGTTCAGCTGTTTCATCTGCTCTGGGTCGGAATTGCAACGCGGGAAGCCGAGATAGCGAAGGCCCGCATTGATAACGTCGTTGACGTCCTTCAGCATGTTGATCTTGCCTTTAAGCTCGTCCGGGGGATCGAACAGGATGGCAAGGGTGTCGATATCGCCACCATATACGGCGGTGTCGACCATGAAGCCGGTGGTTCCCCACTGATAGGGTACGGTATATTCCCGCCCCGGATCGAAATAAACATCGATCCATTTGGCGGTCATGTTGCCGAAGTTCGATAATTGGTTTGCATGCACATTCTCGAGCATGCCCTCTTTTATGAGAATCGCCACCATGTAGTCGGATGGTACGCCGAGATCGTAGCCGGTAACGCCGGCTTTCAGCCGCGCCAGCAAGGTTTCATTGGAATCGTATGTGTCCACGGTGATTTCGACGTCATGCTCCTTCGAAAACTTATCCAGAAGTTCCTTGGGCATGTAGTCGAACCAGTTGTATATGTTGAGCTTGCCGGCGGCCTGTGCCGGGCCGGAAAGCGCCAGCGCCGCCAAGGCGAACGCCGCGAATAAGGCCGTCATTCTTAGTCTCATGATTCCTCTCCTGTGGTTGATATCGTTTCTTATCGCTGGGATCGAAAAGCGCAACCACTCCACGCGATCCAGCGCTGTGGCGGATCGAGCGTTGTTAAACCCCGAGTTGTAAAGTCACCGGTTCTTTCCGACATTTCTCCGTCCAATGATAAACGACATTGTCACGAAAAATATCGAAACCAGCAATAACATAGTCGAAATCGCGTTGATTTCGGGAGTCAGGCCCGTGCGAACTAGCCCGTAGATAGCCAGCGGCAGGGTGGTCGAGCCGGGTCCGGCGACGAAATTCGTAATGATGAAATCATCCAAGGATATGATGAACGCCAGCATGAATCCGGCCATGATTCCCGGTAAAAGCATAGGCAGGGTGACATGAAAGAACGCCTGGCGGCCGTCGGCGTATAGATCGCGGGCAGCCTCTTCGTAGTATCCTTCGATACCGTCGAGGCGTGCAGAAATCGGCAGATACGCGAACGGAATACAAAAAACCGTGTGCGCCAGCAGGATACTGCCGAGCCCGAGCGGAATACCAATCAGCACGAAGAAAATCAGTGACGCCACGGCCGAAACGATCTCAGGCACGATGAGCGGAAGGCTGATGACGCCGAAGGCGCCCTCTCGACCCCGGAAAGCGCGGCCTCGCATGGCGAGGGCCGCGAGTGTTGCGAAACTGGTCGCAATGGTCGATGCGCCGACGGCGATAATCAACGAGTTGAAGGTGGCTCTCTGAATGAGATCGTTATTGAGCGCCTTGACATACCAAGCAAAGCTGAACCCACCCCACACAGTGATCGAGCGGATCTCGTTAAAGGAATAAATCGCAACGATGATGATTGGGCCATAGAGAAAAACCATGCAGGCCCAGGTCACGGTTCCGAATCCCGGATAGCGCCGGAGATCACGTTGTTTTGCGCTACGCTTTACCATCTCCGGTGTTTCTCAATACACCTGGATTCTGGAACGGGTCTGCTGGCGTGTATAGACGATCAACGCCACCAGGACGACGCTCATCACGATCATCGCCGCCGCCGAACCGAATGGCCAATTGCGGGACCCTTGGAATTGCAATGCAATCAGGTTGCCGATCATCAGATTCTTGCCGCCGCCCAACAGATCGGGCGCGATGAAGGCGCCGAGGCTCGGGATGAACACCAGCAAAGAGCCGGCGATAATGCCGGGCAGGCAGATCGGCATGATCACCTTGAACAGCACCGTCCATCGGTCGGCGTAAAGGTCGTAAGCGACTTCAACCAGACGGAAATCGAAGCGTTCGATGGTGGCGTATAGCGGCAGCACCATGAACGGCAGGTAACTGTACACCAGCCCGATACCGACGCCGACATTGGTGTAGGCTATTTGAATCGGCGTATCGATCAACCCGATCGCCTGCAAACCATAGTTGAGCGGTCCTTCGTTGCGAATCAAAAACAGCATCGAAATCGTGCGGATCAGAAGATTTACCCAGTAGGGAACCGTTACCAGCAAAACCCACATGTTTTTCTGGTGTTCGGGGCGCGTCGCAATAAAGTAGGCGGTCGGAAATCCGATGATGAAACAGGCGACGGTGGCAACGATTGCCTGAAGGAATGAACGCCCGTAAATCTCCAAATATGCAGTGGAAAAAACCAGACTTTCGTCAACAAAATCGCGTTCGAACAGAAACTGGATATAGGCGTCGAAGGTCGCTTCCCAGATCACACCGCCAAAAGTGCCGGGGGTCAGGAACGAATAGACCAAAACGATGCACAGGGGCCCGATCAAAAACCCGCCGATGATCAACAGCGACGGCGACAGCAACATCGCACGAACGATATTTTCCTTGCGCTGCTTTCGTCGCTGGGCTTGCCGTCCACGCACCATCCGCCTCCGCTCTCTCAATCCATCAACATGATGACGGCGCCCGGGTCGAAGCGCAGCGCCACCGTATCGCCGACGGTCACCGAATTGGCTCCGCCATGGGCATTCTGCACGCGCACCAAAACGGAAAACCCATCGGGAAGTCGGACGCGGTAACGGGTGTCGGTGCCAAGGTATGTGGGCCTTTCGATGACTCCGATCAGCGAATTCCCATCGACACCTTCCGCCGCAAACCGGATTCTCTCGGGTCGCACCGACAGGCTGACGGTATCGCCAGCCTTGCAACCCTCAACGGCTTCCGCCACCACCCGGGCGCCGCCTGGTGCCACGCAGGTCGCTTTACCGCCATTCACGCTTTCCACCGTCACGTCGAAAAAGTTCGTTTCGCCGATAAAATCGGCAACGAAATGGTTTTTGGGTTGCTCGTAGATTTCCGTCGGCGTGCCGACTTGTTGCACTTCGCCATCGGACATCACGGCGACCCTGTCCGACATGGTCAACGCCTCTTCCTGGTCATGGGTCACAAAGATGAAGGTGATGCCTGTTTCCTCCTGTAGCTGCTTCAACTCGTCGCGCATCTGCTGGCGAAGCTTCAGATCGAGCGCGGACAGAGGTTCGTCCAGCAACAGCACTTTGGGTTGGGTCGCCAGCGCACGGGCAAGTGCCACTCGCTGTTGCTGGCCTCCGGACAGTTGCGTCGAACGCCGGTCCGCCAGATGCTCCATATGCACGAGTTTCAAGATACGCGCGACAACCGTGTCTATCTCGTTCTTGGAACGCTTGAGCATGCGCAGGCCAAAGCCGACGTTGGCCGCGACCGTCATATGCGGAAACAGGGCGTAGTGTTGAAAGACGGTATTCACAGGGCGCTTGTTGGGTGGCAACTCATCGATCTCGTCGCCAAAAAGCAAGATGCGTCCGTCGGTCGGCTGCTCGAACCCGGCGATGCAGCGAAGCAGGGTCGTCTTGCCACAGCCCGAAGGCCCCAGCAGGGTGAAAAACTCGTTGTCGAGAATGTCCAGCGACACATCCGCAAGCGCGTGCACCACCCGGTCGCCCGCGCCGAACCACTTCACGACATGCTCGATTTTTACCGCCGAATTCCGTGCGTCCGCCATCCCATGCCTATTTTTATTTTTCTACAAACCCAATTTCCCCGAATAATATTCAATATATAACATATTCCCAGGACGATTGGCGGATAATGACCTATCCACTAACGGCCGGTCCTTTCGTCCAGCGGCGATGCCGCCGAAGGCCTGGAACCAGCGGCTGCCGATCTGCTCCCATGCCGGCGCCGGGCGCAGGAAGGCATAGGAGCGCATCGGTGGGAGCTAGAGTGCACGGCTCGATCGGGTCGGGGCGAACATGTTGTCGCGCAACAGGCGCGAAACCTGACCCGTGTTGTAGGGCGCGCCCCAGCCGACAGCGCATCAGTGCGCCAGCCGGAATTCCCGCGACGACGCCAAAGGCGACCCATAGAACCTCTGGCGCAATGCTTTGCAAGAGCGCCATCATCGCAGCGGTCGATGCCGTCAACGTCATCGCGATAGAGACCGTGATCCAGCCGAAAACTTCCAGGATGCGGCCGCCGAAGGGGATGGAGATCAGCATCGCCCACAAAGCGATACCGGCGATGGAATTCGCTGCGACCGATTCATGGCCCTATCCGGCCAATACATCCGGCGTGAAACTCACTAAGATGATGAAGCACGTGTTGTAGAGGGTCCAGGCGGTGCCAACGGCGCTGACGTGGACGAACTGCCGCTTCGGCAATGCGAACCGCAAAGACCGATCGCCGGCTTGTTCAACATTCGGTGCGTCACGGTAGAGCGCGGCGGTTCGCTGAAGCCACGTGTCTGATTCAGCTCCATCAGTAGGCACGCCACGTCCCAAGGAGGCTTCGAAAATGTCCGACCTCGACCCCGCGTACGCCACTGCCACCGAACTCGCGCGTCTGATCCGCAGGAGGCAAATTTCGCTGGTCGAGGTGATCGGCGAAAACCGTCATTTACGGTTCGTCTTTTCGACCTTGATCGACCCTCGGTTTGACCCTCATGCTGATACCCAGCCAGCGCTTAATGGGATACCAATAGATAGCAAATATTAGCCTTCCGACCTCCCCGGCGAAACACAGGTTTCGACTGGACTTCTGCACGCAAGGAACCGGTACTGTCGTCGGGTCGAGGAACGGGACAGGCCCCGCCCTCCGCCCGCCCGGACCGGGGTCATATCCCTGCCGGGCCTGGGGTGGTGGGAGGCCGCGCAAGGGGCGCGGCCCGAGACGGAGGACCACCCCATGACCAGGCGAACCCCGAACAAAACGCGACCGCGCAGCCGTGCGAAGAAGAGCCCCGCGACGAGCGCTCAGAAATCGGATGCGGCCAAACGCCCCGGCGGCAAGCTCGGCCTGATCCTGGACCCGCTCGGACGAAAAACGGGCGCGACGATCGATGACCTTGTCGATGCGACGGGCTGGCAGAAACACTCGGTCCAAGGCGCGCTGAGCCGGCTCCGGTCGGGGGGCTTCGCCGTTCGTCTGGAATCGACAAAGGGCCGGAAGGCCTATCGGCTCGCACCGGCCGGGGCGTAAGCCATGTCGGATACGGAGGTCCACACCGCAGGAAGCCCGGCGTGTGTAAACGGCCGACGCAGTGACGCCCGCTCCGAAGACGCGGTGGCGGTCAGGTTCAGGCCCTCGAGGGCATGACCTACGACGGATCGCGCAGCGAATGGCGGCGGCTCTATCGCGCCCATCCGCCGAAGCGGGTGGCGCGCGATCTGCTCGTGCTTGGTGTCGCCTGGAAGATCCAGGAGCGGGCCTGGCGCCGACG
>Ga0209980_10000428_pt1 | contig 22679 bp, 22 predicted proteins | sample CR02metaG_FD_183611 | JGI IMG/M metagenome (GOLD analysis project Ga0209980, IMG submission 183611) | Deep subsurface microbial communities from Mariana Trench to uncover new lineages of life (NeLLi) - CR02 metaG (SPAdes) (version 2) | ecosystem: Environmental > Aquatic > Marine > Ocean trench...
AACGCACCGCGCGTTGCAGGACTGGGACCGATTGATCGGGATACTGCCGAGACTGGGTGCAGCGAAGCTCACGGCTGGTGATCGCGAACAACTCACAGCCGAAGCGCTCGCTGTTTACACCGCTCGTACCGATCTGACCTACGAGGATCTGGAGGAGTTGTGGTCGCGGTTGCCCGCCGAAACACGCGACGCGTCCCAGTTGATCGCTCTTTATGCCACAGGCCTGAGTATGCTCGGTCGCGGTGATCAGGCAGAGCGCGAGATACGCAGCGCTCTGAAGAAGGACTGGAACGAGGACCTGATTATCGCGTATGGCCGGATCGAGACGAGCGAGCCGGCCAAACGGTTAAAACGCGCCGAGCAATGGCTCAAGTCCCATGCCGAGGACGGGGCGTTGCTTCTGACCGCGGCGCGGCTGTGTATGGCAGAGGAGTTATGGGGCAAGGCGCGCAGCTACCTGGAGTCGAGCCTGGCGATGGCTCCGCGAACGGATGCCTACGCGTTATACGGCCGACTCCTGAAACAGTTCGGTGAAGATGAGGATGCCGCATTGGCTTTCCGTTCCGGTCTGGCCCTGGTCACGGGCGCCGTTAGCGAGTTGCCGGCATTGGACGCGCCGCGGCCCGCCGAGGAGCCCGCAGATCAGTCTTCTAGCGAGGACGAGACCGCCTAGAATCGAGCCACTCGATGATCGGGTCCCATTGTTCCCAGTCGGGCCAGGCGAGATAAGGCGGCAGTTCATGGATACCGAGGCCGCGCTGGTACGCTCTGATATAGTTTTGCGCCTCTCGCAGCGCTGCTAGATAGGGCACCTTGAGCTTCTCGAGATACTCATCGAGCTCTTCGAAAATCAGCGTGTTTTCCTTGACGCGATTTGCGACCACACCGACCTTGGCCTGCCTCCTGGCAACCTTGCCGCGGTCTAACAGTTCCGCAATAAAATCGGTGGCCGCTCTAATATCGATCGGAGATGGCAGCACGGGTACGAGAATGGTTTCGGCATGCCTGACCAGTTCGGTTAACTCCGGGCCATGGGACCCCGCCGCAGAGTCGATGATCAGGACGTCGGCGTTTCGAGGTAGGTGCCGCAGACCGTCATCGTATCCGGCAAGACCCGTGATCGGTGCCGCGGTCTCGGGACGCTCATCCAGCCAACTGAGCGCCGAGCCTTGCGGATCGTAGTCGGCCAGCACGGTCGCATAGCCTTCGTCTGCGTAATACGCGGCAAGATTGGTCGCTATAGTGCTCTTGCCGCACCCGCCCTTGGAATTGGTAACAAGGATGTGTCGCATAGGTTCTCCCGGGCTTGTCGGCTCTAGTTCTTGTTTTTCTTTTCGCGGCGCTTAGCCAGCATGACGTTCCTAAAGTAGCCAGCATCATCACAAATGTCCAATCGTGCTCGCGCTGCAACGCTGTGGAACCGGTGCTCAGTCAAGTCCGATCTCATCCCAGAGGTCGTCGATGCGTTTCACGATGTCGACGTTCATGCTAATCGGCCTGCCCCACTGTCGCTGTGTCTCGGCGGGCCATTTATTGGTCGCGTCAAATCCGACTTTGGATCCGAGCCCCGCGATCGGCGAGGCGAAGTCGAGATAATCGATCGGCGTCGATTCCACCAGCTGCATGTCGCGGGCTGGGTCCATACGGGTGCTGATCGCCCAGATAACATCGGACCAGTTGCGGGGATCAATGTCGTCATCGACGACGATGATGAGTTTCGTATAGGTGAACTGCCGGAGATATGACCAGATCCCGAACATGATGCGCCGCGCGTGCCCCGGGTACTGCTTGCGGATACTGACCACCGCCACGCGGTAAGAACAAGCCTCGCTGGGCAGGTAGAAGTCGACGATTTCCGGGTACTGGGTCTGCAGGACCGGGACGAAGACGTCGTTGAGAGCAAGCCCGAGTACCGAGGGCTCGTCCGGTGGTCGGCCGGTGTAGGTCGTGTGATAAATGGGATCGGTGCGGTGGGTAATCTTGTCCACCGTCATGACCGGGAAGGTCTCGGTCTCGTTGTAGTAACCGGTGTGATCGCCGAAGGGTCCTTCCACCGCCGTGTCACCGGGTTTGATATGCCCCTCCAGCGTGATCTCCGCGTTTGCCGGTACTGAGAGATCGGAGCCCAGGCAAGGGGTAAGTCGTGTTCGAGCACCGCGAAGCAGACCCGCGAACGCGTACTCTGACAGCGTGTCCGGGATCGGCGTCACCGCCGCCAACAGCGTTGCCGGATCGGCACCAATCGTGACCGCGATGGGGAACGGCTGATCCGGATGCACCTCACACCAGGCCTGGTAGTCGGTCGCGCCACCACGATGGGGCAGCCAACGCATGATGATGCGATTTCGGTCTATCACCTGTTGTCGATAGACGCCGAGATTCTGCCGCTCGGCGGTTGGGCCACGTGTAGTAGTCAGACCCCAGGTGATCAGCGGTCCGGCGTCGTCCGGCCAGCAAGTCTGAATCGGCCAACTACCCAAATCGACCTCTTTTCCCTCCAGCACCACATCCTGGCAGGGGCCGGAACGCACCGTACGTGGTGCCATATTCAGAATCTCTTTGATCAGGGGCAGCCTGTGCCAGGCGTCGCCGAGACCTTGAGGCGGCTCAGGGGCCTTCAGAGCTGCTAACAATTTGCCTAGCTGCCGAAAGCCTTCCGGCCCTGTTGTGCCTAGTGCGGCTGCAATGCGCTCAGCAGTGCCGAAGAGATTCGCCAGTATCGGCACCTGACCGTTGCTGGGCCGGGTGAATAGTAGTGCCGGGCCTGCCTGAGAGAGCGTACGGCGGCAAATCTCGGTGACCTCGAGCGACGGGTTCACGGGCACATCGATCTTCGTCAGGTCTCCGCGCGCCTCAAGCGCATCTAGGAAGCTGCGCAGATCTTCGAACTTCGTATGCGGTTTGGGCCAGATCGAATCCACTATAATCTTATCCGCGGCTGCAGCGGGTAGCTTCAGCTCTTAGGGGCCGTCCGTTGTGGGGGCCGATCAACTTAACCTTCTGTGGACGTTATTGCTAGTGGTTCAACAAGGCTATATTGAAGAGATCAGAACTGCCCAGATGATCCAAGACAAGGCGCAGTCTGCAGGGAATGGCACTCGCACCATGAAGCTACAGTTCGCAAAAATGCACGGCGTCGGCAACGACTTCATGGTCATGCGTTGGCCGTCGGGGATCGGTCTTCCGAGTCAGGCGTTGGTTCGTCGTTGGGCGGATCGGCGACGTGGCGCCGGCTTCGATCAGCTGATGCTTATCGAAGAGGATTACCAAGGTCCGGGGGATGGAGCGTATCGGGTTTTCAACGCCGACGGGAACGAAGTTGAGCAATGCGGTAACGGTGTTCGCTGCGTGGCGCAATTTCTAGCCGCAGAGAGCGGCGCTGACCGGTTTAAGCTAATGAGCGCTAGCGGGGCCGTGGAAGCGCGAATTCTCGCTGACGGTCAGGTCAGCGTGAACCTCGGTGAGCCGAACTTCTTACCTGCCGCTCTGCCGTTCGAGGTCGAAGGCGAAGCTGCGACCTATGATCTGCGTATCGGCGATCGAAAGGTCCAGTTCGGGGCAGTTTCGCTGGGTAATCCCCATGTCGTGATCAGCACGGATTCCGTGGATGAGGCGCCGGTCGGTATACTGGGGGCGGAGTTTCAGGAGCACAGCGCGTTTGCCAGAGGGGTAAACGTCGGCTTCATGGAGGTTCAGGACGCAGCTCGGATCCGCCTGCGGGTATTCGAGCGCGGTGTCGGGGAGACCTTGGCCTGCGGCACGGGGGCTGCCGCCGCAGTGGCCGTCGGCCGACGCTGGGGATTGCTGGGAGCGCGGGTAGATGTGAGTCTTCCGGGCGGTGTGCTGGAGGTGAGCTGGCAGGGATCCGGGAGTCCGTTGTGGCTATCCGGGCCCACGACTTGGGTCTACGAGGGGCAGATTGAATATGAGTCAACAAAAGAGTGAGGCTGTAGTCGAGGAAACTTTTTCCGACGACGATATCGCTGAGTACTTGCAACGCCACGCGGACTTCTTCGACCGGCATTCGAGTCTTTTGATGGATCTTAAGGTCGCCCACAAGCCGGGCGGTGCCGCCATATCGCTAGTCGAGCGCCAGATCACGGTGCTTAGACAGCGCAGTCAAGATCTGGAGCGCCAACTCAAGGAGCTGGTGACTGTGGCCAGGTCGAACGACTTGCTGGTAGCAAGACTTCACCGCCTGTCGATCCGACTCATGACAACGTCTGGTCATGCTGCACGCATCGAGACGCTGGAGACCTGTCTTAGAGAGGACTTTCAGGCCGATCGCGCGGCCGTCGTTCTGTTCCCGCCGCTCCAGGACGAAACGATAGCCCGCGAAGGGTTTCTAAAGATCGTCGATCGCGACGATCCGGGGCTTAAGCCCTTTGCAAGCTTCCTAAAGTCTGCTCGACCTCGGTGCGGGCTGATCCGCGGCCGGCAGAAGACATTCCTGTTTGCGGAGAATGCGCGTGAGATCAGTTCAGCGGCTCTGGTGCCGTTAGGGGCGCAAGCCGCGCTGGGTTTCCTGGTCATCGGTAGCCGGGACCCGGATTATTTCAACCCCGAGCAGAAAACGGATTTTCTGGCACGACTCGGTGAATTAGTGTCCGTAGCGCTGCTCGGTCACCAGAGTCCGGACACCGCGGCTGGGTCCTAAAAACATGAGCGCTGATGAACTCCTAGCGAGTTTTATCCGGCACTTGAAGGATGAAAGACGGCTCTCGCCGAACACGCTAAGAGCCTATCAGCATGACCTGAACACCTTTCTGGTCTTCTGTGGTCGCGGCAAGATCGAACTAGCGAAGCTCGATTCATTCGCCGTGCGGGAATTCGCGGCGGAGTGCCATAGGAAAGGGTTAAACCCTCGCAGTATCGCCAGGCGGCTGTCAGCCGTACGACGGTTTCTCGCCTATCTGGTACAGGAACGCATTCTGACTGCTAATCCGGCTTCAAGCGTACGAGCGCCGAAGCCGGCGCGACGTTTGCCGGTGACCTTGGATGCCGACCAGGTCGCCGGTCTCCTCGCGTTGCAGGGTGACGATCTATTCTCGGTTCGTGACCGCGCGATGCTGGAATTGTTCTACTCGTCCGGATTGAGGTTGTCGGAGCTGGTGGGGCTGGACCTTGCCGAGCTCGACCTGACCGATCGGACGGTCCGGATCACCGGCAAGGGCGACAAAACACGAATCGTGCCTGTGGGCCGGTATGCTGTCGCGGCGCTCGAGGCCTGGATCGAAGTCCGTGCAGCGATCGTGGCGGGCGATGAGCCTGCGCTGTTCGTCTCTCGGCGTGGCACCCGCCTAGCGGGTCGTAGCGTCCAGGCACGGCTCAAACAGTGGGCCAAACGTTGGGGCGCGGGACTTCCGATCCACCCGCATATACTCAGACACTCCTTCGCGACGCATCTCCTCGAAGCCAGCGGCGACCTGCGCGCCGTCCAGGAGCTGCTCGGCCATGCGAGTATCTCCACGACCCAGATTTACACGCACCTTGATTTCCAGCACCTTGCCCATATATACGATCAAGCGCACCCTCGAGCGAGGCGCCGGAGCGACTGAAGTCCGGCGACCGAGCCGGTCACCAGTCCGGGTTCGACATGGATAAATTCCACGGCACGACTATCGTCTGCGTACGTCGCAACGGCCACGTCGCACTGGGCGGCGACGGGCAAGTCACGCTCGGCGACAAAGTCATCAAGGGTAATGCGCGCAAAGTGAGGCATTTACACGACGGCAAGGTCCTGGCCGGCTTCGCAGGCGGAACCGCGGACGCGTTCACGCTGTTCGAGTATTTCGAGAAGAAACTTGAGCAGTTTGGCAATCTTACGCGTGCGGCGATCGAACTCGCGAAGGACTGGCGGACGGACCGAATGCTAAGGCGCTTGGAAGCATTGCTGTGTGTCGCGGACGAAGAGCAGTCTCTACTGATTTCCGGTACCGGGGACGTGATCGAACCCGAGCACGATGTACTTGTCATCGGTTCCGGCGGGGCCTACGCGCAAGCAGCGGCTCAAGCGTTGTTGGATAACACGGATTTGGATGCCCGAACGATTGTCGAAAAGGCGCTCACCATCGCGGGCGACATCTGCATCTACACCAACGATCAGATCACGATCGAGGAACTCGGTCGATAGAGCGAGCTCTGGCCCGCCTATTGCACCATACGGTCGCCGCGCTCGGCTCAAATACTTTACGATGGAGAAGATTCATTGCTATCGGAGTTCTGACGCAATAGGCGGGCTAGCATGTCGATGACCCCCAGAGAAATCGTTGCGGAACTGGATAAGCACATCGTCGGCCAGGAGGAGGCGAAGCGCTCGGTCGCAATCGCATTGCGAAATCGTTGGCGCCGGGCGCAGGTCGGCGAACCGCTCGGCAGCGAGATCACACCGAAGAATATTCTCATGATCGGACCAACCGGCGTCGGCAAGACGGAAATTGCCCGACGCCTCGCCCGTCTCGCCAAGGCGCCGTTCATCAAAGTCGAAGCCACGAAATTCACCGAGGTCGGTTATGTTGGCCGCGAGGTAGATTCGATCATCCGCGATCTAGCCGACATGGCTGTCAAATTGGTACGCGAAGAGGAGCTTGCCAGGGTCAGTCATCGGGCGACGGATGCCGCGGAAGATCGGTTGTTGAATGCGTTGTTACCGGGATCGCAGGATGACGGTGACGGCGGAGAGACCCGGCAACGTTTCCGCAAAATGCTCCGGGAAGGGGCACTGGATGACCGTGAGATCGAGATCGAGGTCGAGTCGCCGGTGATCGGCGTGGAGATCATGGCGCCTCCGGGGATGGAGGAGATGACCAATCAGTTGCAGAGCATGTTCCAGAACGTCTCGGGCGGGCGACGCAGCAAGCGAAAGCTTAAGGTTGAAGCTGCGTTGAAGGTTCTCACGGACGAAGAGGCGGGCAAAATGATCAACGAGGAGGACATTAAGGTCAAGGCACTCAACGCCGTGGAGCAAGACGGCATCGTGTTTCTCGACGAGATCGATAAAGTTGCACGTCGCGCGGATACGATCGGCGCGGACGTTTCGAGAGAAGGTGTGCAGCGCGATCTTTTACCGCTGGTCGAGGGCTGCACCGTCAGTACGCGCTACGGTATGATTCGCACCGACCATATCTTGTTCATCGCGTCCGGCGCGTTCACTGTGGTAAAGCCGTCGGATCTGATCCCTGAGCTACAAGGGCGTTTCCCAATCCGCGTTGAGCTGGACGCATTGAGCACGGCTGACTTCGTACGCATTCTCACCGAGCCGGACGCTTCTCTTACTGAGCAATACACGGCGCTGATGGGTGCGGAGAGAGTTGAATTGAGTTTCGAGGCCGACGGAATTCAGCGCATCGCCGAAGTGGCTTTCCATGTCAACGAACGTACCGAGAACATCGGTGCGCGGCGGCTGCACACCGTCATGGAACGTCTGTTGGAGGTCGTCTCGTTTGAGGCGGCGGACAAGGGCGGACAGTCTGTCGTCGTCGATGCAGCCTACGTCGATGAACATCTAGGCGAGCTCGTGCAGAATGAGGATCTGACACGCTACATACTATAAATGCATACCGCGCCCCATCCGCTCGATATCAAGCTGCAGAAACGCTCGCGCAAGCTTCAAATCAGCTTCTCCGACGGCAGTTTGTTCGAGCTGACAGCCGAGTATCTGCGTGTATTCTCGCCGTCGGCCGAAGTCCAAGGACATGGTGGAGGGGAATGCATGCTCATCAGCGGAAAACAAGCAGTCAACATAGATCAGATCGAACCGGTCGGCCGATACGCCGTCAGGCTGGTGTTCGACGACGGCCACAATACCGGTCTTTATACCTGGCCTATACTCTACGACTTAGGGCTGAAGCACGAGAGCAACTGGCGACGATATCTTACCCGGCTCGCAGCAGCGGGACAGCGTCGCTCGTCGGCGAAATCGAATGACGAACCACAAGAATACGAAGAACAAACATGACTTAACCGATTTTGGATTCGAGTCGGTTTCACGAGATGAAAAGCAAGGCCGAGTGCGCGAAGTCTTTGACTCTGTGGCGGACCGCTATGATCTGATGAACGACATCATGTCGGCGGGCTTGCATCGGGTCTGGAAGCGACTGACTGTTGCGAAAAGCGGGCTGAGGTCCGGAGATGTTGCGCTGGATGTCGCGGCGGGGAGTGGCGATCTTAGCCTCGGGCTGGCGCGACAGGTTGGGCCGGGCGGTCTAGTTTACGTGACCGATATCAACGCCAGGATGCTGGCCCTGGGCCGCGACCGCCTTATCAATGCCGGCCAAGTCGGCAACGTGCACTTCCTGCAAGCGGACGCGGAGCAACTACCGTTCAGGTCGGGGACTTTCGACTGCGTCAGCATTGGCTTCGGGCTTAGAAACGTGACCGACAAGGAAGCTGCGCTCGCGTCCACATTGAGGGTGTTGAAACCGGGCGGTCGGCTGTTGATTCTGGAATTCTCCAGACCGCGACTCAAGCTGTTGGAATCGCTCTACGATTTTTACAGCCTGCAAGTTCTGCCATGGCTCGGCCAGCGCATTCTCAACGATGCCGATAGTTATCGTTATCTCGCCGAATCGATCCGCCGCCACCCCGACCAGGATGCGCTCAAAGAGCTCATGATTCAGCAGGGTTTTGAGCGCTGCGAGTATTTCAACTTCTCCGGCGGCATCGTGGCGCTGCATCTCGGTTACCGAATCTAATCGTGCTGCCGTCTCCTCTGTCCATCGTGGAACAGCGCTTGAACCGCTACGTTCAAGAATCCACAGCAGCGCTGGATATTTTGGCGTCGATGCGCGGCCAAAGCTTGGCGATCGACATCGAAGGCCCCGGCATAACACTCGTTCTGGTTGCGGACGAGGCCAGACTCCGTTTGGAAGTGCAAAAGGAGACGCCTGCAACGGCCACCGTACGCGGGACGCCGCTGGCTTTGCTTGCTTCGCTGCGCGGCGATGCACTGAGTGGTTACCAAGACTCTGGAATCGCGGTCAGCGGTGATGCGGAAGTGGCGGCAGCGTTTTCCACGTTGCTGCGCCTGGCCAGACCCGACCTGGAAGAACAGCTTTCTCACGTACTAGGCGATGTGGTGGCACATCAGGTCGGGAACCTCGCTCACCACGTCCATACCTGGGGAAAACAGACGCTCGCGGCTTTGGGTATGAACACGACCGAATATTTACAAGAAGAGAGCCACCAACTCCCGACCCGTGTCGAGGTTGAGGGATTCTTTGTAGATATTGAACGGTTGCGCGACGACGCTGAACGGGTAGCCGTCAGGATCGACCAACACATAGCGGCCGCGGATACGGAGTAGCACAGCGACATGCGACGGTACCGGCTAGTCTTACGCCTTCTGACCATCCAGCGCGTGCTGATAAAACACGGTTTGGATGAGTTTGTCTGGGCGACGCACCTGCTCAGACCGGTCGGCTGGCTGCGGCGCCTGATGCCGAGGTGGAAACCGCGTCGTGAGCCTCTGGGAGTGCGGATTCGTCAAACACTCGAAGAGCTTGGGCCGATCTTCGTCAAGTTCGGCCAGGCCGTTTCCACTCGTCGCGACCTGTTGCCGGCTGCTATCTCCACCGAACTCGTCAAACTCCAGGATCAGGTTCCGCCGTTCGATTCCGAAGTAGCGGTTACGATGCTCGAACAGGCATTCGGCGCGCCCGTAGACGAAGTTTTCGCCGAATTCGAGCGGCAGCCGCTCGCAGCCGCCTCGGTAGCGCAGGTGCACTCAGCCCGGCTCGAGAGTGGTGAAGCCGTTGTCGTGAAAATCCTGCGTCCAGGTGTGCACGGACAAGTCAAGCAGGATCTGGAGGTGCTTTACGCGATTGCCGCGTTGGCCGAGCGTTACTGGCAGGACGGTCGGCGCCTTCGACCCGTGGAAGTCGTCACCGAGTTCGAAAAGACGCTCAATAGAGAACTCGATCTTATGCAGGAAGCAGCGAACGCGGCACAGCTCAAGCGCAATTTCGAAGGTTCTGATCAACTTTACGTACCTGAGATCTATTGGGATTACTGCCGCCCAAACGTCCTGACGATGGAGCGTATCTCAGGCATCCCCATCGGTGACATCGAAGCGCTGAGAACGCACGGCACCAATATCGCTCGCCTTGCGGAGAATGGCGTCAAAATTTTCTTTACCCAGGTTTTTAAGCACAATTTTTTCCATGCCGACATGCACCCCGGCAATATCTTCGTCGATGTCGAAAATCCGGAGCATCCGCGCTATATCGCGGTGGACTTTGGTATCGTCGGCAGCCTCAGTGCCCGTGACCAACACTATCTAGCCGCAAACTTCCTGGCATTCTTCAACCGTGATTACTATCGCGTCGCCAAGCTGCATATCGACTCGGGGTGGGTTCCGGCCGACACACGAGTCGACGAACTCGAGGCTGCCGTGCGCGCGGTTTGCGAACCCATTTTCGATAAGCCACTAAAAGATATCTCTTTCGGGCTTGTGTTGCTCAGACTGTTCGAGGCGGCGCGGCAGTTTCGTATGGAAGTACAGCCGCAACTTGTGTTACTGCAAAAGACCTTGCTCAACATTGAGGGACTCGGCAGACAGCTGCACCCGGAGCTCGATTTATGGCAGACCGCCAAGCCGTTCCTGGAAGACTGGATGAAGCAGCGCACCAATCCGAAGGCTCACCTCGAGCAACTGCTCAGAAACTGGCCGGATATCAGCGAAGATCTCCTGCTACTACCCGAGGTTATCCATCGAGTGTTGCGTCGAGTCGTGGACGAAAACCCGGCAGGGCCGTCTCAGGATGCGTCGCCACAAATCGGCAAAGATGTGGCGGCGCCTAAGAGTTCCGGCCGCTCGATCTCCGGCGCGGCGTTGCTGATCGCCGGTGTACTGTGGATCGGTATGGGCACCGCACCCAGTTGGTTGGGTTGGGTTGGCGCCGCGGTCGGCCTCCTGATCACCCTAGGCTCCGGCTTGGGGAAACGGGACTAGTGGCCCATCGCAATAAATTAGTCGGACGACTGGCTTAGATTAGACGGCGACCCTACGCTGGATTCATCCCCGAGTTCGGTCATGGTGGTCACGATCTGCGCCAATGCCTGTTCGAGCTGTCGTACATCGGTGCCGCGGACGACAAGGTTCGCACCAAAGCGGCCGGCTCGGGAGAACGGATAGCTGCCGATCTCAATCTCCGGATACTGCGCTGCGATGCGCTCCAACGGTTCTGCGATGTCGCCTTCGCGAAGAAACACGTCGACATTTCTAGAGTGAATGGGTGTCCCAACCGCAAGCTCAGCAGCGATGGTCTCAAACATTGCCCGCGCCACGCTCGGTATGCCGGCGAGCACGAAGACGTTCTCGACCCGAAAGCCTGGGGCATTGCTCAGTGGATTGTCGATCAGTGTTGCGCCATCCGGTACGCGGGCCATTTTTAAGCGAGCCTCATTGAGATCAAATGAACCACGCCGCAACCGCGCTACGGCTTCCTCGTCCAAGATTAATTCCCGACCGAAGGCAGCCGCAATACACTGGGAGGTAATATCGTCGTGTGTCGGACCGATACCGCCGGTAGTGAACACGTAGTCAAACTGTTTTCGACAATCGTTCAGCGTCGCAACAATGACATCTTCATCATCCGGAAGCACTCGCGCCTCGGCGAGACGGACGCCGAGTTCCGCAAGCTTCGAGCCGAGATACTGCAGATTTGAATCCTGTGTCTTGCCGGAAAGAAGCTCATTACCGATGAGGAGAACGCAGGCTGTCGGAGAGGCTGCGTCTTGCCGTTCATGATTCATCGTGTTCGTCGTCACGGGCTACCTCCCGGGCACCTGACATTCATCCGCCATGAGTATCCGCGGTGCCGCAGTGCCAGCACGCCCCGAACTGCCCGTCATTGAGCTCGCCGCAACCCGCGCAGCGCCACTGCGCCGTTATCCCTGCCGGTTCCTCGAGATTCTTCAACAGCGTAGTCGCGCGTGCCAGGTCCTGGTCCTCGAGCACCCAGAGTTCCGGCAGGCACTCCAGGAACGGAATCTCACCGAGTCCGCCGGAAAGCTGATCGTTTTTAATTACGCAGGCGATTCCGGATTGCTCCAGCACGTTCTTCAGGAGCCCGACGTAGGGCAGCGAATCGTCAGTAGTCACTCTCTTCATCGGCTCGCTCCGGCGGGATATCTTACGCTATCACGTTCAAGGTCACGGGCGCAGCGCAGCCAGAAACTCACCGGGAGACTGGCCGGCCTCGAGTGCCTCAAGTAGCGCGGAGCCGACGATGACGCCGTCGGCGTGCTCTGCGATGAGTCGAACCTGCTCTGGTTCCCGGACGCCGAAGCCCGCGCACACCGGCAGGTCCGACGCGCGCTTCACCGCGGCTAGATAGTCGGCGAGATCTTCGGGCAAACTCTCGGCACCGCCGGTGATGCCGGTGCGGGTCACGGCGTAGACGAACCCCTCGCTGACAGCGCAGAGCTTGCGCAGCCGTTCGGCAGGTGTCGCGGGCGTTACTAACTGCACCAGCGCGAGGCCTTGAGCATCCAACTCCGTTTTCAGCGGCATACATTCCTCAAAGGGCAGATCCGGCACGATGAACCCGCTGACGCCGGTCTCCACAGCACGTTCTGCAAGGCGCCGGAAGCCGAACGCGAAAAGCGGGTTCAAGTAGCTCATCAGTAGTATGGGCGCCGACAACTCGAACTCACGCGCAGCGAGTTGAGCGAAAATCCAGCTCAAGCTGACACCATTTTGCAGCGCGACCCGGCTCGCACGCTGCACCGTGACGCCATCCGCCATCGGATCGGTAAACGGCACCCCGATCTCCACCGCATCGGCTGCCGCACCGACTTCGCGCAGCACCTGTAGAAATCGCTCGGGCCGAGGATAGCCGGCCGTGATAAATGCGATCAGCGCTGGCGCGCCGTCAAGCGTCAGGGCTTGGCGCAACTGCTCACGCGGCTGCATTAGCCGTGCCTCCGTCGACGTCGCTGGTGCTCGCCGAGTATTGATCGAGGATCGGCATGTCTTTGTCGCCGCGACCCGAGATGCCGATCAGAATTCGCGTGTCAGGATTCGCCTTGGCCCAGCGCTTGGCGCCTGCCAAGGCATGAGCTGACTCCAATGCGGGCAGTATGCCCTCGAGCGAACAGCACTCTTCGAGCGCGTCCAGCGCTTCGGTGTCACTGGCGGTCACGTATTCGACCCGACCGACGAGTTGCAGCAACGAGTGCTCCGGGCCGACACCCGGATAATCCAGGCCGGCGGCGATCGTATGGGTCTCTTGAATCTGGCCATCGTCGTCATATAGCAGCATCGTATGAGCGCCGTGGAGTACCCCTGGTCGGCCGGCTGCCAGCGTTGCAGAGTGGTCGCCCAGCGCCTGCCCACGACCGCCCGCCTCGACGCCGAAGAGCTTCACCTGACGGTCGGCCAAAAAACCATGGAAGAGTCCGATTGCGTTGGAGCCTCCGCCGACACAGGCAAAGGCCGCATCCGGCAGCCCGGAGTGCGCCATCAGTTGTTCCCGCGCTTCGCGGCCAATAACGGCTTGTAGTTCCCGGACCAGATAAGGATAGGGATGCGGGCCTACCGCCGAGCCCAGCAGATAATACGTGTCGTCGGGATCGGTGACCCAATCCCTCATGGCCTCGTCGATCGCTGCTCGGAGGGTACGATCTCCGGACGTGACCGGGACGACTTTGGCGCCGAGTCGAACTATCCGGTCCACGTTCGGAGCTTGTCTGGCAATGTCTACCTCGCCCATGTATACGGTGCACGGGAGTCCCACTCGCGCGCACGCGGCTGCTGCTGCGACGCCATGCTGACCAGCACCCGTCTCGGCGACGACCCGCGTCGCTCCGAGTGCTTGTGCCAACAGCGCCTGGCCGATCGTGTTGTTGATTTTATGAGCGCCGGTGTGTGCCAGGTCCTCGCGTTTGAGCCAGACCTCAACGCCCCAGCGCTTCGACAGACGCGGCGCCTTGGCCAACGCTGTTGGACGACCGACCCAACCGGTCAGTTCCTCGTGCAGGCGCCGTTGGAATTTATCATCGGCCAAATGTCGATAGACGCCTTCGGTGAGCCGATTAATCGCGGGCATCAGCGTTTCAGGAACGTAACGGCCGCCGAACGGCCCGAACCGGCCTTCAGCATCGGGCAGCTTGCCATCGAGCAATGCCTGAAATAACGCCTCGTGATTCATGGTCGTCATGACCCTTTCTCCGCTGCCCGCGCTCGGGCGACAAACAATTGTATTTTCTCCGGGTCTTTTCTTGCCGGCTCTCGTTCGACGCCACTGGAGACGTCGACGCCCCAGGGGTCGACAGTGCGAATTGCGTCGGCCACGTTATCCGCATCCAAGCCGCCTGCCAGAATCATCTGCGTTTCGGCCGCGATCGATGCTGCTTCGCGCCAGTCCGCCACCTGACCACGGCCACTTCTCGGCCCCTCGAAGAGCAGGCGTTCTGGATGCCTGGCGGAGGTTATTTGGCCGCTCCGAAAAACCGGCAGCGGCTGACAGTCGGCAGGCATGTCGAGTGCCTCCAGATCCTCGGCGTCGGTCTGTAACCAGTCCGGTGCGAACCGCTCCCGAACCGCTTGCCATTCTTCGGCGCTGGGGTGACGCATCACTGCCACGCGGACGAAATCGCCGGGTAGATCTTTGCAAAGCCGGGCGGCCTCGTCCGGAGTGACACGTCTTGGTGAGTCGGCGAAGACGAAGCCTACGGCATCCGCGCCCGCAGATACCGCTGCGTGTACGGCATCGTAGGTTGTCAGGCCACAAATCTTTACGAACATGCGCGCATCTCCGCACGCTGCTCGGTGCCGGCGGCGATCAGCCGGGCGACGGCCTGGCCGGGCTCAGCCGATTGCATCAGTATCGAGCCTACGAGCACAGCCCGGTAACCGAGCAGCACGAGCGCGCGAATCTGATCCACGCCTTGCACGCCGCTTTCCGCGACCGCCGTTAGTCCCTCCGGTAGATAAGCGGCGAGCGCAGCGAAACGGTCAAAATCGACCGCCAGGCTTTTCAGGTCGCGGCAGTTCACACCACACAATAGCGGCGCATCCGCTGCTGCGGGTCCGACGCCGGCTAGCGCTGCGATCCGCGCAAGATCCTCGGCGGTGAACGCCTCGAGCAGCACAAACAGGCCGCACTCGCGAGCGCAAGCGAGCAGCGCTTGCACCTCGGCGTCGGTGAGCATCGTCACGATGACGAGGATGCCGCCCGCTCCTGCTGCTTTCGCTTCCAGAACTTGATAGGCGTCGATGAGAAAATCCTTGCGCATCACCGGAATGCCATGAGGCGCTAGAACGGCCGCCGCTTCTTGCAGATGGGCCAGGCTGCCCTTGAACTCGTCCGGTTCGGTTAGTACCGAGATCGCGGCGGCTCCGCCGGTGGCGTATGCGTCCAACTGAGAATGACGATCGAAGTGTGGATCAACTAGGGAACCGGCGGCCGGTGAACGAAGTTTTAACTCCGCTATCAGGTCGAATTCGCCGAGTTGTAGTATCGGCGGGTCGGCCGTGGCCATCGCTCGGGTCTGCAACGCGGCCTCGGACTCCTGCGCACGCGCCAGCCTAACGCGTTCACGGCTGGCGCGTGCCATACGATTGAGAAACGAGCTACCCGTCACGCTCGCAACTCCCGGCCGAACGCTTGGAACCGCTGCAGAAACTCGGCGCCGCTGCCGTCCTGAAGTACCTGGCGAGCTCGTTCGACCGCTCGCTCGGCGTCGGGCTCCGTGCCCGTGACCTCGAGCGCCAACGCGGCTCCCAGCACCAGCGCGTCGCGGTGCGCCGGGGTGTCCTCGCCGCGAAGCGCAGCCGCGAGCCGGTCACTGTTTGCCGACGGCTCGCCACCAATAAGCTCATCGGCGCTGCAGCGTGCGAGCCCAAGATCGGCAGGATCGCGAACGCTGCGTTGCACGCTACCTGGCCGGACGTCGAAGCATAGGAACGGGCCGACCGGGGTCGCTTCGTCCCAGCCGGGTGCGCCGTGGACAACGAAGCTACGCTCGGCATCCATGCCGGACAACGCCTGCGCCATCACTTCGGCTGTCTCCTCGCTGAATGCCCCGATGACATGGAACGGTGGTGACACCGGGTTGACGAGCGGACCGAGAATATTGAACACCGTGCGTACGCCGAGGGCTCCTCGTACCGGACCGATGTTCTTCATCGCCGGGTGGTAGTAGGGCGCGAATAAAAAGGTAAAGCCCAGTGTCGCCAGGCTCCGGCCCGCTTCCTTTGCATCGAGTGGTATCGGTAAACCCAGCGCTTCGAGCGCATCCGCGCTGCCGGAGCGGCTCGAGATCGAACGGTTGCCGTGTTTGACGACCTGTAATCCACAGGCCGCCGCCAGCAATGCGCTGCCTGTGGACAGATTCAAACTTCCGGAACCATCGCCTCCGGTACCGACGATATCGACGTACGCGCCGCCAGGCTTGATGTCCGGTCGGCGTGCGAGTTCGCGCATCGCCTGAGCAAAGCCGCGTATCTCGCTGGTGGCTTCACCCTTGCATCTCAGGGCGATCAGGAGCGCACCGGACAGGGCGGGCGCGAGCGAATCTTCGGCCATCGACCTGAGAATCCAGGCGGCCTCCGCCTCGCTGAGATCCGAACCCGCTAAGACCCGTTCGAGCAATTCGACCGCATCGGCACTCATCGCTCAGCTCCTTACGTCTAGTCGGGTGGTGGCCCGTTCAGGGTAGAGGAAGTTCTCGAGCAGGCTCGGGCCGTCCGGCGTCAGAATGCTTTCCGGGTGAAACTGGACGCCTTCTATCGGCAGATCTTGGTGGCGGACGCCCATGATTTCATCCACATCCGTCGTTGCGGAAACCTGTAGGGTCTCAGGGACTCTGCGTCGATTGGCAGCAAGCGAGTGATAACGCCCGGCCAGGAACGGACTCGGTAAGCCACGGTAGAGCGTGTAGCCATCATGCTCGATCCGAGACGTCTTACCGTGCATCAGAACACCGGCGGCTACGATCTCGCCGCCGAAGTGTTGGACAATACATTGATGACCAAGACACACGCCGAGTATGGGCACCTTTCCGGTAAAGGCCTCGATCATCGCCAGCGACTTCCCGGCGTCTTCAGGGCGGCCCGGGCCCGGCGAGATGACCAGGTGAGTGGGCTTCAGCTTAGCCGCTTCGCCTACATCGATGGCATCGTTGCGGAACACTATGACCTCCGCTTCGAGCACGAGAAAAGCTTGCACCAAGTTGTAGGTGAACGAGTCATAGTTATCGATTAACAGGAGGCGAATACTCACAGTCCTTCCTCCGCGATCTCCAAGGCGCGTCTCAAGATCGCACTTTTCGCCAGGACCTCCTGGTACTCACGCTCAGGGTCGCTATCTGCCACGATTCCGGCACCCGCCTGGAAACTGTACTCGCTGCCGTTGAAGACCATGGTCCGGATTGTGATGGCCTGGTCCATGTTGCCGTTCTTCCCGAAGTAGCCCACCGTGCCACCGTAGAGACCGCGACCCACCGGCTCCATGCTGGCAATCAGCTCCATCGCCCGCACCTTCGGCGCGCCGACCAGCGTACCCGCGGGAAACGTTGCAGCGAACAGGTCCGGCGCATCCTTGTCCGCGACGATCTCGCCGAGCACTCCGCTGACGATGTGCATGACATGGCTATAGCGTTCGATGGTGCGGTACGGATCCACATGCACGGAGCCGGCCAACGCGACGCGCCCGAGGTCGTTGCGGGCGAGATCCACGAGCATCACGTGTTCCGCGTTCTCCTTGGGGTCGGCGAGTAGCTCCTTCTCCAGCGCGAGATCCTCTTCACTGGTCCGGCCGCGGGGCCGTGTGCCGGCGATCGGGCTCAGCGAGGCATTACGTCCGTGCAAACGTACCAAGGCTTCGGGCGAAGAGCCGGCGACCGACAGATCTCCGAACTCGAGAAAGTACATATAGGGCGAGGGATTCAGCAATCTCAAAGCGCGGTAACACTGGAACGGATCGAGGTCAGTGGTACCGCTGAAGCGTACCGACAGTACGATCTGATAGATATCACCGGCCGCGATATGAGATTTACATCGCCCGACCGCAGCGGTGAACTCTTCCCGGCTGAGGCTGGCCTCGGCCTTGGAAAAGCTACCCCGAGTCGTTTCCGTGTCTATACCGTGGCGCAGGGCTTGGATCACTTCGTCTCTGAGCGCCTGGCGTTTCGCCTCGGTGCCCGAATGCAGGAGTGCGACGCGGCGGGTCAGGTGGTCGAATACCAATACGGATTCGGGCGCGACATAGGTCGCCTGCGGGAGTCCGTCAAGCTCCGTTTGATTTTTCGGCAGCCGCTCGAAGTAACGCACGACATCGTAGCCGGTAGCGCCGACCAGGCCGCCGGCGAATGGAATGCCGTCGATTGTCGGCTTGAGCTCAGGGCTCGCGGCCAGCGTTTCGCGTATGACGTCGAGCCAGGCCGAGCCGCTCTGCGGTCGCGGTACCGTTTCACCGTTGATGCGCAGTGTGTCCGGGCCTAACTCCAGCGTCAGCCCGGTACCGAAGCCAAGGAACGAATAGCGCGCCAGGCGTTCGCCTCCCTCGACGCTTTCCAGCAGGAACCGCGGCTTGAACGCCTTAAGCTTGATATACGCCGAGACCGGGGTATCCAAGTCGGCTGCAATGTCGAACGGTGCTTCCATCGTCGCTTAAGTCTCACAAGCTGTAGAAATAAAAAAACCCACCTCCGCAAGGGCGGAGGTGGGTTTACCTTGATCGAGATGGACTCGTCGGTCTAGGCGCGCGCTACCCTCTCCGCCGGAGAGCGTCGCCACCAGCGGTTGGTACGGGAATGCCTGCTCGCAGATCGGTCCATGGGGCGAAAGTATGTCCTTGCGCGCGCTTAGGCGTCAAGTTCGTCGCGGCCAAAACGCCTCAGAGATCGTAAATGATGGGCAATACAATCGAAAATCCGAGCCACATCAGGGCCGTCAGCGGCACCCCGGCGCGCATGAAGTCTGAGAACTTGTAGCCGCCGGCCGACAGCAGCAGCAGATTCGTCTGGTACCCGAACGGTGTGGCGTAGCTCATGTTGACGCCGAAGATCACGGCCACGACAAACGGCTCAGCGGGCACGCCCAGCTCCCGTGCCATCTGGATCGCGATCGGGGTGCCGATGATGCCCGCGGCGGCGTTGGAGACCACGTTGGTGAGGATCGCCATCACCAGCATCAGCATGCTCAATATGAAGGGCGTGGGCAGTAGCCTGGCGCCTTCGACGAACCCCTGTGCGATATACACAGCGCCGCCGGTTTCAGTCATCGCGAGGCCGAGCGCCAGACTCGCGACGATAATCATGATTACCTGAGCTGACAGCGCGCCGGATGCATCTTCCCAGGTCAGACAGCGCGTAGCGAGCATCGCGCCGACGCCTACGACGGCGCTTACGGAAATCGGCAGAATGCCGATTGCGGCTGCCAGGACGACGAGGATCATGATGACCAACGCGCGGTCAGCACGGTGTGTTCGCGGCAGATTGGTAGTGCCGTCCAATACCAGTACGGTGCCCGAGCGTTTCAGCTGTTCGAGTTGAGAATCGGCGCCTTGAACCAGCACCACATCGCCAGCGCGCAGCCGTGTGGCGCCAATGTCGCCGCTGATCTCCTCGATGCCGGGCTCACGGGCGCGGTGCACTGCGAGCGGTAACAGGCCCGTGCGCCGGGCGAATCGTGTGCCCACCAGGGTTGCCCGATGCAATAAGGACCCGCGTGTCACGACGATCTCGGCGAGATGTTGCAGGTCCTTGAGGGCATGTGTTTCACTGGTGACGTCGTCGGCGCCGAGGGCGCCGTGCAGCGTTGCGCCGAGTTGTTTCTCGAACCGCTTCAGGCGGTCCGGTGTATCTCTGACGGCGAGGCGATCGCCGGCGAGAATTTTTACCAATGGCAGTTTCGTGACGGACAGCCCATCGCCTCGCTCGATTCGATCCACACGCATCTCGTTACCGGTCAGTGCGAGACCCTCGGCAAACGTCAAACCGCAGGCCGCACTGGTCTCGTTGATATGGAACATCGCGTTGAAAACGCGCGGTGAGCGATCCGACAGGGGTTGCTTCCGCTCGGGGATCAGCCGCGGAGCGACGAGCCACAGATACAGCACGCCGACAACACCGACCATTAGTACCGGCAGCGTGAAGTCGAACATCCCGAAAGGCTCCAGGCCCTGGTCGGCCGCGATGCCGACGATGAGTAGATTGGTAGAAGTGCCAATCGTCGTGGCCATGCCGCCGATCAACGTAGCGAAGCCGACCGGCATGAGGATCGAGGAAGGGGCGAACTTATTTCGTACCGCCACACCGATCAGCATTGGTAGGAGCATGATGACGACCGGGGTGTTGTTGAGAAAGGCACTTAAGATAGCGGCGATCCCCAGTGTCGCGAGACTGGCCAGCTTGGGCCTGGCCGTCCAGGCCTTGGCTAAAAACATCGCCAGCGGTTGCAGCGCACCTGTTGCTTCGAGTCCCTTGCCCATGATCATCAGTGCGCAGATCGTGATCAGCGCCTCGTTACCGAAACCGGCAAGAAAAGCGGTCGGCGCGAGGCGTTCACCGTTTACCACGTACGGGAACAGCTGAAAACTTACGACGAGAATCACGATGATCGCGAGGCCAGAAGCCTCCATGGGGAGCCGATCTCGCGTAAATAGATACAGCGCCAGCGGCGTAAGCAGCAGAACAAAGACGCCGTGAGAGTCCGGTAGAATGGGCACAGATTGCTTCTTGGATTGTGGCCTAGCACCCTAATACCATGCCTGCGGAGCCATCGCCAATTTCAGACGCCCACAATTGAGCACCAGCCTACCCTCGCCACCCCCCATCGCGCTCGAGCGCTATCTGGGCGTCTATCGATATAGCCGCCGAGCGCTGGAACTCGTGTGGAGTACGCACCAGGGTTTGACCATTGCCCTCGCCGCGTTCACGATCTCCGCCGGGCTACTGCCTGCGGGTGTCGCTTACGTTGGTAAGCTGATCATCGACGCCGTCGTTGCCGCAATCGCGGTTTCTCAGTCCGGCGGCGAGCCGGCGTACACGCCGGTTCTGATCTATGTGATCGTCGAAGGCGCGCTCGTGGCCGCTATCGCCGCGATCCAGCGCGGGATCGGATTCTGTCAGACTCTGCTGCGGGTTCTTCTAAGCGAGCGCGTTAATATTCTGATTCTGGAGAAAGCGCTGACGCTCGAACTCGCGCAATTCGAGGATTCCGAGTTCTACGACAAACTCAACCGGGCACGGCAGGAGGCCTCGAGCCGGCCGCTGAGCCTCGTCAACCGGACCTTCGGACTCGCTCAACACAGTATCTCGCTCGTCAGCTACGCGGTGTTGTTGTTGCAATTTTCACCATGGGCCGTGGGCATACTGATACTCGCGGGTATCCCGGCATTCGTTGCAGAGACCCACTTCTCCAGTTCACGCTTCCGGATTTTCCGCCATCGATCGCCGGATCGGCGCAAGCTCATGTATCTGGAAACAGTCCTCGCGCGCGAGGATCATGCGAAGGAGGTACAGCTATTTCAGCTCGGGCCAGAGCTGCTCAAGCGCTACCGGAAAATCTTCAAAATGCTCTTCGACGAGGAGCGAGACCTCACGATTCGCCGTGACAGCTGGGGCTTGGGCTTGGGGCTCCTGACGAACCTTGCATTCTATTGTGCCTATGCGTGGATCGCGGTATCGACGATTCAAGGTGCAATCACACTTGGCCAGATGGCGATGTATCTGCTGGTATTCAAGCAGGGGCAGTCATCCGTATCCTCGATGTTGAGTGGCATCGGTGGTATGTACGAAGACAATCTCTATCTGTCCAATCTTTACGATTACCTCGAACAGCCGATTCCGGCCAGGCACGGCGCCACGCTGACGGGTACCGACTACGCTGCGGGCTTGGTCTTCGAGGACGTGAGCTTTACCTACCCTGGAGCCAGCCATCCAGCCTTGCGTAACATTAGTCTGGGGATAAAACCCGGGCAGAGCATCGGCATCGTCGGTCGCAACGGTTCCGGCAAAACAACGTTGATTAAGCTTCTCGCCGGGCTCTACGAGCCTGATCATGGCCAGATCCGTTATCAGGGTCTGGATCTGGCGCAGTGGGATCAGGCAGCGCTGCGCAGTTCCATCGGCGTGATCTTCCAGGACTTTAATCGCTATCAGTTGCAAGTCGGCGAGAACATCGGCGTCGGCGATGCCACCAACTTGTGGAACGAGCAACGCTGGGCCGAAGCCGCTGACATGGGCCAGGCCGCCGAGTTTATCGAGAGACTTCCGCAACGTTATAACACCCAGCTCGGACGTTGGTTTCACAGTGGTCAGGAATTGTCCGCCGGGCAATGGCAGAGGATCGCGTTGGCTCGAGCGTTCATGCGCAGTGCGGCGAACATACTGGTCCTCGATGAGCCGACCGCGTCGATGGATGCGGAGACCGAGGCGGAAATATTCGAGCATTTTCGTTCTCTGACGGAAGATAAGATTGCGATTCTGATCTCGCATCGCTTTGCGACGGTGCGGCGCGCCGATCTGATCGTCGTCATGGACCAGGGTGAGATTGTCGAACGCGGCAGCCACGAGGAGCTTGTGGCGCTACAAGGTCGGTATGCGAAGCTGTTCGAATTGCAGGCCCGCGGCTATCGGTAAGGAGGTCGCTGGCTGGGGTACAATCCGACTCGGCCGAAGTGTCCGTCTCATGTCCATTTCTTCATCAGAGTCTATCCCCCGCGCTGAAA
>Ga0209980_10000430_pt1 | contig 22632 bp, 23 predicted proteins | sample CR02metaG_FD_183611 | JGI IMG/M metagenome (GOLD analysis project Ga0209980, IMG submission 183611) | Deep subsurface microbial communities from Mariana Trench to uncover new lineages of life (NeLLi) - CR02 metaG (SPAdes) (version 2) | ecosystem: Environmental > Aquatic > Marine > Ocean trench...
CCACTACTTAAAAAAGCATTGGCAGCAGCAATCGCATTGATCCCCGCTATGGCATCGGCCTCAAGCTCATAATACGTGATAGGGATCACAAAATCTATCGGGTCCTGGGTCCCAAGAACAAAAGGATCGTTCAAGGTAAGATCGAACAGGGCCTCTCCGTCACCATCATCATCACAGACCATCATCGGATCTAAAAAGCCCGCCACAGGCATATCGGGAAGGACAACCACCACTAACTCCAATTCTACAATGGTAAAACAAGGTAGGATCCCCGGAGGAACATCCCTTGTTACACGCCCATAGACGATCTGGCTAAAGGGTACTATATTGGTATAAGGACTTATGATCTCAGTGCCCGCAACACCCGCCTGGGCAGCTGCAAAATCTTCGTAATACAGAATCGATACATCAGGCTCTCCGGCTATGATCTCTATATCCTTCAAGGTAAGATCAAATCCCCCTACGATCCCATCATCATCGTCATCACAAAGAGCCAAGGGCTCAGGTGTTAAATTCGGAGTGGGATTGGGCAAGACCGTTAAGGTCATCGTAATGACTATACTACAATCAAACTCAGTGGTCACACGACCAATGATCGTTTGAGGGGTTACCGTGTTCTGGTACATCGTTGGATCCACTATGGGATTGTTTGCCATCTCATCAGCCGGGGTCTCATACCAGATCACAGTCAAGGTCATGTCACCACCGGTGACGGCCGAATTCTGACTCGTCAGATCAAAGGTCGAGATCTGATCGGTAGAAGTGCTGCCATTTAACTCATCATCACACAAAAACATCTCGAAAGGACCCAGGTCCAATGGCAGTGGGTCTACGATCAAGGTCAATGGTACTATATCATAACAACCACTGGCACCATTGGGGTTGGGTGGACTGATGCTGGTAACATTACCCACCACCAATATGTAGATCTGCTGGGGATTGGTGGAATTTAAAAAATTCGTGGGCGTGGCAATGGCAAATGAAAAATCAGGAGCAGTTAATGCCAAATTCCCCGCCACTATAGCATCGGACTCCAAAACATAATAGTAAATGTCAAACTCCGTGGGATCCATCCCTCCCAATACCTCAGGCTCAACTACCGTGAGATCGAAAAAGGTGAAACCGTCGGGTACATTATCATCACACAAGCGAAGCGGTTCCTCAGGTACATTGGCCATAGGAGAATTCCGAACTTCTAAGAATAATTCGACGGTCTCGACACAACCACTAATCAAACCTTCTACCCGGGCCCAAACACTGTCATTGTAAATAGTATCATTGGTATAGGGGCTAGCCAAAGGAAGAACTCCATTTTGTGCATCCAGTAAAGTGCCATGGTAGGTAACCGATAGGTCCGGGTCACCACCCGTAATATCAAGATCGGCTAAGGTGAGATCGAACTCAGCAAAACCATCATTGTCACTATCACAGACCACAAGTGGATTCGGTGTATTGTTGACAACACATGGTGGTGCATCAAACTTGATAATAATTTCTTGAACAAACTGTCGCGTAGTTAATGTTTCATCTATTGTGATCTGGGAATAGCCAACAAATGAAAGCATAACTAGAATGGGGAATACTAGTTTTTGCATAATGTAGGTCATTAAGTTGTCAAATATATTGATTACATTGGTTTTCTTTAGTAATTTTGCAAAAAAAAGCTCCAAATGGCTAATTTTAACGTTACCATAGAACCCACTAAGAACGAAAATATTGTAAAATTTAGCACAAATTCGTTTTTAACACAGGCTAATAGCTTCGAATTCAAGAATATAGATGAAGCCAAGCCCAGCCCTATCGCACAGCAATTGTTCCATCTTCCCTTTGTTAAAACAATATATATCTCACAAAACTTCATCGCGATCGAAAAATTCGATATTGTTGAGTGGAAAGACGTACAGGATGAAGTGGCCGCTTCTATTACCGAATATTTGAATTCAGGGCGAACTGTGATCACTGAAACAAATCCGGTCAAGATTCCGGTCACAGTATATGCCGAGGGGACACCCAATCCCGCCGTTATGAAATTTGTAGCTAATAAGCCGTTGGCCGAGGGGATTTTCGAGTTTAAAAGTATTGACGATACGTCACACGCCCCTCTGGCGAAGGAATTGTTTGGATTTCCGTTCGTAAAAGAGGTATTCATAAGTGCTAATTATATATCGGTGATGAAACATGATATTGCTGAATGGCATGAAATATCGATGGAGCTCCGTGAGTTTATTCGAAATTACATTCAAAGTGCGAAACCTATACTAAATGATGAAATCCTTCAGAAATCATCTTCTTCCATAGAAACTTCAGAAATAAATCAAAATAGAGACAGAGCTGCCTTTACCGATATCGAAAAAGAGATCATTACCATACTTGATGAATATGTTAAACCCGCTGTTGCCAGTGATGGAGGTCATATTGCGTTTGAATCTTTCAACGAAGATACCAAAACCGTTCGGGTGATCTTACAAGGTGCTTGCAGTGGTTGTCCTTCTTCGATGGTAACCTTGAAGAACGGAATTGAAACTATGCTCAAAGAAATGATGCAGGGTAGAGTTGCTTATGTGGAGGCTATTAACGGTTAGATTTAATACAACCAATACAATTTCCTGACCATTTTTATCGCCATTCGATATAGTACTTTATAATTTATTGAAATAGCGGTATTAAAGGTAATTGAAATAATGGCAATTTCTGATCAAAGTAGGGAAGATGCCGCAATAAAAGCAGTTAAACACACGGCAACAAGTATAAATAGATACGTTCTGTCTACATCAACGAGCAAAGTGCTGTTGTGAACGGTGATGATATCACCGAGTTTAGGGTAAACGTTAAAATTACTTTTAGTAAAATAACTCTGTACAAATCTTTTATTTTTATACTCTTTTGAAGGGTCAAAAGTGTATTTTTGATTTCCATTATTTATAGTCATGCAGAAATTTATACCTATTTTTATTCTAACAATATTGCTTGTTTCCTGCACTTCTTCAAAAAATGAAAATGTGAAAACCCATACCTACATCAACGATTTGATAAATGAGACCAGCCCGTATCTATTGCAGCACGCTCACAACCCGGTAAATTGGAAAGCCTGGAACGATAAAACACTGCAACAGGCAAAGGATGAAAACAAATTAATCATCATAAGCATTGGTTATGCAGCATGTCATTGGTGTCATGTAATGGAACGCGAAAGTTTTGAAGATTCAACGGTAGCTGCTGTAATGAATAAGAGTTTTATCTCGATCAAGGTAGACAGAGAAGAACGCCCGGATGTGGATCAAATTTATATCAATGCGGTTCAATTAATGACCGGTGGTGCCGGCTGGCCACTTAATGTCATTACGCTACCAGATGGAAGGCCCATTTGGGGAGGTACCTATTTTCCAAAGGAGCGATGGATCAATTCTCTTGAAAAAATGCAGGAATTGTACGTTGATAACCCTCAAAAGCTAATTGACTATGCCACAAAGCTAGAGGAAGGGATCAAGAGTATGGACCTGATAGAACTCAACACCAACGAAGTTGATTTTTCCAGTTATCCCACAAATGATCTCGTGAAAAAATGGCAACGGAGCTTTAGTAACTCCTATGGCGGTGTCAAAAGATCTCCAAAATTTATGATGCCTAATAACCTGGCGTTTCTGTTGCGCTATGCAGTTCAAAATAAGGATGAAAAAGTATTAAAGCATGTTTATTTGACATTGGATAAAATGGCTTACGGAGGTGTATATGACCAAATTGGTGGTGGTTTTGCACGATATAGTATTGATGTGAGGTGGCATATCCCCCACTTCGAAAAAATGCTCTATGACAATGCACAACTCGTGAGTTTGTATAGCAATGCATATCTGGTGTCTCAAAACCTCCTTTACAAAGAAGTGGTTGAAGAAACCTTACAATTTATCGATCGGGAGATGACCAACACTCAAGGTGTTTTTTATTCCTCCTTAGATGCCGATAGTGAAACAGTCCATGGTGGAGGTGAGTTAGAAGAAGGAGCCTATTATGTCTATACAAAGGAAGAACTTAAAGGAATACTGAAGGAGGATTTTGATCTATTTGCCTCCTATTATAATGTAAATAACTTCGGAAAGTGGGAAAAAAACAACTATGTACTTGTGCGTGATAAAAGTGATGATGAAATCATAGAGGATCATTCAATTTCGATGAAGGAGTTTCGGCTAAAAAAGAAAAATTGGAAACAACAGCTTCTTGACTTTAGGAATAAACGTCCCAAACCACGTCTTGATGATAAAACCTTAACTTCCTGGAACGCATTAATGCTCAAAGGATATGTCGATGCGTACAAAGTTTTTCAGAAGAAAGAATATCTGGATGCCGCTCTCAAAAACGCTCATTTTATCGCCAACATACAATGGCAGGAAAACGGGGCTCTTTTTCACAGTTACAAAAATGGAAAAAGCACTATAAATGGGTATTTAGAAGATTATGCAGCTGTTATAGACGCGTTTATCGCTTTATACGAAGTTACTTTGGATCCCCAGTGGATCGACAGTGCGAAAAAACTTACCGATTATACTTTCACTTATTTTTTCGATGAAGAAAAAAGTATGTTTTATTTTACCTCTGATAAGGACCGAAAATTAGTGACGCGAAGTATCGAGTACAGAGATAATGTAATTCCGGCATCCAACTCGATTATGGCAAAAAACCTTTTTGTTCTTTCTCATCATTTTGATGAATCCAAGTTTGGAGAAACAGCAAGACAAATGCTAAAAAACGTAGAACCTGAGATGGACAGTTATCCTGGCGGTTTTTCCAATTGGTTGGATCTACTCGCGAATTATCAAACACAATATTATGAAATAGTTGTAGTTGGTGAAAATGCTTCAGAAAAAGTAAAAGAACTCAATCAAGTATATCTCCCGGGAAAATTAATAGCCGGTAGTACAAAGTCTGGTTCCTCCCCTTTGTTGGAAGGTCGATACCTTGAAGGTAAAACGTTTATTTATGTATGTGTAAACAATACCTGTAAACGCCCTGTGACAGAAACGAATATAGCATTGAAATTACTTGAAGGGCAATAAAATACATGCCGAAATATACTTTTCAACAATTCCTGTTTTTTATCTGTTTTTTAACAATCTCCCACATCCATATTTTATATATTCGCAGCTTGTAATTCAAACTCTGTTAGATTTCAATGAAAATCATCAGGATTTATAGACCAAGACTCTCATTTTCGAGAAATTATTTTTTAAGATTTAATTTTGTCTTCCGTTATCTATATTAAAATATATCTTATGAAAAATATTTTGCCAATTGCCGTATTCTCTTTTTTATTTTTAACTACTTCTTTAAGTTTAGCTCAGATGGGAACCGAAGAAGTGGGAGCAACCCATTATATGACCAACAAACCCATTACGATTTACCCCAATGCAAGCGATTATTCGGGTTCGGTGTATGAAAATGAGGATTTTGCGAATGGGTATATCTTTAAAAACGGTAAAACACTGGCAAGCAATGTAGCTTTGCGATACAACGCAAAAAGGGACGAAATTGAAGTAAAAAAATCACTTCGGGTTTCAAATTCTACGGCTAAGGTATTATTAAAGCACGAGGAAGTTTACATTAAGATGCTCAACAAGCTAATTGTTTACAGTTCCATAAAAGAGGGGATTGATAGAGCCGGATATTTTATGGTCCTTCAGGAAGGTGATAATTACGCCTTATACAAAAAAATCGAAAAAAAGTTTATCGAAGGAAGAGAATCTGTTAATTCTATTACACGGGACACCCCACCTGCCTTCAAGAACGTAGAAATTTATTATTTGGTTAACAAGGCGACTGGTAGCTTCAATAAATTTCCAAAATCCAGGAAGGGAAAATTAAAGGTCTTCACTCATAACACAAAAGAGGTTAAGAATTTTGTTAATGTGAACAAATTAAACGTTAACAAGGAATACGCATTGGCGAAACTGGTCAAGTTCTACGACACACTTTAATTAATATCTCATGAGAGCGCTTATTGTATTGATAGTATTATTTATTTCTCACAATTCTGCTAGTCAAGTTAATGCGAGACGGATGACGTCTGAACTATATCGCGCGGATGAATATATTAAATACCGCGACCAAACGATGAGTTATAGTTTGCCTAAGGACTATCATGGCTCACCTTATTTCAATGACAATTTTGTGTTGGGAAATGTCTATAAAGGAAATGAACTTCTCGCTGAAGATATACCCTTGCGCTATAATATTTTTTCTAATGAAATTGAAGTTAAAGAATCATTGGAAGAAGAGGATGAAGATGCAAAACCTCTTACTAAATCTTCAGAGATCTTTGTAAAGATCGATGATACAATTATAATCCTTGTTCCTTTTAACGGTAAAGATGAAGACGGAAGCTATTTTCAGGTACTATTTGAGGGTAAGAAAATAAACTTTCTGAAAAAAGTTACAAAGGAATATACATCACCCAAAAAAGCATCTACTTCGATAACCAGAGATTTAAAGGGTGCCTTTACAGATAAAACTACTTTTTTCTTACAAACAAAAAGTGGTAAAATGTATGAATTGCCAAAGGCTAAAAATAAAAAGTTGCTGGTATTTGGCAAAGACAAAGAGTATCTCCAAGAATTTGCCCGGAAGAATAATTTGAATCTCAACAAGGAGGAGGATCTAAAAAAGCTTATTGTTCATTATGACAGCCTGTAAGAACTACTTTAAATTTTTGGCAATCGCACCGCTTAAATTCTTTATATAAAAAGAAGGATAAATTCCATAATTCTTGTAAAAGGCTTTCGAAAACGACTCCGCACTTTTAAAGCCACAGTCCTGAGCGATCGCTTTGATCTTATATTTTCTAAAAGTGGTGTTGGTCTTTAATTCGTCAAAAGCATAGATAATTCGCAGATCATTAATGTATTTTGAGAAATTCTTCATTTTCTCAATATTCACTACCTTAGATAAGTAAGTAGAATTAGTACCAAAAGACTTGGCCGTATCACTTAGAGAAACTTTTTGCGAAAGGAATCCCTTTTTATTCTCGAACTCATGGAGGTAACCTAAAATTTCGTTGATAATCTCTTCTGAAATCTCACTTTTCTGAATCAACGGCTCTGTATCGATATTAGAAGAATATGTCGTCTTACCCGCTCGAGCCATCAATGTCTCAAAACGTTTCTTATAGATTCGTTGTCTTCTGAAATAATAGCCCAGCGCCACTACAACCACAAGAATAACCAGTAATGCAGTCCAGATCTTTGCCGTCGAGATCCGATTTTGAATTTGCAAGTCGTTAATGAGCTCGTCTTTATTTTCGAGTAGCTTTGGAATCGTATACTCTTTTTCGGTTTTCTCCTTTATATAGATCTGTTTCGCTTCGATAAGACTATCCACATATACCAATTTATACAAGTACTTTAATTGCATCTCTTTATTTTCCCGCGACTTGTAATATTCGGTTAGTCTGTGGTACACCAATGGTAATTCCGGGGATAATACTTTATTGCTGTCATAAATGGAATCTACTTTATTAAAGTAATCCAAAGCCTCTTCCTCCTTGCCTTGATCGTGATAGATACTCCCAACATAATAGTTATAGAAAACAGGATAGCTGTTGATGTAAAAATCTCTGTATTGATCTGCCTTGTTCAAGCTGTCCAGGGCTGCTTTGTAATTTCCTTTTATATATAAGGCAGTTCCTGTTCTCGAAACGAACGCATGGTAACTGGTGGTATCTTTTTCCTCTAATGACTTTTCTATGCCTTTTTTAAAATAATATAAGGCCGAATCGGGTTTCTTCAATCGTACATAACATTTGCCCAATCCTTCTACCGAGGAAAGATAATGCTCATAATACCGATCGATATTTTTATTTTCCAGTAACAAATTGTAGGTTAACCTCTCCGCATCCAATGTTTTGCGATAATCACCCCACAACGCGTTGATACCATTTATTTGGTGCAGCGCTGTTATTTGCTGTTCGACATTATTTTTCTCCTTCGCAAACTGATAGCCTAATATTGCGTTTTGTAAGCTTTCTTCGTATGCTTCGTTTCTAAACAGATAAAGTGATTTGAAGAGGTATCCAATTGTGGGGAAGTTTTGATGGTTTCCATTTTTGGACAATGCGATGGTGGTATCCAAATACTTTAAGGCATCTTTATAGGTAGCCACAAAAGACAACCTGCTGTACCCTCTTGCCATCTTTATACTGTCGCCTTCCATACGAGCTTTGTCGATATATACAATAGCAATTTGCTTTGCGATCAATGAATCATCAACATTTTGATCGTACAGGCTGATTAGGGTATCGTAAGGTTTAGAGAATAGGTTTTCATGACTAAAATCCTGTCCAAATAAGCTATGACCAATGAAAACAATTACTATTAAAATTTTCTTCATAAAGGACCTATACAGTATCTAAGAGTATTAGGAATTCGAACATTTCATTTGGCTTACAACTCACCCAAAAATTAGGGTTACTTTACTTCTATTCGCCGTTCGATACCCATTAAAATTAACTTTTTATCGGGCAACTTCCCAAAACATAATTATTAGTTTTATATTTCAAAAACTAAACTACTCATAAATCGTCTTTTATAAACTACACCTCCTGTCTATATTTATAAAATACGACTCTAAATTAATAAAAGGAATGACTTTTGATTAGTTTATGACCTTAACCTTTTCTAATTTTGAAGTATAAATAAAAATGTAAATTTATAGCGATGAGAAAATTTATTTTAATAGCGGCTGTATTGAGCATATCGTTCAATAATACCGCACAAAGTTTTGATGGAGCTTATCAAACCAGACAATTTGTCAATGATCTCTATCAAATGGATGAATATATCAAAAGACAGAACAAAGGAATTGATTTTCAGGATACTAATACCTACACCGGCACCCCATACAATAATCCTCATTACCTCTTAGGGAACGTTTATAAGAACGATGAGTTATGGGCGAACAATGTTGCATTGCGATATAACGCCATGGCTGATGAGATTGAAATTAAAGAATCTCTTACAGCTAACGATACCGAGGCTAAAGTACTTACGAAATCTCCAGATGTTTTTGTGAAAATTGTAAACGATATCTACATTTTCGCCCCTTATAAAGGAGGCATTGAGGGAGGTGGATATTTCATGGTTCTATTTGAAGGAGACAAAATTGGACTTTTTAAAAAGCCAAAGAAGAAATTTACTCCTGAGAAAAAAGCGACCACTTCGATCACGCGAGATCTTCCCGCGAGCTTTAAAGATAAACCCGTTTATTATATCGTTGATAAGAGTGGAAAATATTACGAATTACCCTCATCAAGAAGTAAAAAACTGAAGGTTTTTGGCTCCAATAAAGATGCGATCAAGAGATATGTAGCTGAAAATAAATTAAATCTCAATATTGAGAAAGACCTTTTAAGAGTGGTCAAATATTACGATACTTTTTAGTATGTATCTATCCTGAAATAAAATCTTTTAAATAATAAGGTTCGAAATAAGCGACATCCACGGTGTCGTTTTTTTTGTATTTGCATTCAGCAAGAGGAGCCATTTGAGCGGCCGATGGTAGATCTTCTTTTCTGAAGGACGCGTTCGGATGATTACAAAGGGGTTCAAACTTTTCGACCCCATTGCCAATGAAAGTCACTTGCCCATTTACTAAATATTCTGAATAAGAGGCTTCATTCAATATTTGTGCTTGTGTATCACGTATCTGTTGTTTTTCCGATGAAAAAACAGCGCTGTAAACCTCCATTCTCCGCGCATCCAACATAGGCACGATCACTCCCGAAGATTCTTCAACCCTGGTCGCCAAAGACTCAAGAGTAGCTATGGCGATCAACGGAATGTCCAACGCAAAACACAATCCTTTCGCTGCCGAAACTCCAATACGTAAACCTGTGTACGAACCGGGCCCCATGCTCACTGCAATGGCATCAAGCTGTTCTTTATCGAGTTGAGCATCCTTCAAAACGGCACTGATATAAACATGTAGCCATTCGGCATGGGAGTAGCTTTTGCTATTATCTTCGTTTAATGCAATAACGCCTCCGTTTACCGAAAGCGCTACAGAGCAATTTGTCGTTGCAGTTTCTATACAAAGTATGTTTGCCATTAATCTTCGCTGTCTTCTTTCGTATCCCATTCTGAAGATTTCTCCTCAACCTTATCCCCGGATTTCAGTTTTTTGGTCACCAAATTATAGGGCCCTGTAATCACAATGTCATTCTCGGTCAATCCCGACGTAATTTCAATATTACTATCGTCCTGAATACCCGTAGTTACGACCTTCAGTTCGGCCTCACCTCCATTATTCACAAACACCGCTTCAAACTTCTCTTCATCTGCCGAGGCTTTTCCTCTCACTTTACCTTTCTTTTTACTGATGGTATCCGAAGGCAATTTTACTAAGATAGCACTAATCGGTACTCCGATAATATTTTCTCTTTTATCCGTGATAATATCGACGGTAGCCGTCATTCCAGGTCGAAACGGTGAAAAATATTCCGGTTTTCCTTCAGTAAGGTCTTGATATGACGCAGGAAGAATACGCACTTTTACTTTAAAATTGGTCACTTGATCCACCGAAAGTGCGGTCTCGGCAGAGTTCGCGATTTCTGTCACGATACCCCTAAATTCTCTTTTCAAATAAGCATCTACTTCCACTATCGTAGAATCACCAATTGTCACTTTTACGATATCATTTTCATTGACATCTACTTCAACCTCCATATTGCTTAAATTTGCCACTCGCATAATCTCTGTACCCGCCATTTGTGCAGTTCCTACAACCCGTTCTCCCAATTCAACAGATAGCTTAGAAATCGTCCCGTTCATGGGCGCAAAAATGCTTGTTCGGGCTAAATTATCTCTTGTTTGTTTCACATTGGCAGCAGCACTCTTTACATTAAAGTAGGCAGATTCTCTATTCGCCTGGGCCATTTCATATTCGGCCACAGAACCATCCCATGTACTTTTGGAAATAACCCCTTTCTCAAATAATGCCTTGTTTCGATCATAGGAAAGTTTGGCATTTTTCAAACCGGCCTCTGCCTGAGAAAGCATAGCTCGTACGTTTTGTAATCCGGCCTGTGATTGGGTCAACGCGGACTGGATCAAGTCCGGATTGATCCGCACCAGCAGATCGCCTTTTTCTACTTGCTGTCCTTCTTTTACAGGAAGTTCAATAATTTCTCCGGAAACTTCAGACGAAAGCATCACCTCGATTTCGGGCTGTATTTTACCCGTCGCTGCTACCGTTTCTATGATAGTGATAGGTTCTATCTTAGAAATTAGAACTTCGTTGACATCCCGCTTGTTTTTATTGCCGCCAAATACAAGCAAGGCAACGATCACAATAACAATAACAGATATCCAAATTAACTTCTTCTTACTCATAATTATAACTTTAGGTCGATTGCCGAAATACCAAAATACAATTCTAATACTTTCAATTTAAAAATATATTCGAATTTGGATCTATTGGCTTCGATATTCGCGCTGTCATAGCGCAGTTTTGACTGGCTATAATCAAATGCATTGGTCAATCCTACGTCGTATCTATCCTTGGCATATTGATAGGCCAATTCTTGTGATTCGAGGGCAGATAGCGCAGCATCAAAGGCTTTTAATGATCCTTTGGCATCCACGTAGGCTTGATAAACATTGGACTCCAGATCCAACTTAGCCTGCGATAACAGGTATTCTTGCCTTTTAATGTTTATTTTATTCCTTTTTACATTATTTCTTGTGGTCGAACCATTAAAAATTGGTACGTTCAACTGAAATCCATACGATATTCCATCGTTTGTATACAATTGTTCTATAAAAGGTAAAGGATCTAGCTCAACAAGCATAATATTGGGAATTTCACCTGTTACAATTTGGCCTGTTTCCTGAACAACACCAATATTGGTTGTAATGGTTGGATTGTCCGGATCAGTAACCGCCGATATTCTTTTAAAATCTGATTCTCGTGTATTATAGTTAAAAAAACCATTTAATGTAGGATAGTAGACGCTTCGTGCAATTTGCAAGTCCTTTTCAGCCATTTCCAGGTTTTTCTCAGCAATTTTGACCTCGGCCCTATTTTGCTGAGCTACCTCTATAATTTCCGCGATATCTTTTGAGGATATTCCTTCATCAATAATGTCATAACCCTCATCTTCAATATTAAAGTTTTCGTAATCATCGATCAAAAGCAATTGTGCCAAGTTGATCAATGAAATTCGTACAGCATTCTCAGATTGCACGATCCTTTGTTTTTCCAACGCATCTGTCGCTCGAATTTCCAATAGATCACCCCTAGGCAAAACTCCGGCATCAACTAAATTAAGCGTTCGTTCTATCTGCTCAAGTGTGACTTCATTTTGTCCTTCAATAGACTCCAGGTTTGCCTTGTTCAATAACACCCGCAAAAAGGAGTTGGCGACAAACAAAGAAATATCATCTTGCATTTTCTTCAGACCAAATTGTGCAGAAAGCTGAGAAAGCTCTGCCCGTTGAACACTTCGTAGATTTCTAAGGCCTCTAAAAATACTAACGCCCATAGTAATACTGTAGGACGAGTTTCGAGATGTTTGATTACGCAATACACCCGTTGTTACGTCCTGTGTTAACCCTGTATTCCAGAAATTGGAAGCCGACACGTTCAATGACGGCAGGTAATTACCAAAAGCATCACTTTTATCGATGTCCGAACTTTCCAGATCAAGCTCACTCTGCTTCACAGAAATGTTGTTTGCCAGTGCGTATTCAACACACTCTTTAAGTGTCCATTTTTTATTTTGAGCCCGCGTACTAAAACCGAGGCACAGAATTATCATAATGATTCCTATTTTCTTCATAATTGAATATAGTTGATGAATTTGTCTTTTGAATAGTGAAAGTGTTACAAAGATCGCGAAAATTACCTATCAAATTAGCCGCCGTTACGACCAAAATCTTTAGCAGGTTTGATCTGATTCCATACTTTGATTTTATCGTCTTTGGAAATTCCACTTATTATTTCTACGTTGATCCCGTCACTTATCCCTAATTTAATGTCCTTTCTCTCAAACTTCTGATCACCAATTTCGATCTCGACAAAGGGTAATTTTGTTTTAGGGTCGTATTGCACCAATCCTTCTTTGAGAGTAAGTACACTATCGGCACGAGCCAGGATTATGGAAGCATTGGCACTTAATCCTGCCCGGATGAAAGTGGTGTCTTTTTTACTTAATGTCCCTTTTATTTCAAATTGAATCGCCCCATTCTCACTTATTCCTTTTGGTGCGATATAATCTAAAACCGCATGAAATTTTTTATTTTCAATAGCTCCTATGGTGATTTCCAACGGAAGATTCTCTGAAATTTTCCCAACCTCGCTTTCATCCACTTTTCCTTTAAATATCATATTTTCCAAGTCGGCCAAGGTTGCGATGGTAGTGCCATCATTAAAATTATTGGCTTCAATTACCTGGTTTCCAGTCTTCACAGGCACGTCCAAAACCATTCCGGAAACAGTTGCTCGTATTTCCGTGTTCGCCAAAGCACCCAGTCCTCTTGTCGTTCCTGTCTTTACGATGTCATACGTTTGTTGAGCCCCTGTAAGATTCACTTTTTCCTGGTTGTAGCGTTGTTGAGCCTGATTGAAATCTAACTGGGCATTGTCAAATTCATTAGCTGAAATCACGCCCTTTTCAAATAATCCTTTCTTTCGATCATAAATATTTTTTTGACTCTCCAAAGCCAAACGAGCCGTTTCAACCTGTGTTCTGGAACGGTTGATATTATTTTTGGCACTGTTCAATGAGTTGACATTGGGCACCACCCTTACTTTGGCAATTAAGTCGCCGCTTTCAATAACATCACCTGCTTCGACATAGATCTTATCGATAATTCCGGAGATATTCGGTTTAATAAAGACCTCTTCCTTGGGTACTATACTTCCCGTCGCTACTGTCTTTTTAATGATAGTTTCTATCTTTGGAGATTCGGTAGTATAAATTACAGGGTCTTCCTGGTTTTTCTGAAATAGATAGTACAATGCACCTACAAAGGTGATGACAATGACTACAAGTATGACGATGGTAACGGTTTTTTTCATGTGAATGTTAGTTAAATATATTATTAGGTACGTAATGCATCGACCGGTTTTACTTTTATCGCGTTTTGGGCAGGGATCAATCCCGCCATTAATCCTGAAACAATTAAAACAGTGAGTGCTATTATTACCACTTTTATATCTACGCTCGGATTGGCAAACATATCTACCGGACCATTGGCATCCAGGATCAGGTTGATAATGTAAATAATAAAGGCACCGAATGTAATTCCCATCATCCCTGAAATAATTGTCAAGAAGATAGACTCCAATAACACTTGTCCCCGAATGGACCATGGAGTGGCTCCAAGGGCTCTTCTGATACCAATTTCTTTCGTTCGTTCTTTAACAACGATAAGCATAATGTTGCTGATGCCTATAATGCCTGATATCAACACCAGGGAGCCAACAAAATAGGCAATGAGTCTCAATGCAAAAAACAATCCTTCTATCCGGCTATATTGTTCGTATATGTCGAAATTACCAATGGCCCTGTTATCATCCGGGTGTATAGAATGCCGCTCTTTGATTACGTCAAAAATTTGTTCTTTCAATTGTGTTATGGAAGAGCCATCTTCTGCAGTGATTGCCATCCAACCAACTTTATCTCCTTGATTAAAGGCTTGTGAAAACGAGGTGAAAGGCACATAGATCTCTTTTTGGTCTTCTTCATCATCCCCACCTTGAGATTTCTTTTTATAAGTACCAACCACCATAAAATTCACTCCGTTTATTTTCAAGTAAGTGCCTATTGGATCTTCTCCCAAACCGTACATACTGGTCTTTACCCCTTCCCCAATAATTGCCACCTTCCGTTTTTCATTCATGTCACCATAATTGATAAAACGTCCGCTGGTAATATCCATAGGTTGTTGCTGGATAATTTCAGGATAATCCCCATACACATTGAATGCACCTGTATTAAGGCCTCTTACGACATTATTACTTCCACCGAAACCCCCCAACTGATTGCGAGGTGAGACAAAACGCATATTGGGAACATTATCTTTAATAGCCTGTACATCCCCAATTCGATATCGAAATCTTCGCCCCTTAGGTAATCCTTTATAGGGCTTGGAAATAGATTGAGTCCACATAAACATGGTGTTGGTAGCAATATTTCCAAAGTCGGCTTTTACTCCATTTTCCAATCCTTTACTTGCTGCCAACAAAATCACGAGTATAAATATCCCCCAGATCACACCAAAAGCAGTGAGGACGGTTCTAAACCAATTACTGCTAAGGGCTTCCAATATTTCGCTCCAACGGTCTCGACTAAACATAGTTATTCCTCTCTTAATGCTTCAATGGGTTTAATTCGCGCTGCTCGCCAGGCAGGGAAAAAACCTGCCAGGGCCCCTGCAATGATCAAAACAAAGACCGTGGTCAAAGCCACATTGAAATCGACTGAAGGATTCACGATATAATCTACTTCAATATTAGGGCCAACAATTTCGAGTAAACCCATACTTACGATTAAGCCCAAAAATCCGGCGACGGCCGTGATAAAAATTGACTCGTGCAAAATCATCCCAATGATGGACCAGGGTTGTGCGCCAATGGCTTTGCGAATGCCTATCTCTTTAGTTCGCTCCTTTACAATGATGAGCATAATATTACTTACCCCAACTACTCCTGCGATAATAGTACAAATACCGACTATCCAGAAAAACAGTTTTATCATCGCCATTAGATCATAGTATCGTTTTGCTTCTTCAAGAGTATTGAATACATTCACAGCACTGGTATCCTCAGGAGCCACAATATGGCGTTCCTTCAAAAAACTTTCTATCTCTGCCGAAAACTGAATAGATTTCTGGAGTGTCTTCAGAAAGGTCTTTTGTCTTTTTAAAGTAAATCCTAAATTTCTAACGGTATTCCCACCGTTAAAGACACGTTGTGCTGTTGATAATGGGAGAAAAATACGGCTTTCCTCCCGTTCCCCACCGGGATCTGTGTATACTCCTATTACTTTAAAGTTGATCCCGGATATTTGAATTAGCTTCCCAATTGGATCTTCTTCATTTTTAAACAGGTCGCTATACACTTTATTGCCAAGCACGATCACCTTCTCGTAATTATCCTGGTCTTTATAATTAATGAACCTTCCTTTGGAAAGTGTTGCATTTTCTAAAAATTGATAATCGGGAAAGACCCCTTCCGCCCGATAGCTGCCTGATTCGTTTTTATATGTAGCCACTGCTCTCCAGATGCGAAAGAGTGAAGATTTGAATTCTAAGTCGTCTTCGTATTTTTTAATTAGATACTCGTAATCTTCATTTTTGAGTTCTATAAAACGTCCCGGGTTTAGGCCTTTATATTCTACTGTGGTGACTCCTGACCAAACGCTAATTTTATTGGAAGCATCTCGCTCAAACTCCTGTGCAACTCCGTTTTGCATGCCTTGGCCAAAACCCAGTAGTATTACCAGTATGAAAATTCCGAAGAACACCGAAATCATCGTAAGAATGCTTCGCAACCAATTCTTACGAATGGTTCCGAATATCTCTTGCCAACGTTCCATACTAAACATTTGCCGCTTGTTTTGACCGTATTTGATTCACGGGATTGTCATCGATAATAATACCGTCTTTAAGATTTACTATACGCTTACACATATGTGCAATATCATCTTCATGCGTGACGATCAAAATAGTTTTTCCCTCATCATTTATTTCTTGCATGAGCTCTATTACCTCATAGGATGTAGTACTGTCTAAGGCCCCTGTAGGTTCGTCTGCCAATAATACTTTTGGGTTACTCGCAAGAGCGCGGGCAATAGCTACACGCTGATTTTGTCCCCCGGAAAGTTCATTTGGTAAATGAGATGCCCATGCTGCCAATCCCACTTTTTCCAAATAACTCATCGCCTTATCTATTCGCTCACCACGCTTTACGCCCTGATAATACAAGGGCATGGCAACATTATCTAAAGCCGACTTATAGGAAATAAGATTAAAAGATTGAAAAACAAAACCCAGAAATCGGTTTCGGTATTGTGCGGCGACTTTCTCGTTTAGGTTTTTGATGACCACTCCATCCAGAGTGTATGAGCCTTGGTCGGCTTCGTCCAGTATTCCCAGGATATTAAGCAATGTAGATTTTCCCGAACCGGATGAACCCATAATGGCGACCATTTCACCTTCAGCAACTGAAAAATCGATTCCTTTTAATACATGGAGGGAATTACTCCCCATATGGTAAGATTTATGTAAGTCTTTTAATTCTATCATAGGATTATCATTGCGGTGCAAAGTAAAGGTGTTTGCCCCTTTATTTTGTAAAAATAATGTTAAGACTTATAGAAGTTGGTTAGTGAGAGTATTTGTAGTAAGACTCTGTCAAAAATGTATTATTACAGGTGATGCCGAGTAGAAATTATTAATTTTCATTGGTTTTGCTCTTCTTATACATCCGGTAAATAAAATACCCCACTCCCCCGATGAACAGATAGGGGAATAGCATTAAGTAAACGATCCCATTGTTGATACCTTTCGCCACGGATACGTTTTCTGAGCTTTCCAAAACAGCCCGACACATGGCACACTGGGCTTCGAAAGGAAGCGTTGTAAAAAGAAGAATGGCTGTCAGTATGTAGAATTTTCGTTTCATATTAATAATAGGGTGAGATCATCAAATATACGATCACTCCGGTAATTGCTACATAAAGCCAAATAGGAAATGTTATTTTAGCGATTTTTTTATGCTTCTCGAAGTTTCCATTTAAGGCTCGAACGAAAGTGATCAGCACAAACGGAATAACTCCTATCGACAATAAAATATGACTTATTAAAATAAAGAAATACACATAGCGTAATACCCCCACTCCTCCATAAGAAGTGGAATCTGATGTCATATGATACGTCACGTACATCACTAAAAATAGTGCAGACAGAACAATGCACAATTTCATAATGCGTTCATGGATCTCGCGGTTTCCTTTTTTAATCTGAAAAACCGCTACTACCAATAAGATGGCTGTCAAGCCATTAATCGTCGCATAAATGGGAGGTAAAAAGGCCATTCGTTCAACCCCGGGAATTTTAACTGAGAATAAAATCGCTACTGTCAACGGGATCACAATGGACAATATCCAAATCCATACTTTGTATTTTTTGCTGGAAACGGGCTGTGACATTTTAGTCTTCTAATAAAAGTTTGATGTCTTCTTTGAGCATTCGTATTCCTTCTGCCTCCAAACCGTTATAATAGATCAAAGGATTTCCGTTCTTATCATAACGCGATCGAATATTTCCTTCCTGATCGATCAACGCGAAATAGCCGCTGTGTTCAAATCCGCCTTCAACTTCGGCTGCTTCCGCTACATAAAGGTTAAATCCTGTGTTTGCCAGTTTATAAATTTCGGTTTTATCGCCGGTTAACAAATGCCAACCGGGATTTGTGATCTTATAATATTCTGCATAAGCCTTTAAAATTTCCGGCGTGTCGAATTCGGGATTTATAGTAAAGGAAGCAATTCCCAAATTAGGGTTGCCATAAAATTCGTTCTGTATCTTCACCATATTCCGGTTCATGATGGGACAAATGGAAGGGCAGGTGGTGAAGAAAAATTCGGCGACATATACTTTGCCTTTGTAATCCTGGTTAGTGATGGTTTCTCCATTTTGATTTGTGAAACTGAATTGGGGAACTTCCCCAATAGTTGCCATATCGACTTTGGCAAAATTCTCAACAATTTTTGGAACGGCCCAAATCCCAAAGATGAGAATGACAAATGTTATACCTATATAAGAATAGTTTTTCATGTCAAATTTCCCTGTCTGTTTTGTATTTTTTCAATGCCAAACGATATTCAGCGAGCACAATTTTAATGTCGTCACTCATTTTGTTGTTGATCTCGGAATAATCACTGGAGTTATAGCCATAGAGCAATCCGTAATCTTCATCATCATCACGCCCGCGAAGGTTGCCTTCTTTATCGATGATGAATACATATTGGCTTCCGTGATTTCCATCGAGTAAGAATTCGGTCTTAAGCGATTCGAATACTTTTTCCATAGCCGAAGTGGTCCCCAGGGCAAAACGCCAATTCTTAGGATCTTCAATTTCAGAAAGCCTTTCTTTTAGTTGAAGAGCTCTCTCCGTTTGGTCTTCGGTGATAAGGGTTACAAACTGAAACTCTTTAAACTGATGATTCTTTTTATAAATTTTATGAGCCAGGTTGTATGCATTGGCTTTTTTGGCTTCGACATCTGTTCCGAAGAAAATCAAGACTGTTATTCTGTTTTTGAGTTTGATGGAATCTCCGGAGAGCGGTTTAAAATCGTCCAATTCCATCACCTCATAAGAGAGGGTTGGAAGCTTTACAAAGTTATCCTTCGCCGAGGCAAAGAACATATAAACCGTAATAGGTAAAAGAAAAAGAATGAATAGAACAATGTACTTTTTAGCTTGCAAGACTCTGTATTTAATGAATGTGTCCTCCTTTGACAAGGCTTTGAAGGACTATGACAAAAGTACAACCCATACCATGGTTGGACAACCTTTATCCGTTAATTTTAAAATCTTAAGCGTAAAAAAACCCTGTAAAAAGACAGGGTATGAAATGCGTTCTTGACCACATCAAAAATTAAATTTTACGTAGTTATTTTTATAGACATCAAAGATATAATCACCTTCGATCAAAAGTATCAATACTAAGAAGCAGATCAAGAAAACCCCTGTCCATACAACAGATCTGCGTAATCCTTTGGTTTCATCACGATGGTGCATAAAGTCCCAGATAATATAATAGGCTTTTACCAGTGTTAGAACAATGAAGATCCAGTTCAATATCTTCATCGCCATGAAACGATTCTCGGTTAAGAACTCTGGCTTTGTGATCCCCAGGTATACTTCTATCGTTGTAACTATGGAAAGGAATAAAAAGACTCCCCAAATCTTAGTGATATTGGACTTGAATTTAACCAGCCCTCTAAAAATTTCTAATTTATGTTCGTGTGCCATTTTTTAGTAATTTTTTTTTAAACAAGGTAGAAAAAGGTGAATACAAATACCCAAACCAAATCTACAAAGTGCCAATACAATCCCACTTTTTCAACCATTTCGTAGCTATTTCTTCGTTCGTAGGTTCCGACGATTACATTGAAGAAAATAATGATATTGATCATTACTCCGGTAAGCACATGAAAGCCATGGAATCCTGTGATAAAGAAAAAGAAGTCAGCGAATAATGGGTGCCCATACTCATTGCGTATTAAGTTGGCTCCTTCAACCACTAATCTTCCGTCCGTAACCAGTTTTGCCACAGATTCTTCTCTTGAGAGTACCGTCTGTTCACCGGATTCGTCTAAATATTGAGTGCGTATTAAAATATTTTCGTTTGCTAAGAAACCGGTCTTTACCTCTTCAAATGAGAAGGATGTCAGAGTTTCTGGTTCCGAATCGTACCAGATCCCCGTTTGACTTTCGTGAGTAGTTCTTTCAGTAGGAATATGTACGGCAAAGTCTGCAATGGCTACACGTTTTCCTTCGGTATCCAAAAACTGAAGAATTTTTCCTCCTTTGGTTTCAACGGCGCCATAATCTCCCTTGATAAAAGTTGCCCATTCCCAGGCCTGTGATCCTACGAAGATGGCTCCTCCGATAATGGTAAAGAACAAATACCAGATCACCTTGTTCTTTTGCATTTTGCTTCCGGCATCTACCGCCAACACCATGGTCACTGAAGAAAAGATAAGTATAAAGGTCATAAACGCAACGTAATACATCGGAGCGGATACACCATGTAAAAACGGAACATGTGTAAAGACCTGGTCTGCGACAGGCCAGGCATCTATAAACTTAAATCTGGAAAAACCATAAGAGGCAATAAAACCCGAGAAGGTCAAGGCATCTGATACAATGAAAAACCACATCATCAATTTACCGTAACTGGCATTGAACGGGCGATTTCCACCACCCCACGATTTTCCTTCAGTACCTGTTTGAGCAACAGTAGCGTCCATAAAAGAAATTGGTTTATTAGTGTGTAAAAATAAGTATAATTTTTATCTCACGAAATAGAAAAATAAAAAGAGATATATCCAAAGAATATCAACAAAATGCCAAAAGGTAGTAGCTAGTTCTATTCCAAGGGTTTTCCCGTTCCCATACTTTTGTTTATAATGATTATAAATTACTACCAAAACCGAAATAAGTGCAGCAACTACGTGTGCTATATGGACAACTGCTATCAAATAGATAAAGGATCCTTTCGCATTACTCGTAGGTCCTGTGAAGTTTATTCCGAAGCTATAGATCATTTCTGAAAAACCGCGAAATTGGAACCAAATAAAAAGTACGCCCAACAAAAAAGTGAGCAACAGTAGAAGCATTCCCTTTCTATTTTCTTCATTCTTCACGAAAACTTTGGCAAAATGTATGGTAATACTGCTCAATATGATTATGGCCAAACTAAAGTAAAACGCCTGAGGTAATTCCAGATCTTTGAGCCAATCCCGTCGGGTCCTGCTCACGATATATGAACTGGTAAATCCCGCAAAGCTCATCCCCAGGCTCACTATCCCAAACCAGAGCATCATTTTTTTGGCGCGATGCGTTTTTATTTCTTCTGTTCCCCGGGTATAATCTTTCATTATCTAATAAATTTATCCGCTACGTAAATGATTTGCAATAAGGTGATATAACTCACACTTACCAACATCAATTGTCGCGCGGCTTTCTCAGTTTTTAAATTGTACAATCGTACGGCATAATAAATTAACCATATGCCAATCCCCAAAATGATTATCGCCGAAATTGGTGTTATATACAATCTGCCCGTCACTCCTGCTGCCGGGATCAATGAAGCCAGTACAGTCCAAATACAATATAAAATCACCTGGATCGCGGTACCTTTGTTTCTTTTTCCGGTGGGTAACATAAAGAAGCCCCCTTTTTTATAATCTTCATATAAAAACCATCCAATCGCCCAAAAGTGTGGGAATTGCCAGAAAAATTGGATCATGAACAAGGTCCCGGGTTCAATGCCAAAATCATTGGTTGCGGCAACCCAGCCCAGCATAAAAGGGATCGCTCCCGGGAACGCCCCTACAAATACAGAAAGCGGAGTACGAGTCTTTAATGGCGTATATAAACTTACATACATAAAGATGCAAATAGCGCCAAACATAGCGGTTTGAGGATTGATAACATATAAAATCGAGATCCCGGACAGCGTCAATATACCCGCTAAGATAAACGCTGAAGTAACTCCCATCCTACCCGAAGGAAGAGGCCTGTTCTTGGTGCGATCCATCAAAGCGTCCAGATCTTTTTCAATAATCTGATTGTACACATTGGACGCACCCACCATGAAATAACCCCCTATACACAAAAGCAAGAGTACCGTAAAATCAATTTTGTCCACAACTCCTAATAGATAACCGGCCACCGAAGAGAATACCACACTTATAGATAAGCGCATTTTAGTAATTTCAGTAAAGTTTTTTATTACTGAAGCCGGAAACGACTGTGATTGAACTACAGGCAAGTGTCTTTGGTTTTTAAAAGCGCAGCAAAGATACATCACAAGGTCATTTTTCACAATATATATCCTATATTGTTAGGGCA
>Ga0209980_10000431_pt1 | contig 22620 bp, 18 predicted proteins | sample CR02metaG_FD_183611 | JGI IMG/M metagenome (GOLD analysis project Ga0209980, IMG submission 183611) | Deep subsurface microbial communities from Mariana Trench to uncover new lineages of life (NeLLi) - CR02 metaG (SPAdes) (version 2) | ecosystem: Environmental > Aquatic > Marine > Ocean trench...
CATCACGTCGATCTGCTTCGCAGACAGCGGGTCGGGGTTGGGTTGGTCTCGCCCGATGGTCGGCACGTTGTGGTCGACCGTGGCGAGCGTGAGGTCGGGCCTCCTCACCGATCGTCCTGCACGGCGCAGACCCTCGAAGGCTTGTGGCGATGTCACTTCATGGATGAGGTGAAGGTCGATGTACAACAGGTCCTGTCGCTCACCTGCCACTTTGTCATCACCCAATTCGCCGCCCTCTGTGAGGGCATCACGTCTGGCAGCTTCCTGTAGGGGGCTGTCAACGATGTGCGTCTCCCAGATTTTCTCGAACAGCGTCTTGCCGGTCATAAGGGGATCTCAGCAGATTGATTGGCCGAAACGATTTCGGCTACACGATTTCCGACATCCGACGTCGATGTCCCCATCTGACCGGCTTGAAGAGAGGGGAGTGAGCCTGCGATCTTGGCGACGGCATCCTCGACAGCATCGCCGGCGTCTGTCTCGCCGAGCACGGAGAGCATCATCGCTACAGATCCAATGGCTGCGAGGGGATTGATTTGCCCGGTTCCTTCAAATCCAGGGGCCGTTCCGCCAATAGGTTCGAACATAGAGACACCTTCAGGGTTCATATTCGCTCCCGCAGCGATGCCCAAGCCACCTTGTATTGCTGCGCCGAGATCGGTGATGATGTCTCCGAACATATTGTCGGTGACGATGACGTCGAATCGCCCCGGATCTTCGACCATCCACAAACAGGTCGCGTCGACGTGTGTGTAATCGGTGTCGACGTCGGGATAGTCGGCCGCGACGTCGCTGAAGACTCTTGCCCATAGGTCCCACGAGTAGGTCATGATGTTGGTCTTTCCGCACAAGGTGAGGTGTCGCCGTGGACGGTTGGCGGCAAGCTCGAACGCAAATCGGACACATCGCTCAACGGCGAAGTGGGTGTTGACCGACTCCTGAACAGCCACCTCGAAGGGTGAGCCCTTGGCTGTGAAACTGCCTTTGCCTGCGTAGAGCCCCTCGCTGTTCTCTCTGACAACGACAAAGTCGACATCCTGGGGCCTCACATCTGCGAGGGGGCTTCTGACTCCAGAATGGAGCTTGATAGGGCGAAGATTGATGTACTGATCTAGCTCCCGTCGTATACGGATGATGATGTCCTGTTCCAGGATGCCTGGCGGCACATCGGGGTGTCCAACGGCTCCGAACAGAATGGCGTCTGACTGTTTGAATCCGTCGAGATCGGGACCGGTGAGGGTTTCTCCGGTGCGGAGGTACCTCTCGCCTCCAAGGTCGTAAGCCGTGGCATCGAACTCGAAACCGAAGGCGTTGGCAGCCGCTTCAAGGACCTTGACCGCCTCGGAGATCACTTCGGGCCCGGTCCCGTCGCCGGGCACCACAGCAATGCGGTGTGCGGTCATTGGAAGGACTCGGTCACTCCTTGCAGGATCTCGGTTCCCGTCACGACTTCGTCGACTATGGCTTGCATCTGGGCTTCGGACACTTCGCCGGTCTGGTCCGCCACACGCTTCATTCGTCTGAATGCCTGTTCGAAGGGGCTTGGGCTCAACTCGATGCCCATGCCATGGAGGATGTGTTTGAAGGCGGCCCTTCCAGAGTGCTTCCCCATCACGATCGAGGATCCGGAGAAACCGACTGAAACAGGGTCCATGATCTCGTAGGTCTCCCTCTTACGCAGGACACCGTGCTGGTGGATACCCGACTCGTGGGCAAAGGCGTTCCTACCGACCACGGCCTTGTTGTACTGGACCGGATAGCCGGTCTCCTCGGCGACCATTCGGGAGGTTTCGACGATTTCCTCGGTGGTGACGCCGACCTCAACACCATACGCGTCCTTTCTCACCGTCAGGGCCATCACAATCTCCTCTGTCGAGGTATTGCCCGCCCGTTCTCCGATCCCGTTTATTGCCCCCTCGACCTGTCGGGCACCTGCACCAACCGCGGCCAGGGAGTTGGCAACGGCGAGGCCCAGGTCGTTGTGGCAGTGGGTCGATATGACAACATCCTCCCGATCACCTTTCACTTCTGTCATCACCCGCGAGATCGTCGAGGCATATTCGGATGGGGTGGCAAAACCGACAGTGTCGGGGATGTTGATTGTCGTGGCACCAACCTCGACAGCGGTTTGACACACGGCGATGACAAAGTCTGGGTCGGAGCGGGTGGCGTCCTCGGGTGAGTACTCGACGTCGTCGGTGTAATCCCGCGCCCGTGCAACACCGGTTCTCACCGCCGCCATCACCTCTTCCTCGCTCATCCTGAGCTTGTGCTCCATATGGATGGGTGAAGTGGCGATGAAAACATGGATCCTCGACATGTCCGCGTACTTGATCGCCTCCCAGGCCCGGTCGATATCCGCGGCCTCAGTCCGGGCGAGTGCCGTGATCACAGGTCCAGTCACTTCTTGAGATATTCGTTTCACGGCGTCGAAGTCGCCGGGTGACGAAACCGGAAATCCGGCTTCGATCACATCGACACCGAGTCTGGCCAACTGATGAGCGATCGCCACCTTCTGGTCGGGGTTCAGGGCGATGCCGGGCGCCTGTTCGCCGTCTCTGAGGGTGGTATCGAAAATCACTATTTTGTCGGTCACGGTGTTGTCTCCTTACACGGTTTTTCAAGTCGGGATGGGGGCGCCGGTCGGCTCGTTTGGAGCTTCCCGGCTATGGGAGTCGAAGGAGCCCCGTATCTGGTGAACGAAGGACGAGGAGGCCGTCTCTCATCGAGTGCCTCCTCCAATCAGGGACGTTGAGACATCTGACTTCTTCTTCATTGCCACCCGACCCGACTTGACCAGCTCGATGATCCCGTATGGCCGAACGTGGTCGAGGAACGAGGCGAGGTGGTCGGGTGTGCCCGATATCTCGAGAGTCATCGATTTTGGGCTGAGGTCAATCATACGGGCTGCAAACAGTCCTGCTGTATCGCCCACTTCGCCGCGGCTGGCCGGATCACACGAAACGCGGACGAGCATCACCTCGGCCTCCAGCGTTTCGGAAGGCTCCAGCTCTTGGACCTTGATGACATTGACCAGCTTGTGAAGCTGTTTCTTGAGTTGCTCCAATTCCGGAGCATCCACGACCAGGGTGATTCGTGACCGCCCCTCCACGTTGGTGGGCCCGACCGCAAGGGAGTGGATGTTGAAGCCACGGTTGGAGAACATCGCCGAGACCCGGGCAAGGACACCGGGTTTGTCTTCGACAGTCACCGAGAGGGTGTGCTGCATCAGAGATCCTCCGGGCCCATTGCGATGTCATCATTGGACCCGCCGGCTGGAATCATCGGGAAGCACATTTCTTCTGGATCGGTAACTACCTCGACGACGACAGGACGGTCGTTGACGCTGAGGGATTTTTCGATCGTGACGTCGATCTGGTCGGCGTGGGTGACACGGAGCCCAACGCAGCCCATTGCCTCGGCCAGATTTGGGTAGTCGGGGATCGTGGTGCCCAGGCTGGTAGCAGAGATACGGCCTTCGTAAAAGAGGCTTTGCCATTGCTTGACCATGCCGTACCCCCCGTTGTTGAAGACCGCGACCTTGACAGGTATCCCTTCGGTGGCGGCTGTGATCAACTCCTGGAACGTCATCTGAAAGCAGCCGTCTCCATCAAGCGCGTAGACGAGATCGTCGGGTCTGGCCGCCTTCGCTCCGATTGCCGCCGGGACGGCGAATCCCATCGTTCCCAGCCCGCCGGAGTTGATCCATGAGCGTGGCCGGGAGAACTTCCAGAACTGTGATGCCCACATTTGGTGCTGACCCACGCCTGCAGTGACCACTGCTTCACCATTGGTGAGAGCATGGAGACGCTCTATGAAGTGCTGGGTCTTGATCGGCCCGTCAGGGTCCTGATCATATGACAGCGGATGGCTCTTTCTCCACGAGTCGAGTTGATCGAACCACTCTTGTCGTCTCGGAGCGTCGGCTGCGTCTCTCAATGAGAGAACCCGATCTAACAACGCTCGCAGAATCAGCCGGGCGTCCCCGACGATGGGTACTTCGGCTTTGCGGACCTTCCCGATCTCGGCTGGATCCACGTCGACGTGGATTACCTTGGCGTGGGGGGCGAAAGCGTCGACTTTGCCGGTGACGCGGTCATCAAACCGGGCACCAAGACTGACCAGCACATCGGCTTTCTGAATGGCTGTTGTCGCCGGGTATGTGCCGTGCATGCCTGACATCCCCAATGCGAGAGGGTGGTCGTCGGGGAACGCCCCTCGCGCCATGAGGGTTGTCACCACGGGCGCGTTGACAGCCACGGCGAACTCGGCCAGTTCCGTGGAGGCTCCGGCGTTGATCACTCCACCACCTACATAGAGGACCGGCCGCTCGGCGGACTCGATGAGATCGATGGCGGCGTTGATCTGCTTGGGATGGCCTTCTCTCGTCGGCTTGTACCCGGGAAGCCCGGTCAACGACGGCTCGTACCAATGAGTCGGTTGATTGAGCACGTCCTTGGGAATGTCGACCAGCACCGGTCCGGGCCGCCCCGTGGATGCGAGATGGAATGCCTCGTGGATCACGTTTGGGAGCTCATCGGCGTCGGTAACCAGATAGGAGTGTTTGGTGCAGTGCATCGCCAGGCCGGTCGTGTAGGCCTCCTGGAAGGCGTCACTGCCTATGGCTGCAGTGCCCACCTGACCGGTGATGGCGACCAGCGGGGTTGAGTCCATTTTTGCGTTCTGGAGGGGCGTGATCAGGTTGGTTGCCCCTGGCCCGGAGGTGGTCATTGCCACCCCCACCCTGCCTGTCGCCATGGCGTATCCCTCGGCCATGTGGCCGGCCCCTTGCTCATGCCTCGCCAGGATGTGGCGTATCGGACTGTCGAGCAGGGGGTCATAGGCGGGGAGGATTGCCCCGCCGGGAATTCCAAAGATCATCTCCACACCCTCGTGCTCGAGGCTGCTGAGAAGTGAATTGGATCCCGTGAATGGCTGCTTTTTCATTTTGGTCACAAGTTTTTCATTTTGGTCACAAAAAACCCTCCGTGAGGAGGGTTGGGCGCACGCAGGAAGTTGCGTGCGCTATTCGATGAGAAGAAGGTCGGCTACTGGTGTTTGGCTGCTGTACATGTGAGTGAAAGTATGCACCGGCGGCTACCCGACTGTCAAGGTCTGACAGCCTTGGGTTTCAGGGAGCGGTCTTGGGGTCGAGGAAAGGCATCAGTTTGCGAAGCTCTTCTCCGACGTCCTCGATCTGGTGAGCCCTGTTTGCCGCTCTCTGCTCATGGAGGACGGGGGCTCCTTCCCTAGCCTGAGCCAACCATTCGTTGGCGAACGCACCCGATTGGATTTCCTCGAGTACCTCCTTCATCGCTTTCCTGGTTTCATCAGTGATGATCCGGTTCCCACGGGTGTAGTCGCCGTATTCGGCGGTGTCTGAGATTGAGTAACGCATCCAGGAGAGACCGCCTTCGTAGAGCAGGTCGACGATCAGTTTCAGCTCGTGGAGGGTCTCGAAGTAGGCAGACTCCGGCTGATAACCCGCCTCAACGAGAGTCTCGAATGAGGCCTTGATCAGTTCGGAGACACCTCCACAAAGGATCACCTGTTCGCCGAAGAGGTCGGTCTCGGTCTCCTCTTTGAAGGTGGTTTCCAATATGCCTGCCCGTCCGCCGCCAATGGCGGACGCGTAGGAGAGCCCAAGGGCGCGCCCGGTGCCCGAAGGGTCCTGGTAGACGGCGAGAAGACACGGGATACCCGACCCCTCCTCATAGGTCCTCCGGAGCAGATGACCCGGCCCCTTGGGGGCCACCATGATGACGTTTATCTCTTCGGGCGGGGCAATCTCACCGAAGTGGACGTTGAATCCATGAGCGAACGCCAGAGTGTCACCCGGCTCGAGGTTGGACTGAACCGACTCGGCGTAGATACCGCCCATAACCTGATCTGGCACAAGCATCATGATCACGTTTGCCCATGCAGAGGCCTCATCCGGGGCGAGAACTCTCAATCCCGCCTCCTCCGCCGCTGCCCGGCTGGCCGACTCCTGTCGGAGACCGACAACCACGTCGACACCCGAGTCTCGGAGATTGAGGGCGTGGGCATGTCCCTGGCTCCCGTAACCGATGACCGCTACTTTCCTGGCCCGGATCAGGCCGAGGTCGCAGTCTTTGTCGTAGTAGATCGTCGCCATCACATGATTGTGGGTCGAATCTTCGCTGCCTCCAAAACTGAGCCGTAACATCACCCCAAGATGTCGATGAAAATCAGATCCCAGGACGTAACGGACGGGCCCGCCAAGGCCGGTGCGCGCGCCATGTTGCGAGCCGTGGGATTGTCGGAGGAAGACTTCGCGAAACCTCAGATAGGCGTGGTGTCGGCCGGCAATGAGGTCACCCCGTGCAATCTCACCGGTCCCGAGTTGTCGGACCATGCCAAGGCCGGTGTAGTTGACTCTGGGGGAGTGGGACTGGTGTTCTCGACGATCGCCGTCTCCGATGGCATCTCTATGGGGCATGAGGGGATGCGGGCTTCACTCGTCTCCCGTGAGGTGATCGCTGATTCGGTCGAACTTGTCATGCATGCCGAGCGCTTCGATGCCCTGGTCGCCATCGCCGGTTGCGACAAGTCCCTTCCCGGCATGCTCATGTCAGCCGCTCGTTTGGACCTGCCCGCGGTTTTCCTCTACGGCGGATCGAGCTTGCCCGGCCGGTATCGCGGCAAGGACATCTCGATAGTCGACGTTTTCGAGGGTATCGGCGCCGAGTCTGAGGGTCGGATCTCGGCGGAGGATCTTCTCGAGATCGAGCGGGCCGCGTGTCCCGGTGCCGGATCATGTGCGGGCATGTTCACCGCCAACACCATGGCGTCGGTCGGCGAGGCGATCGGCATGTCACTGCCGGGCTCGGCCACGGTGCCTGCCATCGATCCCAGACTCCGTGATTTTGCACGTCGGTCCGGGGAGGCAGTTATGGCCTTGCTCGAGTCGAGGGTGACCCCGAGGCAGATCATGACCCGTCCCGCCTTCGAGAATGCCATCACCACCGTGATGGCTCTCGGCGGATCGACCAACGCCGTACTTCACCTTCTGGCGATTGCCAACGAGGCCGATGTGTCTCTCGATCTCGAAGATTTTGATCGTATTTCTCGCAAGACACCTCATCTGGGAGATCTGAAACCCTTCGGGCGCTATCACATGGTCGATCTCGACAGGATTGGAGGTATCCCGGTGGTCCTCAAGACGTTGATTGACGAGGGCCTCCTTGATGGCGATGTGTTGACGGTCACTGGAAAGACGATGGCAGAGAACCTTGTCGACACCGTTGTGCCCGATGATCAAGACGTGATCATGGATCCGGCGGAGCCATTCGCCACAGAGGGCGGTATCGCCATTCTTGGAGGGAACCTCGCCACCGATGGCGCCGTGGTCAAGGTCGCCGGTGTCGCACTGGACACCTTCGAAGGACCGGCCCGTGTCTTTGAGGGTGAGCAAGCAGCGCTCGACGCTCTGTTCAGCCATCAGATCACCCACGGCGATGTCGTGGTGATCCGGACCGAGGGTCCCAAAGGGGGCCCGGGGATGAGGGAGATGCTTCAGATAACCGCCGCAATGAAGGGCGCCGGGCTCGGCAAGGATGTCCTTCTCATCACCGACGGGCGTTTCTCGGGCGGAACCACCGGGCTGTGCATCGGTCATGTCGCTCCGGAGTCGGAGGTTGGTGGTGTCCTGGGTCTGGTCGAGGAGGGTGACCGCGTTCGCGTCGATATCCCGGCTCGATCACTCGATGTACTGGTGGACGAAGCGACACTCGAGGAGCGGCGCAGGCGCTGGAGTCCCCAGCCCGTCAGATACCAGAAAGGTGCTTTGGCCAAGTATGCGCGTCTGGTGGGTTCGGCGAGCAACGGTGCAGTAACGGGCTAAGTTTCTGGTGTGAGTCAGTCGCAGGGGTCTGAGGGCAAAGGGTTTATCGGTCGGGCAGCCACCGCCGCTTCCGATCGAGTGCTCGAGCTTGTTGATCCGAATCTCGTCCTCGACCATATCGACGTCAACGCCATCCTCGACAGGGTGGACGTCAACGAACTGCTCGACCGTGTCGATGTGGACAGACTGCTGGAACGGGTGGATATCGAGGCTCTCATGGCTCGAGCCGACATTGACGCACTGATGGAGCGGGTCGACATCACCAAGATCGTGGAGCGGGCTGGAATACCGGAGATAATTGCGGAGAGCACAAGTCATCTCGGTGGATCGGCATTGGACCTCTTCCGCAGGCCACTGGTGGGCTTGGACGAGATTCTCTTCCGGGTCCTCAATAGCCTGGCGCGTCGCAACCCAAGTGAGTTCCCAACCGGTCCCGGCGACCTGGTGGACTGGGTCGATGCGCAAAAGGACGAGGATGAGGCCATCAAGACCGGTCGATATGCCGGTCCACTGACCCGGCTTCTTGCAGTGACCATGGACTTCTTCGTGGTGACAGCCAGTTTCACCCTGATCATTGCTGGTGTCGGCTTTCTGATCGACCTCTTCATCCCAAGCTTTTCCCTCCCGGTGAATCCGGGTCTGTGGTACGGGGTGACACTTCCCCTCTGGGGCTTGACTTATCTGTGGTTCGGTCTGGCGGTGTTCGGGAAGACCCTCGGAAAGGCCATCCTGGGGGTGAGGGTGGTCGGTTCGGACGGAACACTTGTGTTGCAGGGACGCCAGGCCCTCGTTCGCGCCATCACCTATCCGCTGAGCTTCGTCATATTTTTCCTCGGTCTGGTCGGGGTCGTGTTCGGGAGAGAACGCAGGGCCTGGCACGACCACTTCGCCGGCTCGGCCGTCGTCTATGACTGGGGAAGCCGGACAGCGGCAATGCCGACTCCGCTCGCTCGATTCCTGGAACGCCGGGCCGAGGAAGAGGAATAGTTCAAAACCGAGCACCTGATGCATGGCCTGTCGCCTTTGGTCATTTGGCCACCCAGAATGCGTATTAGCCCCTGAATCGACCCGGATCGGTGGTCGAGGGGTCAACGCCTGCCTCGGCCAGAAACTCAGGAATCTCTGTGCCGATTACCTGGCTGGCGAGGAGAGCTCCGTAGGCAGGTGAAGTCTGAATCCCGGTGCCTCCCTGACCGACCAGCCAGAAGAAGCCGGGGGCCGTGGGTTCCTCACCGATCACCAGATCCCGATCCGGTGAGAAGGTGCGTAGACCGGTCCACTGGGAGTTGACCGACCTGATGCCGAGGGTGGTGGCTTCGTTGATCAGTTCGATCGCCAAAGCGACATCCTCCATCCGTGGTTTGGCGTCGGTGGGCTCGGAGGGCTCCTCTTCAGCCAGCGAACAGAGCAACTGAACGCCGTCCGGCTTGAAATAGAAGCGCTGGTCGGCGTCGACCACCATCGGCCAGCGGGCGTAGCCCTGGTTGCCGGGAACCATGAACGCTGTTCGTCGCATCGGATCAAGCCCTATTGATTCGATGTTCGCAAGAGCCGCGACGCGATCACCCCAGGCTCCGCTCGCGTTGACGATCGACCCACACGTGAGAGTGTCGCCGCCCGCCTTGACGATCCAACCAGACCCTTTCCGCTCAATGGCGGTGACAGGCGACTGGGTACGGATCTCTGTGTCATGCATACGGGCGATGCGGACGAAGGCCTGTTGCAACGCCGCTACGTCAATGTCCCGGGCAGAAGGCTCGAACAGGCCCCCGGCGATGTGGTCGGGGTTCAGGACCGGGACGAGACCTAGAACTTCGTCAGGGGGAATCAACCGCGATCCAGCTTCCGATTCCTCGCCTTCCTCGGCAATTTTCACGAGGCCCGGCATTTGGGTCTCGTCGGCGGTCCAAAGAAGGCCGCGAGGGGTGACCAATGGAGCATCGGTCGATCCTTGCGGAGGGTTTTCCAAAAAGGCTCGGCTGGCCCGACCGAGAGGACGGGACCCCTGCGCTCCATAGTTGACCACGAAGAGTGCGGCCGATCGGCCTGTGGTGTGATAGGCCAGCGCCGATTCCATCTCGACCAGGGTCACCGAGCCATGGGGAGCCAGGTGGGCAGCCGCCGAAACGCCGGCGATTCCCCCTCCGATGACGATGAAGTCTGTCACGGGGAGATGATGACGCGTCCCATGACTTTCCGATCGGCGACCCAGCGCAGCGCGTCCTGACCCCTGTCGAGGGAGTATGTCTTCTGGATCATGGGTTTGAGTTTGCCCTGCTCCACCCACTCCACCACCTCTCTCGCGTTGGCTGCATGCTTGTCCGGTTCCTCCGTGGTGAAGCGACCCCAGAAAACACCGACAACCGAGTTGCCTTTGAGGAGAGGAAGATTGAGAGGAATCTCGGGGATGGTCCCGGTTGCGAAGCCGATGACCAGGAGTCGACCGCCCCACCGTGTCGATCGCAGAGCGAGCTCTGTCGCTTCACCGCCCACGGGATCATAAACGACGTCCACGCCAGCTCCGTCGGTTGCCGCATCAATTCCTTCCCTTAGTTGGGTTTCGTCGTAGCGAATCACGTGGTCTGCTCCGGCATCGCCGACGAATCGTGCCTTCTCGGTTGAGGAGACAGCAGCAATCACATTGGCTCCGAGGGCCTTGCCGATCTGGACTGCCGCCAATCCGACTCCGCCTGCGGCCCCCAGGACCAGCAGAGTTTCGTCTTTCTGAAGCTTCGCCCGGTCAACCAATGCGTGATAGGAGGTGCCGTAGGTGCCGGGAAGGATGGCGCCCACTTCGAACGGGATCGACTCCGGAAGCATCGTCGTGTTCTGAGTGAGCAAGACCACCTTCTCCGCCATGCCCCCATACCAAAGGAAGCCGCACACTCGATCTCCCGGCGACAGGCCGTGTGCCTGGTTGGCCACCACGACGGTTCCGGCCACTTCGTAACCGGGGGCGAAAGGGGGGTCGGGTCTTATCTGGTACTCACCTTTGACCATCAGCGTGTCGGCGAAGTTGACTGCAACCGCTTCGACTCTGATCAGCAAAGATCCCGGTGTTGGTTCGGGTTCGGGGAGCTCTCCCACCCGCAGGGCGTCGATGCCCTGATAGTCGTCGCATATTAGGGCTCGCATCGGGCCAGCCTACGACTGCCATAACGCTCGTGGCTCTGACACAATCAGGATATGCCCGTAGAGCCGAAGAATTCACGCTTCGATCTCCCAGATCCTCTCACGGCCGAGGGCGACGTAGTGGCTGTCGGGGGGGATTTGGCGCCGGGGACGATCCTGCAGGCATACCGGAAGGGGATGTTCCCGATGCATCTTCCCGACGGGCACCTGGGATGGTGGTCACCAGTCGAGCGTACGGTGATCCCACTCAATGGGCTTCGCATCAGCAGATCGTTGCGTCAGTCCTCGCGTCGGTACATCGTCACCGTGGACCGGGACTTTGCCGGTGTCATCGCCGGATGCATCTACCCCGAACGCGATGAGTCGTGGATCACCTCAGAGTTCGTCGAGGCCTACTCCGAATTGAATCGTCTCGGATGGGCTCACTCCATCGAGGTTTGGGACTCGGAAAGAGAGCTGGTGGGGGGTCTCTACGGAATAGCAATCGGAGGCCTTTTCGCCGGCGAGTCGATGTTCCACCGAACCACGGACGCGTCAAAGGTCGCTCTTGTGCATCTGGTCGTCGTCATGAACGAGGGTGGGGGGACTCTTCTCGATGTCCAGTGGCAGACTCCTCATCTCGAGTCATTGGGGGCTGTGGTCATCGGCCGGGAGAGGTATCTGGACGACCTGGAGAGAGCGCTTACGATGCCGGGGCCGTTCGCGAGTTCATCCACCGGAGCGACTGGTTAAAGTCGCCGTCGTGCTCAGCGAGTGGCACTTTTGCGGGCTGTTGTAGCCGGCGTTGATCTCACTGCGATGGGTCGGCGAGTTGCCGATCGGTCGAGGGTCATCGCCGAGAGTGCAGGGGTCGATCTCAATCTGGTTCATGTCCTCGAGCCGGTCGGCGAGGCAATGATCGATCCGGGTCTTGCGACACTGATGCGCGAACATCAACACGCGCAGGCTGAAAAGCTTGCTGCCTGGTGTCGGAAACGGAGCAGCGTCGTTGTCAATCTCGACGTTGTCAAGGGCTCCCCGTCGTGGGAGCTCGCCTCTCGTGCCAAGGGCGCAGAACTGGTCGTGGTCGGCTCGTCAACCATTGATGCTTTTACCGCCGGGCCAGTGGCAAGACGAGTTGCCCGGATGGCCAGGTCCGACACGCTCGTCGTTCGACGTCAGCCACGCGTTCCATACCGTCGAATCATTGCCGCGGTCGATTTCTCCGAGGCCTCACGTGTGGCCGTCGAGCGTTCGCTGACGCTGTTTCCAGAGGCCGACGTCACGGTTCTCTACTCACTTCCATCCCGCTTCGACTTGGTGCTGTCGGATGCCGGGCTGTTCAGTGAGGAGCTCGAAGCTTCGCGTGTGTCCAGACTCGAGGCGGCCGCCGACCGCATGGCCGAGTTTGTGCAGCCCTGGAGCGGGAATGTTCGGACCCTGATCGCAGACGGGCCACCGACCGAGACAATCGACGAGGTGGTGAGGCGCCGAAATGCCGATCTCATCGTGGTGGCCAACCGCGGCGCCACAGCCACGCGCATGGTGTTGTTGGGCACTGTGGCTGAGGAGCTTGTAGCACGCTCTCCGTGCGACGTTCTCGTAGCCAGGTGCCCTTCGTCTTTCCGCCGCCCGTGATCGAAACCCCGATCTGGGACACCGGCGAATGGCCGGGTCTGGCAGCCGTCGAGGAAGCTCTCCGCTTGGGCCAGACCGTTGTGGGGATCGACGATCGCCGGAAGGCAAGAGCAATTGATCTAGTCGTGTGTCGAAGTTGATTCAGCGGCCTCGACCAACATCTGACCCAGCTGTTGGCCCTCGATGGCGAGGCTCGCCAGGATATCCTCCTGGATGGCGTCCCAGATTCCCGGCCCGGGATCCGAAATCCGCAGAGTCATCCTCGTCCCCCCGTCTTCGAGCTTCTCGAGTTGCTGCGTCCATGCCCACTGGTGGGCCACGCCTTCGTAGTCGCTCCTCGTGGTGATGTAGGAGAATGGCCGCCAGTCGGCGATGTGCTCGACGATCACGTCGTCGCCGTGAGCGCAATGATTGATGGTGCCTTTGCCTCGACGACCTTCCGTGACAGTCACCAGATCAGTAACAGTGGACTGCCAAATCATTCGTTTCGCCGGGTCGGTTATGTGCTCCCAGACAATCGCCGGGGCGGCTGGTGTATCGAAACTTATCTCGACTATTGCCTCATCACTGGTGACGTGGTCACGATGCCGCTCCTGCTCGAAATCCCAGCGTGCCGCCAGGTCTTGAATGAAAACCGGAACATCGCCAATGCCATCGAGTGTCTCTGTGTGAGGGACGAACCCAAGGATGCTTGGATCCATCGACATCTTTTTCAGGGTTGCCTCGGTGTAGACGGCATAGGCGGGTTTGCCAATCACCTCTCCCGATGTCCCCTTGGCGAGGCGATGGACCAGGATGACGTCGGGTCCAGTCAACTCCTCGGATCCGGCAATCTCTCGAACCACGTACTCACCTTGGTGTAACAAGAATTTGAGGTCGAGTGACGGGATCAGCAAACAGGCGTTGCACTCGCAGGTCGTGGAGTGGACGATGTCGCGCAGGCGCTTCCGAAATCCGAAGTATGCAGTTTCAACGGTGTCCATGATCATTGAGGCGTTGGGTGACGTCGATGTTGCGTAGGCGAACGCAGCGTCGCCCTCGAGTTTGGAGAGCTTGAAGGTCGGCTCAACATCATTGACCAGTGTCTCGAGCAGGTCGGCCAGAACATCCTGGGCGTGCATCAGCTCGGTCCCGGCCAGGTAGTCGGTGTACCCGGTGATGTCTGCCAAGAGGAGACATCCCTGGTCTGGAACGCCTAAGTCGAGTGTCATGAGTTGAGGAGGCTAACCACCCACAGCCGGGAGCGTCACAGTGAAGGTCGTGCCGTCGGAGGTGCTGTCCACGGTGATGTCACCCCCAACCCGATTGATGATTGTGTGCACCGTGTGAAGTCCCAGCCCGGTTCCCTTTCCGGGCTCCTTGGTGGTGAAGAACGGGTCAAAGATTCGCTCGGCGACGTCTGTGGGCATCCCGTGCCCACTGTCAGCGACTGTGATGATCACCGAATCCGAGACATTGCGGGCAATCATCGTGAGCGTGCCGCCATCCTCCATCGCATCGGCAGCGTTGTCGATCAGGTTGGTCCAGACCTGATTCAAGTCGCGTCCGGGTGCTTCAACGGACCAGAGATCTTCGGCGAAGTCCGTCAGCACTTCGATGTCCCGTAGCTTGTATTTGAGAAGCACGAGGGTGTCTTCGATGCCGGCAGTGGGAACAATCTCCTGCACCGGAGCCTGGTCGAGGTAGGAGTATTCCTTGACGATTCTGACCAACTCTGAAATTCGCCTCGCGCCGATCCCTACTTCGCCTATCACCTGTTCGGCCATCGTTCTCAGAGCGATCCAGCGGGCGAAGTGGGCGGCGAGGTCCGGATTGAGTTGATCTACTGCCTCCTCGAGCAATTCGGTGGTCCAGCCCGCTTCGACCAACGCTGGGGCCAGTTCCCAGGGGTCGGTGACATTCAGGTCCGTCAGCCAGATGGCGACGACATCCTCGGCGTCGCTCCTCTCCAGGGCGCTCATCTGCCCGGGCGGCTCAGGAGCGGCCAATTCGGCGCCTTCCCCGATTGAGCGGGCCAGGATCACGGCTTCATGGCCCAGATTGTCGTAGATGCGTGAGAGCTCCTGGGCGCTCCGACCCACCGCCGCCGCGGGATTGTTCAACTCATGCATCAACTGAGCTGCCATCTTCCCCAATGCGGCCATCCGCTCTTCGTGGCGAAGTGTGTCCTCGATTCCCCGCAGTCGGGAGGTGACGGTACGAAACATGCGACGGACCACCCGTGGGTCACTGAGCAGGTCTTCAAACGCTGCCACCGGGACCTTTATGACAAGGGTCTCTGCGGAAGCCGAGACTGTCGCTGTCCGCGGTGCCTCATCAAGCAGAGCGATCTCTCCAACAACCTCGCCCGGATGGATTCGGGCCAATTCGACCTCCTTCGATGCGCTGTGTTTGGTTACGACCAGCTCGCCTTCGACCACCACATACATCTCCTCCGACTCGCTTCCTTCCTCGATGATCACGGTGCCGGACTCCAGCGTGATTTGGTCAGACAGCTCGCAGACACGCTCGATCAGGTCGTCGCTCAGGTCGGCGAAGTAGGGGAGACCGCGGAGAATCTCAGCCGTAGTCGTCACAGAGACGACAGATGTTGATGAACGAAGCGGATTGCCGTTGAGCCCTCTCCGGTGGCTTCGGCCACTCTTCGAGTCGACCCGTGTCGGACGTCACCCGCCACGAAGATCCCAGGGACCGAGGATTCCAGCGGCATAGGATCGCGATCGACATTCCAGCCCTTGAGGTGCTCGATGTCTGTCCCCGACAGAACGAAGCCGCCATCATCGAGTTGCACTACTCCGTCGAGCCAGTCCGTGTGTGCCTTCTGGCCGATGAAAATAAACAGGGCACCGGCTTCAACCTCGGTACTCTCCTCCGAGTCGAGGTTCTTGAAGACGATGGACTCGAGATGGTCGCTGCCCTTGGCCTCGACGACTAGCGATTTCGGCATGACACCAACCGAGTCGTTGGCCTCGATGTTGTCGATCAGGTATTGCGACATCGTCTCCGAGAGATCGCTTCTTCGTATCACGATGGTGACCGAGTCGGTGAATCGGGTGAGGAACAGAGCCGCCTGACCGGCGGAATTTCCCCCACCGACAACGTACATCGGCTGCCCACGGTGGTAGTTGGCTTCGATGTTCGACGTGCCGTAGTACACGCCGGCGCCGGACAATTCATCAAGACCCCCGGCGGAGAGACGTCGGTAGGCGACGCCGCTGGTTACGACGAGCGCCTTGGTGGTGAGCATCGAACCATCTGCCATATGGAGGATCTTGTACGGGTCCTTACGCTCGACTCTCTCGACTTCCGCAGGAACCAGGACTTCGGCGCCCAGCCGTATTGCCTGGGAGTAGGCCCTTCTGGCCAGGTCGGCCCCGCTGATACCCTTGGGAAAACCGAGGTAGTTCTCGATCAGAGTCGACTGGGCGGCCTGGCCTCCGGGTGCCGACGACTCGATGAGAATCGTCTTGAGACCCTCAGATGCTCCGTATACCGCGGCGGCAAGACCGGCGGGACCGGCCCCGACGATCGCCACGTCGTAGGTCGGCGAACTGGCTTGGCTTTTTAGTCCGATGCGCTCGGCGAGTTCGGTGATGCTCGGATTGGTCAGAGGGTCACCGTCGGCAAGAAGAACCAGCGGAAGGTCGACGAGCTGGACCCCTGCCGATTCCATGAGACGTCTGGCTTCTGGGTCTTTTTCCAGCGTTTGTGACCGATACGGGATCTGATTCATGGCAAGAAACGCCTTGAGGTCAAAGGCCGGTTTTGACCATTCTTGACTGATGATCCTTATTCCATCGAACGTCGGCCGGAACCCTGCCTGCCAGTCACTGAGAAGATCGTCGAGAATCGGGTAGAGCTTCTCCTCGGGTGGGTCCCAAGGCTTCATGATGTAATGATCGAGCCCAACATCGTTGATGGCGTCGATGGCAACATCGGTGTCGGCGTAGGCCGTGAGCAAAGCCTTCTTTGTGGTCGAGAACAGCTCCAGTGATTCTCTGAGGACGTCGACCCCGGTCACCACCGGCATACGCTGATCGGCGAGGATCAATGCCAGTGGATCGCCGCGGAGTGCCAGCTCTTTGATCGTTTCGATCGCCTCCTGGCCTCCGGTGGCACCAAGGATGCGGTAGTCGCCGGCAAAATGGGACCTCAAGTCTCTCTGTACAGCGCTCAGGACTTCAGGTTCATCGTCGACAGCGAGTATGACGGGGCGTGCCTCGGTCACATCACCAGTAGCTCGTCGGCGAAGCAGTATCTCCAGGACTCGCGTGGCTCTATCGACCTGACGAGGGGATGGCCGTCTTGTTCCCAATGCCCCCGAGCGTGTCGGTTCTTGGAGTCGTCGCAGCAGCCCACCATTCCGCAACCCAGACAGGACCGTAGGTGGACCCAGTTGTCACCCATGGCGACGCACTGGTCGCAAACAGTGGAACTTGGATCGGCGACGGTTGTCAGATTGTCAAAGTGCTCACAGGTTTGAGTGCTCATGGCTTCCTTGATAATACGAGTAGCCCGCATATTGCGGGCTACTCGTATTACTCGGTTGTTTTCGGGTCAGATGTTGGCGAGGGCCTGCTTTATCGCTCGACTCACATAGACCTTGGCGAGATGGCTCTTGTACTCCTCTGACCCGTACAGATCTTCGAGCACCGTCACACCCTCCAAAGCATGCTCTGTGGCGGCAGCCACCGCAGCGTCCGAGCCGTCGGTGCCGATAAGAGCGTCGGCGACGCCGGACGCCAGCGTGGGCTTGATGCCCACTCCCGTCAGAGCGACTCGGGCGGCTTCGATCGATCCGTTGGACTTCTTCACCCAGGCGGCCGCTCCGGCGACCGCGTAATCAGAATGACCACCTCTGCGACCGAGCTTGTCGTACGCAGAGCCTTCGCCTGCACCAGTCTTCGGCAGTCGGATAGAGGTGAGGACCTCGTCCGATCGAAGGGCCGATGTCATTGCGTCGACGAAGAAATCAGACGCTGGGATCTCCCGCGTCCCGGACGCCGATTGCGCAATCATCACTGCTCCGCATGCCAACGCTCCTGCCGGTTGGTCGGCCGCCACGTCGGCATGTGCCAATGCACCGCACGTAGTTCCCCGGTTTCGCACCTGCACATCCCCGGTGAGAGATGCCGCAGTCGCCAGGGCTGTGGCGTTGGCAACCACTGAATCGCTAAAAGCGGTTTCGCCATGAGTTACCAGGGCACCGATTGAGATGTGATCTCCGTCGTCATCGATGGTGGCAAGGCCGGGGATACGAGCGATGTCCACGACGACGTCAGGAGAGAAGAGCCGCATCTTCATCAAAGGAATGAGACTCATCCCTCCCGCCATCACCTTGGAATCGTCACCGAGAGCGGCGAACGCCTCTTCCAGCGAGGTCGGGGCTACGTAGTCGAATTGTCTCGGGTACATATCAGCTCCTCGCTTCCTGCATAGCGGCCCAGACACGTTTTGGTCTGAGCGGCATGTCAATGTGTTTCACACCCAGAGGCTCGAGAGCGTCGACCACCGCGTTGACGATGGTCTGGGCCGAGCCGATCGTCCCTGCTTCGCCGATTCCCTTGGCACCGAGGCTGTTTACGTTCGTTGGTGTGACCGTGCTGTTCAGCTCGAAAAAAGGCAGATCGCTTGCGGTCGGAATTGGGTAGTCCAAAAGCGACCCGGTCAGCATGTTGCCGTCTTCGTCGTAGACGGCCTCTTCGAACAGCGCCTGTCCGATGCCTTGGGTAACACCGCCATGCACTTGTCCGGCAACGATCATCGGGTTGATGACGTTGCCACAGTCGTCGACCGTTATGTACCGGAGGATCGTGACATCCCCCGTGTCCGGGTCGATCTCGACCATTGCCAGATGAGCTCCAAACGGCCATGTGGCGTTGGGCGGGTCGAATATCACATGCGACTCGAGACCGCCTTCGATCCCGCTCTCTGCGAGGCGATAGGGGAGGTATGCCGCGGCAGCGATCTCGCTCCACTCGATACTGCTATCGGGGGAGCCAACAACCGAAGCACCTTCCGCGCTCAACTCGATGTCCTCTGAAGAGGCTTCGAGAAGGTGGGCGGCGATGTCCTTGGCCTTCGTCGCCACTCGTTCCGCGGCGTCGAACGTTGCCGTGCCGTCGACCGCCAAAGACCGGCTGCCGAAAGTGCCAATACCCATAGGCGATTCTCCGGTGTCACCGTGAATCACTCTGATCTTCTCCACCGGAATGCCAAGCCTGTCGGACACGATCTGTGCCCATGTCGTCTGGTGGCTTTGGCCACTCGGGCCGGTGCCGGTCACGACAGTGACGGAGGTGTCCGGGTTGACCCTGACGAGACCGGTGCCATAGAAACCAGCCGGCAATCCGTATGTAGCCCAGGAGAATCCGAGCTCGGAGAGCGCGGTGGGTGCGAATCCACACACCTCGCAGTAGGTGGCCACGCCGATGCCGACATAACGCCCCTCGGCCCGGGCGGCATCGCGCTCGGCCTTTAGCTCTTCGTAGTTCGACACTTCAACCAGTTTGTCGAGGTTGGTCGCGTAGTCTCCGGTATCGACGGCGAAGCCGATCGGCGACACCACTGCCTCGTCGAACTTCTCAACGAAGTTCTTCTTACGGACGTCAACCGGGTCGACTCCGATTTCCCTTGCAAACGCATCGATGACGCGCTCTAGGTAAAAGGCAGACTCCGGTCTCCCGGCCCCTCGGTATGCATCGGTGGTCATGGTGTGGGTGAACACACACGTTGCCTTCCAATGTGTCGGGAACTTGTACTGACCCGATCCGATGAACAGGCCCAGGAATGGGATAGCAGCGCTGAGGTTCTGCTCGTAGGCTCCCATGTCGGCGATTGCGTCGAGCTCATACCCGAGAATCTCACCGTCCTTGGTACCGGTGATAGTCGCCGTACCGACCCAGCCGCGGCCGTGGGTAGACGAGCCGGCCGCCTCGCGTCGGGTTTCAGTCCACTTGACCGGTCGTCCAAGCTCTTTGGCTGCGAATGCGGTGAGGACCTCATCGGAGTAGATGTTGAGCTTCACACCGAATCCTCCGCCGACCTCGGGCGCGGTTACGTGAACCTGATTCGCATCAAGTCCAAAGGTGGTTTTGATTACTCCCATCAGGGCGTGGGGGATCTGCGAACTCGAATGGATCCTGAATCGCTGGTACCCCTCTTGCCACTCGGCCAGGACCGATCGGGGCTCGATCGCCACCGGGAACAGTCGCTGGTTGACCGCTTCGATGGACACTGTGACGGTGTCGTCACGGGCCTTGGCATCGGCGATCGTCTGCTTGGTGGCGGCGATGCCCTCTTCGTCCCCGAAAGGACCGGCCTCCCATGCGACAAGCACATTCGACTCGAGATCGTCATGCACCAGGGCGGCATCTGAGGCCGATTCCTTGAGGTCGATCACAGCCTTGAGCGGCTCGTAGTCGATATCTATGAGATCGGCTGCATCTTTCGCCTGATATGCGTTCTCGGCCACGACCATGGCGACTGCCTCGCCGACATGGTTGACCTTGCCATGTGCCAACAGTGGACGTCCTTTTGCTATCTTCACCTGGGCGAGCAGGTCGCCGAGATGGGCGACGTCATCGTGGGTGTAGACAGCAACCACGCCGTCGGCTGCCGCTGCAGCGCTGGTGTCGATCGAGTTGATCACAGCGTGGGCATATGGGCTGCGAGCAAATGCAACGTGGGTCGTTCCGACCGGCGCAATGTCATCTACATACTGGCCCAAACCCTGGATGAGGGCGGGGTCTTCTCTGCGTCGAATCGAACCGCCCAAGGCGCTCTTGGTAGCCATTAGCTTCCTTCCTCCCAGTCGGGCGGTGGTGGTTCTTCGCCGCGCATCTTTGCCCCGGCGTACTCGACGGCACGCACGATGTTGTGATACCCGGTGCATCGGCAGAGGTTTCCCTCGATGCCATGGCGGATCTCATCCTCGGTCGGGTTGGCGTTGTCCTCGAGAAGAGAGACTGCCGCCATGATCATTCCCGGCGTGCAGAAACCACACTGGAGCCCGTGACGCTCCCAGAAGCCTTCCTGCACCGGATGGAGGTTGCCATTGCTGGCCAAGCCCTCGATCGTCATAATGTTTGCGCCGTCGACTTGGACGGCCAGGATGGTGCATGACTTCACCGCCTTGCCGTCGAGGTGGACGGTGCAGGCGCCGCAGTAGCCGGTCTCGCAGCCGACGTGGGTGCCGGTCAGCCGCTGGTCCTCCCTGAGAAAGTGAACCAGGAGGGTTCGGGGTTCAACGTCGCCCGATACCTCGCGTCCGTTGACTGTCATCGACACTTCCATGGGAACTCCTTTTCGATCACGAGCAAGCCAGTCCGAACCTATCAAATGGGGACAGCTTGTGTCGTCTGATGGCATTTTTTTGTCGAATTCATCGAACTCATGATTCCGGCAGCAAGAGGCGTATCGGGTACGGGCGTGGCCGTGTGCGGGTAGCTTGCACCGAGATGTACGCAGAGCAGCATCGCCGCAGCCTTGACGATCCCAATGGTTTTTGGGCCGAAGCGGCAGAAGCGATCGACTGGGTCAAGGAACCGACGGTCGTTCTCGACGATTCAAACCCTCCCTTCTACCGCTGGTTCAGCGATGGCGAGCTCAACACGTGTTTCAACGCACTGGACCGGCACGTCGCCGAAGGACGAGCCGAACAGGTTGCTCTCATCTATGACAGCCCGGTCACCGACACCGTGGAGAGAATTACCTATGCCGAGCTCCTCGATCGGGTAGCACGGTTTGCCGGCGGTCTTCGGTCGCTCGGCGTTGGCAAGGGCGATCGGGTGATCCTCTATATGCCCATGATCCCGGAGGCCGTGGTGGCGATGCTCGCCTGCGCCCGTCTGGGGGCCATTCACTCGGTTGTCTTTGGCGGGTTCGCTCCCAATGAGCTGGCGATCAGAATCGACGATGCCCGGCCCAAAGTGGTTGTTGCCGGCTCATGCGGCATCGAAGTCGACAGGGTGATCGAGTACAAGCCGTTGCTCGACTCTGCCCTGGAGATTGCCAGCCATCAGCCCGACAGGTGCGTGATCTACCAGCGACCCCAAGCAATAGCCACGATGGTGCAGGGTCGGGATGTCGACTGGGATGAACTCGCAGGCGCCGCGGACCCTGCCGACTGTGTCACGGTGAAGGCCACCGACCCCCTCTACATCTTGTACACCTCGGGCACTACTGCCATACCCAAAGGGGTAGTTCGGGATAACGGCGGTCATGCTGTCGCTCTTCGCTGGAGCCTGCCCAACATATTCAACGTCGAGCCGGGTGACATCTATTGGGCGGCCTCTGATGTGGGTTGGGTGGTTGGCCATTCGTACATCGTCTATGCACCCCTGCTGACCGGGTGCACCACAGTCCTCTATGAGGGGAAACCGGTGGGAACACCGGACCCTGGTGCGTTCTGGCGGGTGATCTCCGATCACGACGTGTCGAGCTTGTTCTGTGCTCCGACCGCGTTCCGGGCGATCAAACGGGAGGACCCCCAGGGCGAGTATGTGCATAACTACGACCTTTCCTCACTGCGTTCGCTGTTTATGGCCGGCGAGCGGCTTGATCCGGACACATATCAGTGGGCATCGGATCTTCTCGGTGTCCCGGTGATAGACCATTGGTGGCAGACCGAATCGGGATGGCCGATCGTCGCCAACTGCCTGGGCATCGAGCCGATGACGGTGAAGCCCGGCTCGGCCACCAAACCGGTTCCCGGGTATGACGTCCGTATTCTCAATGGAGCCGGTGACCCGGTCGGCGCCGGAGAGGAGGGTCTAGTAGCGGTGAAGCTTCCGTTGCCCCCGGGTACCTTGCCAACGCTCTGGCAGGATGATGACCGATTTGTGGACTCGTATTTCTCGACGTTCCCCGGTTACTACCTGTCTGGAGACGGCGGATACATCGACGCGGACGGTTATGTGTCGATCATGGGCAGGGTCGACGACGTCATCAACGTCGCGGGTCATCGGCTGTCGACAGGTGCGATGGAGGCGGTGCTGGCGGACCAT
>Ga0209980_10000432_pt1 | contig 22598 bp, 20 predicted proteins | sample CR02metaG_FD_183611 | JGI IMG/M metagenome (GOLD analysis project Ga0209980, IMG submission 183611) | Deep subsurface microbial communities from Mariana Trench to uncover new lineages of life (NeLLi) - CR02 metaG (SPAdes) (version 2) | ecosystem: Environmental > Aquatic > Marine > Ocean trench...
CGATCACTGAGAACTGCGACAGGAACGCGGCGTTATCGACGGACCGGTGCAAGGCTGTTTATGGGGAATTGGCTTGTTAACTTCATGTCCGCTTTTGACCCAAAGCGGACATAAGGCCGTTGGACTACAGCTGGATCAGGCCTTCCTTCAAAGCCTTTTTCGAATAACATAGCAACTGGACCAGTCAATGGGGGCAGGCCACGAAGGCACAGGGCATAGGCTGTGGTGAAATGGTTTACGATAAAATCTAGCCTGTTGGTTATTACGTTTGGGGCGTGCATGGCATCGCCCTTGATGGCGCAAGTCGCCGATGGAAACAGCACTTTCACACGAGAACAATGGCTAGATAAGAATAACGAGGTTTTCTCGCGTTACGACGAGAACTCCGATGGTTTTCTTGACCGCGAAGAATTGGAAAAGGTTTTTGACGCGTTGGACCAAGATGATGATGGCCGCATCGGCGCGGCTGAAGCGTTTTGGCCTCAATTCGACAGAAACAAGGATGGTTGGATCGAGGCCGAAGAATTCATGGAAACGTCGCCTCTCTCGAAAGATGAGTTTCTGCAACGTCGCAAAAAAACCTTCGAATTTCTAGACAGAAACGACGACGGTCGCATAGAGCTCAGTAAAAAACGGCTGCGAGGTATTCTTATTTTTAAATTCTGAATCTTCAGTGCGGCTAAGGACGGCCTGCCCCCATTGAGTGATCCGCCTACTATTTTAGGCGGATGGAGATTTGACGAAAGGCTTGTTAACCCAATTTCCGCTTTTGACCCAAAGCGGACATAACGGCCTTGCCTACCCCCGCCATGACAATGGGAATGGCCTTGTTCAGGCGCCGGAGGGCACGGGTCGCCACGCCAATATGGACAACAATGACATCGGGTTTGAGGTGGAGTAGTTGAGCCGCCCCCATGGGTCACCCGCGCCCCAAACAGTCCATGGACCACAATTAATCGATTAAAGGGAGGGCATGGAAAGGCCGGTTCAGCCCTGGGTCACGTAGTTCCTGAGCGCCGCGGCCTCGGATTCTGCCTCTTGCACGCGGCACTTGACCACGTCGCCGATGGAAATGATCCCCGCCAGCCCGCCATCGATCAGGACCGGCAGGTGACGGATGTGCTTTTCGGTCATGACCGCCATCAGGCTGGCCATGTGATCGTCGGGCGCGCACGTCACGACCTCGCGGGTCATCAGGGCCGATGCCGGCATCCCGAGCGCCGCCTCGCCCTTGGACGCGATGGCGGCGACGATGTCGCGTTCCGAAAGGATGCCCTCGACGCGGACATTGTCGGCGCTGATCACCACCGCGCCGATCCCGGCATCGGCCAGGAGCTTGGCGACCAAGTTGACCGGCATGTCCGGGTTCGCTGTTACGACGTTGCTACCCTTAATCTTGAGGACGGATTCGACGTACATGGCCGCCTCCTTCAGCGAAACAGGGGAGGTCAAGTCTAGAGCACTTTGCGGCCAAATTGAATCAATTTGATGGGTGTAAATCGGTTTCCAGGGCAGGCGCGGGCCGGGACGCGATAAAGGCGCCCAAGGGCGTGGGCCACGCGCCGGCTCAGGCCATGTTTTCCGCGGCGGAGATCGCCTTGAGGCGGACCTGACCCAGGAATTGTTCATCGGATTCGGGGACGATGGTCAACATGAACTCTTCGCCGGGCGGGCTCTTCAGGGCGATTTCCCTGGCCTTTTCGCCATCGCACGCGCGGACCTTGCGAATCGTCATGCCGGCGGTCCCGCCAACGCCGGCATAGACATAGCACGCCGTCCAAATTCGCGCGCCCTGTTGAGGTGCCGCCTTCGACTCGACTGTCCTGGCCATGCGCTTGGCGGCTCCCTTGCCCTTGGGCTTCACCTTGGGGGATATCAAAGTGTCCGTTGCCGCTATGGGAAGGCCTTGTGCGCTCATTGTTCGGTTTCGATTCTGACCCGGCCGGGGATCGGCTTATCGTAACAATCGATCTTGCCGATGGAACCGTAACAATAGTTGTGAACGATCTTTTCGGAATGGCAGTCGGTGCGGGTGGCAAGGGACAAGGGCAGGCGCTTGGTCTCGCAGATGCGATAGACCGTCACCTTGCGTCCTTGGTCGTCGATGGTCACGGTCTTGCCGACCTGGGCCGGCGTGTCGTTGAGCAGGACACAGGCCCCGAGAGCCAATGCCAAGGCGGCAATCAATGCCCCCCGAAGCCCCAAGAATTTAAATTGCATGGCTGCGACCTCCGGCCCAAAGCCTAGGAAATATTGGTGAATTTTCGGTTAACGGGACGGTTTACCGAGGTGGCGCGCCGGCATTAACCAATTGAATTTAAGTTGATTTACGCGGCGGCGCCCGGGTGCTAGCGTCACCGGCATAACTATTCCATGGTTCCCGGCTTGGCAATTGCCTATATAGACGGTCGACCCGTCCCCTTTTGGAGTAACCCCATGAAGAAGTCCTTTGCCCGTTTCCACGTGGGCCAGCCCATTCACCATAAGCTGTTCGACTACCGCGGCGTCGTCGCCGACGTCGACGCGAGCTACCAGGGTTCCCGGGAATGGTACGAGCAAATGGCGGGCTCCCGGCCGCCCAAGGATGCGCCTTGGTACCACGTCCTGGTTCATGACGCCGAGCACTGGACCTATGTCGCGGAGCGCAATTTAGAGCGCGACATTTCGGGGGAACCCATCGATCACCCGGATGTCGGCGATCTCTTCAAGGGATTTTCCGACGGGCAGTACTCCCGCCGCGCCGGCCTCAATTGAGGCACCCGGTGGAGCGCCTGCCCCAGTGCCATGAGCGACGATGAGCTGAAGCGAGACGGCGGCCCCGGACCGCCGCGCACCGCGGCGCGGGCGACGTCGCTCAGTGCCCGAATCCTCCATCGCCTGCGCAACTACATGATCGCCGGAATCCTGGTGACCGCGCCCATCGGCCTCACGGTCTGGCTCTCTTGGTTGTTCGTGACCTGGATCGACGACCGGGTGATGCCGCTGGTCCCCTTGAAATACCATCCCGAAGCCTATCTGCCGTTCTCCATTCCCGGCCTCGGCCTGATCATCGTCCTCATTGGCCTGGTCCTCATCGGCGCGTTGACGGCAAACCTGTTGGGCCGGTTCTTCCTGCGAATTTTTGAACGGGTGCTCGAACGCATGCCCATCATCCGGGGCATCCACGCCACCTTCAAACAGGTGTTCGAGACCTTACTGAGCCATCAGTCGGAGGCCTTTCGCCAGGTCGTGCTGGTGGAATACCCGCGGCGCGGCATCTGGGCGCTCGGTTTCCTGACCGGCGAAACCCTGGGCGAGGTTCAGAACCTGACCGCGGAAAAAGTGCTCAACATCTTCCTGCCGACGACCCCCAACCCAACCTCGGGATTCCTTCTTTTCTTGCCCGAAGACGACGTTGTCGTCCTCGACATGACGGTGGAGGAGGGCATCAAGATGGTCATGTCGGGTGGCATCGTCACCCCCGAGGACGTCCGTCCGCTCGAAGTCAGGAACACGCCCCGGGTCTCGGCCAAGATCTTCGAGGATCTCGACATCCTGCGCGAACGCCACAAGGGACGCGATCCCGGGAATAGCCAACCGGGGCGCCGCGATCAGCCCGACCGGGCATAGCCCACCGCGGCGTCCCGCTCGAACAGGTAGAGCAGCACCCGGAGCGCCGCGCCCCGGGCGGAGGCCAGGCCCGGGTCCTTGTCCAGAATCAGCGCGGCGTCGTCCCGTGCCGTTTGCATCAAGTCGCCATGGGCGGCGATTTCGGCCACCCGGAAGGCGGGCAATCCCGATTGCCGGGTCCCCAGGATTTCCCCGGCGCCGCGCAGGCGCAGGTCCTCCTCGGCGATGGCGAAACCGTCTTCGGTCCGGCGCAGGATCTTGAGGCGCTCGCGCGCCGTCGCCGTCAGGGCCTGCCCGTAGAGCAGCAGGCAGGTCGATTTTTCACTGCCCCGGCCGATGCGGCCGCGCAGCTGGTGAAGCTGGGCAAGACCGAAACGTTCGGCATGCTCGACCACCATCACCGTCGCCTCGGGGATGTCGACGCCCACCTCGATCACCGTGGTCGCCACCAGGATGCGGATACGGCCTTCGGCGAACCCCGACATGGCGGCGTCTTTCTCGGGCCCCTTCATGCGGCCGTGGACCAGCCCGACCAAGCCCGGGAAGAGGCGGGCGAGGGCGCCCGAGCGTTCCTCCGCCGCGGCCAGGTCGATGGCTTCCGACTCTTCTACCAGGGGGCACACCCAGAACACCTGCCGCCCCCCCTGGGCGCCGCCGCCGATGGCCCGGCCGATCCCGGATATCACCTCGTCGAGGCGCGCCAGCGGCACCGTCCTGGTGTCCACCGGCGGGCGCCCGGCCGGCTTCTCGGTCAGGCGGGAAATGTCCAGATCCCCATAGGCCATCAGGGTCAGGGTGCGGGGAATGGGGGTCGCGGTCATCACCAGAACGTCGGTGCCGCGCCCCTTGCCCGCCAACTGCAGCCGCTGGGCGACACCGAAACGCTGCTGTTCGTCGACCACCGCCAGGGCGAGATCGGCAAACACGACATCTTCGGAGATCAGCGCGTGGGTGCCAACCAGGGCATCGAGTTCACCCGACGCCAGGTCTTCGAGCAGGCGCCGGCGCGGCGCGCCCTTATGCCGGCCGGTCAGCAAGGCGAGCTTGGCCCCCACCGCCTCGAACATCGGGGCCATGGCGGCAAGATGCTGGCGGGCGAGGATTTCCGTCGGCGCCATCATCGCCGCCTGGCGGCCGGCGCCAATGGCTTCGACCATGGCCAGCGCTGCCACCACCGTCTTGCCGCTGCCGACGTCGCCTTGAAGAAGCCGCAGCATGCGCAGCTCCGCCCCCATGTCGCCAAGGATCTCGCCCAGGGCGGTTTGCTGGCACCCGGTCAAGGTGAAAGGCAGGCTTTTCACGGCGCGCGCGCGCAAGGCGCCGTCGGATAAGGTGGCGATCCCGCCCTGGCGCCGCATGTGCAGACGCACCAGGGACATGGCCAACTGGCTGGCCAGCATTTCGTCGTAGGCCAGCCGCCGCCGGGACGCGGTCAGGGAATCGAGATCGCTTTCGGATTCCGGGGTGTGGGCGGTCAGAAGAGCATCCTTCCAGGGCGCCCAGCCTTCGCGCCCCAGGTGCGCCTCATCCAGCCATTGGGGAAGCTCGGGCACGGCCGCCAGCGCCGCGCCGATGGCCCGTCCGAGGGTCTTCGGCGACAGGCCCTGGGTCAGGCCGTAGACCGGCTCGATCCCGGCCAGGGAATGGCGATCCTCGGGCAGACCGATATGGTCGGGATGGGTGATCTGCACGGCGCCGCGGTAATGCTCGACCTTGCCCGACACCACCCGCTGGGCGCCCAAGGGGAGCGTCTTTTCCAACCAGTCCGGCCGGGCGTGGAAGAACACCAGTTCGGCGGTGCCACTGTGGTCGGAACATAGCACCTTGTAAGGCAGGCGGCGGTTGGGGGCGGGGACGTGTTTGTCGACGGTCACCAAGAGGGTGGCGATGCGCCCGGCCGGGGCGTCCCGGACCAGCGGCTGGAAGCTGCGGTCGATCAAGCCGGTGGGGAGATGCCACAGCAGGTCAACCACGTGGCGACCGCCGGCGACACGTTCCACCAGCTTGGCGTTGCGCGGTCCGATCCCCGGCAAGGTTCTCAAGGTCTTGAACAGGGGATAGAGGATTTCGGGGCGCATGAACCGCCGTTCCGCACGAGGATGGCTGACAGGACCGCTTGGAAGGCTTATATCCTACCCACGCCATCGCCCCCTGTCACTGGCCGGGGACGAGGTTTGTCGTGCGCGGACGGAGGACCCGAGATGGATGACCTCGCCATCAGACGCAAACGCCTCCTCTATCAGTCCCGGCATCGGGGCACCCAGGAGAGCGACTTGCTGCTCGGTGGATTCGCTCAGGCCCACCTGGAGCGTTTCGACGGCGAAGAGCTCGATCAGTTCGAGGCCCTGGTGGGGCAAACCGACGCCGATCTGATGGACTGGATCTCGGGCCGCGCCGCGGCGCCTAATCATCTTGGGGGAACGGTTTTCGATCTTCTTGTGACATTTAAGAATATTCTTATAGAGCATTGAATTTGAAAAATATTAGTGGCGAATTTTCCGGTGAAGTGGCGGTCTCCGGTGCGCCCGGAGCGGTCGATGCGTTCTGGCTGGCCGAGCGGTTTCGCGACGCCACCCTTGAATCCCTCGTCCATGTCGCGGTGGACGACCGCGCGCTTGACCGGATGGCCGAAGCCCTTCGGGTGCTCGCGCCCGGAATCGAGCTGCTGCTCTATCCCGCCTGGGACTGCCTTCCCTACGACCGGGTCGGGCCCAACGGCGGCATCGCCGCAAGGCGCATCGATACTTTGTGGACCCTGGCGCGGCGCCTTGGCGGGAAAGACCCCGCGCCGCGGTCCCCCTTTGCGGTTTTGACCACCATCAACGCTGTGGTGCAGAAGGTGCCGGCACCGAGCACCTTCCAAGAGGCCGCGTTGGCGATCCGGCCCGGGGCCGGGTTCGACCGCGACGCGTTTCTCGGCTTCGCCGCGCGCAACGGGTACAGCCGCACCGAAACGGTGATGGAACCCGGTGAATTCGCCATTCGCGGCGGTATCGTGGACATCTTCCCAACCGGGCTCCAAGAGCCCGTGCGTCTCGACCTGTTCGGCGAGGTGGTGGAGAAGATCCGCCGCTTCGACCCCCTGACCCAGATGACCATGCGCGACGGGGATGGAAAGGGGGAGGGGGCCGGAGAGGGGGCGGGGGAGGGCGATGGCGTCATCCTCAAGCCGGTCAGCGAAGTGCTGTTGACCGACGACAGCATAAATCGCTTCAGGAGCGGCTACCGGGAGTTGTTCGGCGCCGCCCGGGAGGGCGATCTGCTTTATCGATCGGTAACCGAGGGCCGACGCAGCGCCGGCATGGAGCATTGGCTGCCGCTGTTCCACGTTGCCATGTCGAGCCTTTTCGATTACCTGCCGGGCGTCCCGGTGAGCCTCGCCGCCGGAACCGAGGAAGCCCTCCGCCTGCGCCTCGAACAGATCGAAGATTATTACGCCGCGCGGCGCGACATGGGGTACGGCTCCGGCGACACGAGGGACGAGATTTACAATCCGCTGCCGCCGGAACGGCTCTACCTGGTCAATGAGGCCTGGGATAAGGCCATCGAAAGCCATGGGCTGCTCCGCTTCGATGCCTTTGCCCGCCCGGAGACGGGGCTCCCCGCCATCGATGCCGGGGCGCGGCTGATCGTCAGTTTCGCCGCCGCGGCGCGGACCAGCCAGGGCAACCCCTTCGATCTCGCCGTGGCCTTCGCCAGGGAGGCGCGGAAGGCGGGACGGCGGGTGATTCTCGCCTGCGCCAGCGCCGGTTCTCTCAGTCGCATCCGCAGGCTCTGCGTGGAGCACGGGTTGCGCGATATCGCGGTATGCGCCGATTGGACCGAGGTCGAGGCGCTGCCCGCCGGCGTGCCCGCGGCCTTGGGACTCGATATCGAACAGGGATTCACGGCGCCCGGCCTCGCCGTCATCGCCGAATCCGATATTCTCGGACAGAAGCTCGCCCGCCCGCGGAGGCGCGAACGCGCCGCCGAGGCGTTCACGGCGGAGCTCGCCACTCTCGAGGAAGGCGACTTGGTGGTCCACCTGGATCACGGCATCGGCCGCTATGAAGGTTTAGAAACTCTTGAGCTTCCAGGCGCGGAAGGACGCCGCACCGCCGCCCATGACTGCCTGCGCCTGATCTATGGCGGCGGAGACAAGCTGTACGTGCCGGTGGAAAATATCGAAGTGCTCAGCCGCTATGGCGAGGACCAGGGAACGGTGGCCCTGGACCGGCTCGGCGGCGCCGCCTGGCAGGCCAAGAAATCCCGCCTCCGCGGCCGCATTCGGGAGATGGCCGAGGAGTTGCTGAAGATCGCCGCCGCGCGCACCCTGGCCCGGGCCAAGCCGATGACCCCCGGCAACGGCGATTACGACGAATTCTGCGCCCGCTTCCCTTATAGCGAAACCGACGATCAGCAGAACGCCATATCCGAAACCCTTGCCGATATGGCCGGTCATAGACCCATGGACCGGCTGATCTGCGGCGACGTGGGATTCGGCAAGACCGAAGTGGCGTTGCGGGCCGCCTTCACCGCCGTCCTGTCCGGGGTGCAGGTCGCGGTGGTGGTGCCGACCACGCTTCTCGCGCGCCAGCATTACCAGGTTTTCACCCAGCGCTTCGGCGGCCTTGCCATCGAAATCGCCCAGCTCTCGCGGTTGGTCCCGCCGGCCGCGGCGGCGCAGGTCAAGGAACGCCTTCAATCGGGACGGGTCGATATCATCATCGGCACCCATGCGCTTCTCGCCGCCTCGATCAAATTCGCCAATCTCGGCCTGCTGGTCATCGACGAAGAGCAACATTTCGGTGTCGCCCATAAGGAACGTCTCAAGCATTTGCGCGGCAATCTCCACGTTCTGACCCTGACCGCCACACCCATTCCCCGCACCCTTCAGCTGGCGCTGACCGGCGTCAAAGACATGAGCATCATCGCCACCCCGCCGGTCGACAGACTGGCCATCCGAACCTTCGTTCTTCCCTACGACCCGCTGGTCATCCGTGAGGCCCTCAAACGCGAAATACATCGCGGCGGCCAATGTTTCTACGTTTGCCCGCGCATCAGGGATATCCCCACCATCACCACCCGGATCGCCGACATCGTGCCCGACGCCCGGGTCCGGGCGGTGCATGGTCAGATGCCGTCGGCCGAGATCGAGCGGACCATGGTCGGCTTCTTGGAAGGCGCGTTCGATGTCCTGGTCTGCACCAACATTATCGAATCCGGGTTAGACCTGCCCAACGTCAATACCATCGTCATTCACCGCGCCGAAATGTTCGGCCTGGGCCAGCTCTACCAGCTCCGTGGCCGGGTCGGCCGGTCCCGGGTCCGGGCCTATGCCTACCTGACCCTGCCGCCGCGGCGCATGTTGACCCCCGGCGCCACCAAACGTCTAGAAGTGATGCAGACCCTGGATAACCTGGGCGCCGGGTTCACCCTCGCCAGCCACGACCTCGATATTCGGGGCGCCGGCAATCTGTTGGGAGAGGAACAATCGGGCCATATCCGCGAAGTGGGGGTCGAGCTTTACCAGCAAATGCTTGAAGAGACCGTGGCCGAACTCAAGGGCGCGGCCCCCACGGAGACCGATTGGTCACCCCAGGTCAACGTCGACATTCCGGTTCTGATCCCGGAGCTCTACGTTGCCGATCTCGGCCTCAGGCTGGGCTTGTATCGGCGAATCGCGGGGCTTCTTGCCGGCGAGCAGGTGGAGAGTTTCGCGGCCGAATTGATCGACCGTTTCGGCCCCCTGCCCGAGGAAGTGGAAAACCTGCTGTCGGTGGTGACCCTGAAGCAGGGTTGCCGCGCAGCCGGCGTGGAAAAGGTGGAAGCGGGCAAGCGCGGTTGCCTGATCTCGTTCCGCAAGGCAAGTTTCGCCAACCCCGAAGGGCTGATCGCCGCCATCGCGGCATCGCCCGGCGCCATGCGGCTCAGGCCCGACCACACCCTGGTGATCCGGCGCAACTGGCCGAGCCCCGCCGATCAGGTCAAGGGGTTGGCCCGCGAGTTGGATGCCCTGGCACTTATCGCCGGGGCGGGCCCCGGGGCTCCCCCTCAAGGGGCGGCCTGAGCGGCTAGTGCTAGTTCCATCGCCCGCATGAGAACTTCCGGCGCCACCGCGCCCGAGAGCGAATAACGGCCGTCGATGACGAAAAACGGTACGCCGGAGATACTCCTGGCCCGGGCCGCGGCATCCTCGGCGCGCAGGCCGTCAGAAACGCCGTCATCGGCAAGACAAGATGCCACGCTTTCCATGGCGAGCCCGACTTCCGCGGCCAGCCCTTTCAGCACCGCCGCCTGGCCGATGTCCAACCCTTCAAGGAAGTAGGCTTGAAACAGGCGCTCGGCCATCTCCGAGGAACCTCCTTCGCCATGGGCGAGACCGATCAAGGCATGGGCTTTCAAGGTATTGGGCGTCCGCCTGATGCGGTCGAAAGCAAAAGTGATCCCCTCTGCCAGGCCTTCCCTTCGAATCTCGCGATAAACCTCTCCGGCCCGCTCGGCGCCACCGAACTTCGCGGCCAGATAAGCGGACCGGTCCATGCCGTCGGCCGGCATGGTCGGGTTCAACTGAAAAACCCGCCAGTGGATGCTCGGCGCCAACCCGGGTGTCGCTTGGCGCATCTCTCCCAGGGCCCGGTCCAACCGCCGCTTGCCGATCATGCACCAGGGGCAAATGGGGTCTGAAAATATGTCGATGGTGGGCTGGCCCAACAACTGTCCTCACTTTCATCTCTCGGAGATCGATAACACAGGCAAGCCGCTCATGGGAACGTTCACCGTTAATAATTGCTCAAGACTAAGTTATTATATCTAGTCCTCTAAGCGTATACAGGGCGTCCCATGACTCCCTCGGGAGATCTGTGTCGTGCCTGGGAGGAAAGCAACGTGTCGGAAAAAGCCGTCGACTTCTCGGACACCACGATTCTCGTGGTCGACGACAACCAGTACATGCGGAATCTCATCGGCCACATGCTGCGGGCCTTCGGCGTGGGCGCGATCCTGCACGCGGAAAACGCCAAGGACGCCTTCAGCAAGATCCGCTTGAGCAAAATCGACTGCTTGATCGTCGATTGGCTGATGCCGGGCATGAGCGGCATAGAATTCGTCCTCATGGTCCGGACCGGCCCGCAATGCCCAAGGCCCGATATCCCCATCATCTTCTGCTCCGGCCATACCGAAAAAGACCTGATCGTCGAGGCGCGCGATGCCGGGGTGTCGGAGGTCCTGACCAAACCGTTGTCGCCCCAATCGCTTTTCGAAAAACTGGATGCGGCGATCTTTCATCCGCGGCCCATCATCATCAAGCCTACCTATACCGGGCCATGCCGGCGGCGGCGGGGAAACGTCAAATATGACGGCATCGAACGCCGATGCGACAGTGGCTTGCAACAGCACGACATCGACGCCCTTCTTTACTCCTGAGGTCCACCATGCTGCCCCTTACCCTCGATGACGCCGTCGCCCGCGCCGATGATCTTCTGCAAAGCGTGATCGCGGATTATCCCAAGCATCTGGAGACAACCTTCGCGGAAATGGAAGGATCCGCCCGGTCCCGGCAGTGGATGGACATCCAGATCGCCGCCCATGACCTGAAAGGCCAGGCGGCGACCCTCGGTTGGCCGATCATCGGGTTGGTGGCGCGTTCTCTCGAAGCGGCGATCAGGACCGGGGACAAAACCCATTTCGAGGAAGCCGTGCGAGTCCACGTGGATTGCATGCGGCTTTGCCTGGCTACCAATATCAGAAAACCCATTCCCGCCGCCGCCCGGTTCCTCGAAGAACTCGCGGCTCTCGTCGCGCGTATGGGTAAAAGCGCGGTCGAGGCCGGTTAACCCGGAGGCCTAAACCATCAGCAGCCCCACCCCCGGACCACCCCCGGAAAACGGGCTGCCGAGCACCTTGCGTCAAATCCGTGGATTGCTATTCTAAGGCGATGGATCACCTAGAGCACTTCCGGGCCAAATTGAATCAATTTGATGGGTGCTCATGGGCTTCCAGGGTAGGCGCGGTCCGAAGCGCGATGCGGTGTATCGGGCGTCATGCGAAGCGTGCATCCGCACGACGGCCGCAACGCACCCTGGAAGCCGTCGTGCGAATGCACGCTTCGCATGACGAGCCCCACCGCGGGCCGGGTGCTTTTATCCCAAGGCGTCGCGGAAGGCCGTTGGAAACTCCAACGGCGCGATGCCGTGGGCGAGGGGAGTTCCGTCGTCGCCGGGCATTCCCCACAGGCATCCTCCTATGGGCCGGCCTTATCCTCGTCGCGGCCACCGGCCCCGCTCATGCCCAGGAGGACGTTCTCGCGCCCGGGGTGCGCCACGATGTCCTCAAGCATCGACTCAACCTCGCCATCCGCGCCAAGTCGCCCAAGCAGACCATCGACATCATCGCCCAGCTTCGCAAGACGCGCTTGGGCGTCAGTGGGGAGACGCTTTTCTACGAAGCCCATGCCCATTACCAGTTGAAGAACTGGACCGCCGCCTACCGCGGCCTGGTGGCCTATCTCAATTCCGTGGGGCGCAAGGGCCGCAATTACAAAACCGGCATCGGCTTGTTCGTGGAGACCGAACGCGAGATCAAGAAGAAGCGCCGCATGTCCAAGGATCTGGCCCGGGCGGACAGGATTTGGACCATCGCTTCGGCGGCCTATGATCGCGTGTCGAATCAGAGGAATGCCTGGAAGGAAAAGGTGAAAACCTTCGGCGGCCCCAAAGACGACATGGCCTGGGCCATGGCCCGTCGCGCCAATGGCGGGTTCCTGATCGGGGGGACCTTCGAACAAACGGCCGACAAAAAGAACAGGCGGAAAGCCGGGCGCGACATGGGGATCATGGCATTGAGCCGCGACGGCCGCATGGCGTGGAACCGCATCGTTATCGGACCGGCGAAGGACGGTTCGATCAGGTCCCTGACGGCGCTTCCAAAGGGCGGATTTCTGGTCGGTGGCGTGCATAGGGGATTTCAGATCGCGGCGCGGATCGACGCCAACGCCGTCCCCATCCGCGACCATAACGGGGACCCTTGGGTCAGCGGCTATGCCCGTTCCAAGGACGGCGCCGGCGGGGTTGTTCTGCGCGCCGGAAAGGCGGGCTTCATCGCCATCGGCGCCGAGATCATCGTCAAGGACGGCAAGAGCCCGCGTCTACCTTTCGCCGTGCGCTTATCCAAGGACGGAAAATCCCTGGGCAAGACGGTCTATACCGGCAACGCGGCACGTTTCTGGCATGACATCACCGATGCCGTCGCGCTGCCCGGCGGCGATATCGTCGCCGTCGGGGAGACCCGCCCCCAAGCGGTTTGGGATACCGGTTCGGCCATGGGCTATATGTTGCGGATCACGCCGGAAGGGAAGCTCGTCTGGGCACGGCGGATTCTGGCCCAAGGCAAGGGCGACCTTCGGTTTTCGGCGGTGGCCCCCGCCCATGGCGGAGGCGTGATCGTCGCCGGCCGTCAAGGCGGGCGGTTGTTCCTCTTCAAAGCCGGCGCCGATGGTCACGAGCTTTGGCGCAAAACCATCGCCCATCGTGACCTCATGCCCGCGGCCGCGCGGGAACTCTGTACCATCGGGCGATTGGCGTCCTTGGTGAAGGAGATCCAAAAGCAGAAAAAACGGGCCCAGCCCAAACCCGGGCGGGTGGCCGCGGTTCGCGGGCTGGCCTGTCGATTGGGAACGCCCTTCGTGTCCGCGGCAGCCGTTTTGGCCCGAAAAAACGGCTATCTCGTCCTCGCGTTCCAGGGACGCGGGAATCGCAAAAAGACGGATATTCGGCTGATCGCCATGGACAACTCAGGCAAGATTTCTTGGGACAGGATTTACGGCCATGACGGCTTTGATCTCGCCACCAGCGCTTTGGCGACCGAAGACGGCGGCACCATCATCGCCGGCGCCACCGATTCCATCGGGGCGGGCGGACGCGATTTTCTCATCTTCAAGATCGACAGGTCGGGCGCGTTCGCGCCATGGACCAAGCTCGGCCCACCGGCCATGCCAAGCCCTAAGCCGGCCAAAGCGAAATCCCTCACCCCCGCGCCTGGCGCAAAATCGCCTGAAAAACCCAAGCCAGAACCGGCGCCGAAGTCGGAGCCCGCGGCCAAGAGCGACGGCGACGGGAAGACCGAGACGCCCCCGGAAAAACAAGCCGGCGACGGGGAGACCAAGACGCCCCCGGAAAAACAAGCCGGCGACGGGGAGACCGAGACAGCCCCGGAAAAACAAGCCAAGGTGAAAGAAAATTCAACCGAAGACGATTCCCCCGAAGTTAAGCCCCCCCCGGACAGCGCCTCACCGGCGGTGGAAGGGGAGGACCCGCCCGATACCTCCTTCGGCGAGATTTTCGGCTCCATTTTCGGCGGCGGTGACTCGGCGGAGGAAGGCCAGGAATCCGAACCCAGCGAGAAAAAGAGCACTCCACCCGCGCAGATCCGCACCCCATAAGCCCCATCGCCGGCCGGTTCGCCCACCCATATATTTGTCCGGCCGGGCGCGAATGTGATCTAATACCGCCCCGCACCGGACCGAGGCCGGCGTCGGCTTTGCCGCGGCACCGCGTGGTAATGGTTATGGCCAGAGTTAACGTGACAGACCCCGAAAAGAACCTGCGTTCATATTCTATTCCATCGGCGGATCGGCCCTGAGTGCCGCCGAAACCCTTGCCCGGTTCGCGGCCGACCTCCGCTACGAGGACTTGCCGGTTGGCGTCGTCGGGCGGGCCAAAGACTGCATCTTAGATTCCATCGGCGTCGCCATCTTCGGCAGCCACCTGCCCTGGAGCCAGGCCATCCTGGCCCATGTGTCGCGCTATGGCGCGGGCGGCCCGGCGACGATCCTCGCTGCCGGCGGAAAGACCGCGCAAACGCCCTTTGCCGCGCTGGCCAATGGCGCGTTCACCCACGCCTTCGAGCTGGACAACCTGCGCCAGCCCGGCGCCGGGGTCCATGCCGGGGCGGCCATCGCCATGCCGGCCCTGGCGGTCGCCCAGGAGGTGGGCGCCGATGGGCGCGACCTGATTCGCGCCTTCGTGGCCGCGACCGAAGTGATGTTTAGGATCGGCGCGGCCTCCCTGCATACGCCGGAAAGGCGCGGTTTCCACGAGCCCGGCCTGACCGGGACGTTCGGCAGCGCCCTAGCCTCGGGGTTGCTGATGGGGCTTGACCAGGAGAGATTGGTCAATGCCTTGGGCATCGCCGGGTCCCTTTCATCGGGATTGTTGGAATTCGCCAAGTCCGGGGGCGGCATGGTTAAACGGCTGCATCTCGGGCGCGCGGCAGAGGGCGGCGTGTTGGCCGCGAGCCTGGCGCGCGACGACTTCACCGGCCCGTCTTCGGTGCTCGACGGCGAATTCGGTTTCCTCAACGTGTTTTGCACCGAGGCCGCGCCCGATTTGTTGACCGCCGGGCTGGGCCAGGAGTTCGAGACGCTCAATATCTGCATCAAGCGCTACCCCTGCCACGTCACCGCCCATACGCCGGTGCAGTCGCTCCGCGAATTGATGGCCGAGCATGGGTTTGCCGGCGACGACGTGGAAACCATCAAGGTCGGGGCCTCCTCCAAGGTCCTGAGCCACCACGACATCCCCGAACCCGGCGACATCATGGCGGCCCAATACAGCGTGCCGTTCTGTCTCGCCATCGCGCTCTACCTCGATCCCGAGGATGCCGCCAACTTCACCGACGGCACCGTGAGCAACCCGACGATCCGCAAGGCCGCCGCCAAGGTCACGCTCGAGCTTGACCCGCGCGCCGATGCACCGGGCAGGGGCTGGGCCAGCACGCTGACCGTGGGCCTCACCGACGGGCGCGAATTCACCCGTGCCGCCGACACCTTCAAGGGCGCCCCCCAATGGCCCCAGAGCCCGGCCGAACTCGCCGGCAAGTTCGACCGCTTGACGACGCCCGCGCTCGGCCCGGAACGCGCGCCCGCACTGCGCGAAACCCTAGAACGGCTCGAAGAGGTGCACGACCTGCGATCGATGCTGGTCGAGGCACTGGTCTAGCGCGGGGGCGGATTCCCCGTGGAGGACCGCTATCAGGTTTCCCCCTGGTCGGGATCGGTTGCGTATTTCTGTTCCAGCGCGTCGTAAAGCGGCTTACCCACGGCCCGTTGGCGTTCCTCGAAACCGGCGATTTGGCCCATCACCGCGTCGAGCGACCCGTTCTCTTTCAACGACCCCAATACCGTTTGCATGGCGTGGATCGCGGCCTGCAACGCCGCATTGGCATAAAGGACGAAGGCGAAGCCCATCTCCGCCAGCGCCGCGCGGCCCACCAGGGGCGTCAATCCCCCGGCCACCATGTTGACGATCTGCGGCACCGGCAGGTCGCGGGCGATGGCGGCAAGCTCGTCCTTGTTCAGCGGCGCCTCGACGAAGGTCATGTCCGCGCCGGCCTCGATATAGCGCTCCGCGCGCTCCATGGCGTCCTCGAATCCGTTGGGGGCCCGGGCGTCGGTGCGGGCGACGATCATCAGATCGCCGTTAACCCGGGCGTCCACCGCCGCCTTGATCTTGCCCACCATTTCATCGGTGGGGATCACCGCCTTGCCCGCGAAATGCCCGCAACGCTTGGGGAAGACCTGGTCCTCCAGCTGGATGGCGTTGGCGCCGGCCCGCTCCAGCACCTGGATGGTGCGCCGGGTGTTGAGCGCATTACCGAAGCCGGTATCGGCGTCCACCATGAGGGGCAGCCCAACCGCATCGCGCATGGCGCCCACGTGATCGGCAAGCTCCGAGAGCGTGATCAGGCCGATATCAGGCGCCCCTAAATGCATGTTGCTGATTCCCGCGCCGGTCACGTAGATCGCCTCGAACCCGGTATCCTCGATGATTTTCGCGGCCAGAGCGTTGGCCGCGCCGGGCACCAGAAGCCCGTCCCTCTGGGCCACCCGTTCCTTAAAACTCGAATTGAGATTTTCTGCCATGTCCCTTCCGGCGGGCCCAACCGGGAAATGCTCTAGCCCGCGGCGGTGGAAAGCGATGGGCGGGCTCCGATTTCCTCCATTGCTCCCGCATCGCCGATGATCGTTGAGAGCGCGCGAATATCGTCGAGGGTCTCCAAGGCTTCGACCATGTCGCCCAACGCCGCCACCTTGTCCGGCGCCAGAACGCGGCCGGCGCAGTCGTCGAACTTGTCGCGCACGGCGGCGGCGGGCAGGGGGCCCTCGGAACCGCGTCCGACCGCTTCCTCCAGGGCGAGGGAATGAACCTCGCCCGATTTCATGGTGACCTTGACCTCGGCGAAGAAATGCTCGTCCGAGATATCGGTGGGCGAGGGATGGGGCTCGGCGGTAATCCGCGCCATCACGGCACGCGCCTGGGCATCGTTATAGGCGCCGGCGTCGAAATGTTCGATTCTAATCTGGCCGTGCATGAGGGCCCGGGCCAGCACGTACTGGATGGAGAATTTAGCGTCCAACTCGCTTTGGGGATCGGGCCGGAAGGTATGGGTCAGCCGCCGCGCATGGATCCAGGACAGGATGTGATCCACGTTGTCGGGGCCAAGCCCGTGACGGGTGCGCAACTCCAACAACGCGTCGATGGCCGGATGGGTGCTGCCGCAACAGGGATGGCGCTTGATGACCAGGCCCGGTTCGACGATGTCGAAGGGATCGGCAAATCCCGGGACGATGCGTGCGGTGTCGTAGTTGCCGGCGCCGTCGAACACCTCGAAAAAGCCCTGGGGGTGTTCGAAAGATTGGCGATTGGCGGTGAAACCGTCCCGCGCCAACAGGGCCGCCAATAATCCATTGCGATTGGTCTGTCCCAGATGCAAGGGCTTGGTCATGGTCCCGAAATTGGCCTTGAGCCCGGAAGACAACGAAACCGCGAGCCCCAGTGCGAGGGCGATGCCGTCCGCATCGAGGCCCAGCAATTTGGCGCAAGCCGCCGCCGCGCCGAGGGTCCCCAGGGTCGCCGTCGGATGCCAGCCCTTTTCGTAGTGATGGAAATTGACGCCCCGGGCGAGGGCGCATTCGACCTCGTAGCCGGCAAGATAAGCCACGATCAGGTCCCGGCCGCTGACCGGAGCCACCATTCCCATCTCTTCGCCCAGCGCCATCAGGCACGGCACCAGGGGCGCCGACGGATGGCCGCCGAGGGTGTTGGAGCAATCGTCGAAATCAAGGGCATGGGCGGAGACGCCATTGACGAAGGCGGCATCCAGCACGCCGGTCCGACGCCCGAACCCGAACACCAGGGCCGGGCCGTCGTCGCCGCCCAAAGGGCGCCCGGTGGCGACGGCGCGGGCGGCGATGCGCGCGCAATCCTCGGACGCACCGGCCAGGGTGACGCCGATGGTGTCCAATATCCCGGCCTTGGCCCAATGGAGCGCTTGGTCGTCGATCACCGCCCAGTCGAGGTTTGCTACTTTTTCCCCCAACTCACCCGCTATGCCCATGGCCAACCCCTTTGAAACAGTCCAAATGATAGCGTTCGAGTATAGCCCAATATCGGGGCGGCGAAAGTGGACAGCCAAGGGCAACGGTCCGGGATGACGGCGTCGGGCGGGGCGACTACAATCCCAGCCGCCGTCGGGCACGCGGCCGGCGCGGGCAACGTCAAGCCAGGGAATAACCATCCCATGAGTGGAACCGCTACCTTAGAGAATCCCTATACGAGCGGCCTAGCCCGTTATATCGCCAACCTCGCCTATGACGATATTCCGGGCGCCGTGGTGGCCCGGCTCAAGCTGTTGATGTTGGATGCCCTTGGCTGCGCCCTTTACGGGGTCGATCTGCCCTGGAGCCGCATCCTGATGGAAACCTTGGGCGCGCTCGACCAGGGCACCGGCGTCGGCGTATGGGGGACCGATATGCGCTTGTCCGCGCCCCATGCCACCCTGGTCAACGGCGCGTTGATCCAAAGCTTCGAACTCGACGACGTCCACCGCCAAGCCGTGCTGCACGTCGGCGCCGTCACCCTGCCGGCGCTGATCGCGGTGACCGAAATGCGCCAGGCGATGAGCGGGCGGGACTTCATCACCGCCGCCCTTTCAGCCTATGAGACCGGCCCCCGGGTCGGCATCTGCATGGGACAGGAGCACATCGGCCAGGGCTGGCATTCCGGCGCCACCATCGGCGTTTTCTCCGCCGCCGCCGGGGCGGCACGTGGGCTCGGCCTGGACGCGGACAAGACCATCCACGCGCTCGGCATCGCCGGCACCCAGTCGGCGGGCCTCATGGCCGCGCAATACGGCGCCATGGTGAAGCGCATGCATGCGGGGCGCGCGTCGCAAAGCGGCCTCTACGGCGCGCTGTTGGCGGAAAAGGGCTTCACCGGCATCGTCAACGTCTTCGAATCGGAATACGGCGGGTTCTGCTCCACCTTCTCGCGCTCGAGCGACCGCTTCGATCTCGAGGCGCTCACAAGCGGGCTCGGCGAGGCCTACGAGACCACCCGAATATCGCTCAAGTTCTACTCCTGTGTGGGGTCCAACCACACCTCTTTGGACGCCCTCCGCATGATGGGCGAACGCCATCCCTTCGGCGCCGAGGAGGTGGAAAAAATCGTGGTCCACGGCTCCCAGGTGACCGTGGATCACGTCGGCTGGAAATACCGCCCCCAAGGGTTGACCTCGGCGCAGCTCAACCTGCCGTTTTGCATCGCCACATTGATGCTGGAAGGCGACGTGTTCGTCGACCAATTCCCCGAAGACTGCGTCAACGATGCCGCCCGCATAGCCTATGCCGACAAGGTCGAGGTCCGCCACGACCCGGAAATCACCGCCAAGGGCTCCAATTACCGCCACATGGTGCGGGTGGAGGTCACCCTCAAGGACGGCACCCATCTGGAGGAAACGGTGGAAGCGCCGCGCGGATCGGAGCATTCCTTCGCCTCCGAGGAACTGGTCAAGGAAAAGTTCATGAAGCTGGCGTCCCACACCATGCCCCCAACCCAGGCCCGGGAGTTGTGCAACGCCATGCTGTCCCTGGAAGACCTGCCCGACGCAAAAATTTTGCCGCGCCTGTTGGTGGTTTCCTAATACACTGGCTCAAGACGCGGCCACCAACGCGTTAAGCGGGTCCAACGCATATCAAGGAGGTTCGTCATGACCGCCAGTCCATTGCGCTACCTTGCGTTCCTGAGCGACGACCCCGGCGCACTGGCGGATTTTTACGCCCGCCATTTCGCGTTGGATGAGCTCGGCCGCTCCAACGAAGGCGACGTTTCCCTTTCCGACGGTTTCTACAACATCACCTTCCTGCGCCGGCGCGCGGAGCTCAACGAGCTTCACAACGACACCGGGCTCCATCATGTGGGCATCCAGGTCAACGACATCGGCGAGGCGGCCCGTGAATACCTGCGCTGCATGCCCGACGGCGTGATGGTGAGCGAGCCGGGCGGCCTTCATTTCGGCGAGCGCCGTTTCTTCGATCCCGAATGCGGTCCGGTGAGCATTTCCACGGGCAGCTTCGGTGCGCCGGAAAAACGCGACCGGCGCATGCCAAGGATCGCCCATATTGCGCTCAATGCCCTGGTTCCCCAGCGCTTGTTAGAGTTCTATTCATCGGTCTTCGGTTTCCGCGAAGTGAGCACCAGCCTCACCTGGCGCGAGCGCGGCCGCTTAAACCGGTTCGCCGGCGACGGCGTGACCAATCTCGCGATCCACCCGTTTTACAACGCGGCCTCCGAGGGCCACGAGTCACGCTTCGGGGTCAATCATTTCGGCTTCCTGGTGGACGACATCGACTACAAGATCGATACGCTTTCCAAGGAGATCGAGGTCGTGGCCCGGCCCGAGGACAGGCCCTTCGCCGAATATCGGCTGTTCGATCCCGAAGGCAACAAGTTCGATCTTTCGCAAACCAAGGGCTGGGAGGTCGATTTCGACGTCTGGGACTCTGCCCCATGAGTGCCGCGCTCGAGGCCGGCGCGGCCAATTGCGTGATCGCTTGCGCCGGCGTCGGGCGGGGCACGCGGCTTGTCATAGTGAACGAGGCGGGTGCCGTGGACGAGGTGGTCGCCGAGGCCATCGCCACCGCCGGACGTGATGCGGGCGCCACGGTCGAGGCGCTATGGGTCGATGCCATCCCCAAGGCCACGCCCGAGGCCATCCCCGGCGCGGCGCTCGACGCCTATGCCAAGGGCGACATCGTCATCTCCCATTTTCCGTCGCTGACCCGCGAAGCGCTTCATCCCCATTTTCCCGCTGAGAGGCGGGTTCGTGTGCCCAACCGCGCGCGCTCGGCAGCGCTGCTCGGCTCCGACTGGGCGCGGTTTCCCTATGGGGTCCAGCGCGCCATCGCCCGCCGGCTCGAAGAAAAGATGGCCCCGGGCCGCAAATGGCGCATCACCAGCCCCGCCGGCACGGATTTGAGCGGCGTCTTCGCCGCCGGGGGTAAAGTGGGCGCCGGGGGCGAAGTGGGGGCCGCGTTTTTCGTCGATGCCGGAGCTGAGGGCAGGGCGCGCAAGAATTTTCCCGGTGGCGTCCACGATCCGCGCGCCTGCGCCGAGCTCGATGGCGTGATCGTCGTCGAATACATGGACCATGTGGACCAAGCTCCGGGCGACCCGCCGCTTCGCGTCGAGGTCAGCGAATGCCGGATCACCGAAATCACCGGCGGCAATGAGGATGGCCAGCTCCGCCATGCCATAGGCGCTTCCGACGGCTGGATCGATTCCTGGCACGCCGGGGTCAACCCGCGCACCATCGCCCCGGTGGATCGCCAGGCCAACGCCCGGTCGTGGTTCGGCTTCAGCCATTGCAGCCCGGCCATCATCCATTTCCACCTGGGCCGCAGCCATGAGACCACCAACCTCGCTTGCTTCGGCCATAGCTTGAGCGTCGATGGCGAAACCCTTTACGCCGACGGCGCGCTGGCGCCGGCACTCCTGGACGACGCGGTGGTGGCGGCGGCCATCAAGGCGGCCGGCCGGGGCGCCGACGCGCTGGCGACAAAACCCTTAGGCCTTTGGTAGCCGCGCGGTAAGGCTTTAGCCAGGCAGCCCGCAGAGCGCGCTTGGGTTGCGCGGCAGGATCCCCTCCGACGGGTTTCAGGGATCATGATCGGTTCCTGATCCCTGGCTTTTAGTCATCCGGCCTCCGCCGCCGCTCTAACCGCCGCGCAGCTTGAAGCGCTGGATTTTTCCCGTCGCCGTCTTTGGCAAATCGCCTACGAATTGCACCCACCGGGGATACTTGTATTTGGCCAAGCCCTCCTTGCAGTGCAGGAGCAACGCCTCGGCCAGGGCATCGGAGGCGTCGTCGGGGTTCTTGAGGACGATATGGGCTACCGGTTTCATCAGGTTATCCGCGTCGGCGCGCCCGACAATGGCGGCCTCCAACACCTTGGGATGCTCCACCAGCTTGGCTTCGATCTCGAAGGGCGAACACCAGATGCCGCCGACCTTGAGCATATCGTCGTTGCGCCCGCAATAGTGGTAGACGCCTTCTTCGTCCTGCATATAGGTATCCCCCGTATTGAGCCAGCCGTCGACCATGGTCGCCGCGGTCTTTTCCGGGTTGTTCCAATAATACTTGGCCGTGGACTGCCCCTTGATCATCAACTGGCCGCTTTCGCCGGCCGCGACCTCCTTGCCCTGGTCGTCGAGGATTCTGGCGGCATAGCCGGGCACGATCCTGCCGCTGGCTCCCGGAATGACATCGTCCAAGCGGTTTGAAATGAAGATATGGCCGGCCTCGGTCGAGCCGATGCCGTCGAGGATGGTGAGGCCGGTCTTTTCCCGCCAGCCTCTGAGGATGTGCCCGGGCAGGGCCTCGCCCTTGACGCGTCAATGGAGGTAAGGCCTAATGATAATGGCCGCGGCAAGTTTCTTTTTTGCGCGGCAATTTTCGTAATTGCGCTGCATCTTGTGAGGAATTGCCACAATGGACGTGAAGGTGAAAACCGGAATGGACGGTCTCGGCCCCTGGTTGGAAAGAGCCGATGCCATGGGCGAGATCAAGAGAATCACCGCCGAAGTCGATCCCGATTTAGAGATGTCCACCATCGCCTACATGGTCGGCAGGGAAATCGGCTCTCCCGCCTTACTATTCGAAAATATCAAGGGCCA
>Ga0209980_10000433_pt1 | contig 22577 bp, 22 predicted proteins | sample CR02metaG_FD_183611 | JGI IMG/M metagenome (GOLD analysis project Ga0209980, IMG submission 183611) | Deep subsurface microbial communities from Mariana Trench to uncover new lineages of life (NeLLi) - CR02 metaG (SPAdes) (version 2) | ecosystem: Environmental > Aquatic > Marine > Ocean trench...
CCACAGGGTTACCCCTACTGACACCTGAAGCCAGCGCGTCTACCAATTCCGCCACCTCGGCACGGTGAGGAAGGCGCTCGAATGTACTGACTGGCTCGGACACTGTCAATCGCCCGTCGAATCGATGCGATCAACCACATACCCGTGCACATACCGGTGTAATATCTCCACATCATGACCTTCCAGCTCCCGCCCGAATCGCTCGGGAACCCGCCTTAGTGGCCCGCGAGTCACGGCGGCCTAACCGCAAAAACGAACGTCGTTACCAGCATTCGATTCCCTCCCGGAACGACATTGCCGCGGTGATGGAGAGCGCGGGGCAGCCACTGACTTTGGCCGCTCTGGCGACGAAGCTGCGGATTAAGCCCGGGTCTCCTAGCGAATCGCTGCAGAAGCGTCTTCGAGCCATGGTCCGTGATGGGCAGTTATTGCGCAACCGGGCACGGGAGTACTGTCTGACGCGCGACCTGGATCTGGTGACCGGCGTAATTCAAGCGCACCGTGACGGCTTCGGCTTCTTAGCCCCGGACGATGGGTCCGAAGATGTCTATCTCGCCGCTTCTGAAATGAGCTCGTTGTGGAATCGGGATCGAATCGCCGTGCGTGTCAGTCCGAGTCCACGTGGCGGTCGCGAAGGGCGGCTCGTAGAGGTATTAGAGCGAGTTACGAATGAGGTTGTCGGCACGTTCGGTCGTGACAAAGGGATCGACGTCATAGTTTGTGAAGGTGAGCCCGAAGCCCGTGTATTGATCCCGAGGGGGCAGTCTGCCGGCGCCAGGTCGGGAGACGTTGTTCGCGCGGCGATAGTACAACACCCGACCGGAAGAACCGATGCGATCGGTCAAGTGATTCGCGTAGTCGGTCGTTTCGACGACCCGGGAATCCAAACGGATATCGCCATCCTGTCTCACGGTCTGCCCGATGAATGGCCAGATGCCGTGCAGCGCGACGTCGGCACATTGCCCGCAACTGTCCGGTCAAGCGCGAAGCGAGATCGGGTGGATCTCCGCAAGTATCCGCTCGTTACCATAGACGGCGCGGACGCGAAAGACTTCGACGACGCCATTTATTGCGAGCGACGCGGAGGAGGTTGGCGTTTAATCGTCGCGATCGCGGATGTCAGCCACTATGTGGAGCCCGATACGGCTCTGGACCGAGAAGCGCTGGCCCGTGGCACCTCCGTCTATTTTCCAGATCGAGTCCTGCCGATGCTGCCGGAAGCGCTCTCGAATGGTCTGTGCTCTCTGCGGCCGCGCGTGGATCGGCTGTGCCTGGCTTGCGACATGGAAGTGTCGAGCAAGGGCGAGGTGACGCGATCACGATTCTACGAGGGCGTCATGCGCTCTACCGAGCGGCTAACCTATAGCGAGGCTGAGCGTATTCTCAGCGGTAAGATCGATGACAAGCGAGTGGCGCTCAGGGCTCAACTCGAGCCGCTTAGAGAAGTCTATCGGGCCTTTGCAGGGCGGCGTCGGCGTCGTGGAGCGATCGACTTCGACCTACCCCAGACGGCGATCGAGTTAGACGATCGTGGCCGCGTCAGCGATGTTCACGTCGTCGAGCGCCTGATCACCCACAAGATTATCGAAGAATGCATGATCGCGGCGAATGTCGAGGCGGCCAAGCGGATCCGCAAAGCCCGAATTCCCGGGCTTTACCGAGTACATGACGGCCCGGATGCGGATCGTATCGAGGAGCTGACCGTGTTTCTGCAGGGACTGGGCCTGAAACTATCATCACCGAGCCAGATTCGGCCTCGTGATCTGAGTCGCTTGATCGAAAGCGTTGCAGGTCGACCCGAAGCCGAGATCATCGAGACCGTTATTCTAAAGAGCATGAGTAGGGCGCACTATCAGCCGCGCAATGTCGGGCATTTCGGATTGGCTCTGCCCAGTTACAGTCACTTTACTTCGCCGATTCGGCGTTATCCGGATCTACTTTTGCATCGGGCCATCAAACAGCTACTACGCCGTGGCAAAGCGCAAGGCTTTCGTTACACGTTGCAGGAAATGGAGCGGCTAGGTGAACACTGCTCTCGAGCCGAGCGTCGAGCGGACGAGGCGGTATGGCAGGTCGAGGAGCGCCTGAAGTGCGCGTATCTGCAAGATCGGATCGGAGATGAATTTGACGTACTCGTGACCGGCATCACGTCGTTTGGGCTGTTCGTACGACTTCCGGACTTGCAGATCGATGGCCTGGTTCACGTGACCGCTTTGCCGCGGGACAATTACCATCAAACTGCGGCGGGGACGGCGCTGACCGGCGAGCGCACTGGCACGACGTTTCGGCTAACCGACAGACTGAAAGTCAAGTTGATCAAGGTCGATGTGGGAAATCGCAAACTCGATTTCGTGCCCGTGGATTTTAAACCTGACACCCCTGCGAAAGTGAGGCGAAAGCGGCGTGGGTAGGCGCACCCGAAGCAAGAAAGCGCACACTATCTACGGTGTGCACGCAGTACGGGCACTGCTCGAGAAGCGCCCGGGCGCGATTCTGAGCGCGACAGCGTTGCGGGGCTCATCTGCCGGCAGTCTGCCGGAGTTGTGTAAGACCTTGGAGGAGCTCGGAGTCCCGCTGCAACGCGTCTCGCGTACGGAGCTGGATCAGCTAGCGCAGGGTGGTACTCATCAAGGCATCATTACCCGGACCCGCGGTCTGGAAGAGGTCGGCATTCGCGAGCTCGAGGAACTGGTTATCCATCGCGGCAAGGCCTTTCGCGGCCTGGTATTGGACGGTGTCCAGGATCCGAGAAACTTGGGCGCGTGTCTCCGTAGCGCAGATGCGGCTGGGGCGGATGCGGTGATCGTGCCGAAAAACCGGGCAGCGCGACTGACGCCTGTCGCGCTGAAAGCGGCCACGGGTGCTGCAGAGACGGTCAGGATGGTCAGGGTCTCGAACCTCGCTGCCACGCTCCACTGGCTGAAGGAGGCCGGTGTGTGGGTCGTGGGTGCGGCCGCGGACGCGCGGCGATCCGTCTACGATTCGCGGCTTGAAGCCCCGGTCGTGCTGGTCATCGGCGGTGAAGGGCGGGGCTTACGACGCCTAACGCGAGAGCTCTGCGACGAGCTGGTTTCGATCCCGATGCAGGGCGCTGTCGCGAGCCTGAATGTTTCCGTCGCTGCCGGTATCCTGTTGTTCGAGCTCAACCGGCAGATAACGATCCGCAGCTCCGGACGCCATGGCGCTTGAGCCTCGGTTGGCACTCAAGTAGGATGGCGCGCTCGAACCATTCGTTACTCCTTGCCTCACCGGCGAGTTCCGGGAGGCTTTAATCCGAAGGGAGCCTAGCAGTTGAGACACTACGAAGTTGTGTTTCTGGTCCATCCTGACCAGAGCGAGCAAGTCCCGGCCATGATGGAGCGTTATCGGCTCATGATCGAGGGGGCTGACGGTCATATCCATCGCGAGGAAGATTGGGGGCGGCACCAGCTTGCCCATCCGGTCAATAAAGTTCATAAGGCCCATTATCTGATGTTTAACATCGAGTGCGGTCAAACTGCGCTCGATGAACTCGTCGGAGCGTTCCGATTTAACGATGCGGTATTGCGCTATCTCGTCATCAAGCGGGATAAAGCCATCACAGAAGTTTCCTTCATGGCGAAAACGCGGGCAGAGGAAAAGGCCAAGGAAGCGCAGGCCGCTGAGGCGGAGGCAGTTCGCGCCAAGGCTGCGGAAGCAGCGCGAGCGGCCGCCGCGAAGGAAAGCGCTCGGGCCGAAAAGGAAGCGCCATCTGACCAAGTCGCCACGGCCGATAGTGGTGCGCCCGTTGCAGAATCGGCTGCCGAAGACAGTGCGAAGAAAAGCGCGAACGCGGATGCGAATGAATCTGGAGAGGACTCTGCAGAAAATGCCGCGGACGAGGGTGTGGCAGCGACCGTGGACGAGCCTGGAGAGGACTTTGCAGAAGATGCTGCGGACGAGACTTCTGCGAAGAAAGAGGAGAGCTGAGCATGGCAAGATATTTCCGACGCAAAAAGTTTTGCCGTTTCACTGCCGAAGGGGTCGAGGAGATCGACTACAAGGACCTAGCGACGCTAAAAGCTTATATAACTGAAACGGGCAAAATCGTTCCCAGTCGCATTACCGGCACGCGGGCGCATTATCAACGCCAGTTAGCGATAGCGATCAAACGCGCACGTTTCCTCGCACTGTTGCCCTATACCGACCAGCACTAACCAGGACGCCTCGCGCGAGCAGACCCATCCTGATATGAAGGTCTTCGTGCAATGGGTGTCAGGGCGGCGCTACCGGTTGGTTCTGTTTGCCGTCGCACTCGTCCCGATTCTACCTGTCGTCACCACGGCACTGCTGACCCTCGAAACCATCCGCCGGGGCGGCGTACAGGGGAGCTACAGCGCGCTTGCCGGCACGGTTGGGATTCTCGCATTTGGGGCAATCTCGGGTGCCGACAGCGGGATCCTGGCTGCAGTTGGCTCGTTTACGCTGTTTGCGGGCGTTGCGCTGGGCGTTCTTGTCCGTTCGACCAACTCCCTCGCGCTGGCGTTTCAGGGCAGCCTGCTGTTTTGCGTGGTGGGTGTGATCGGTGCCAGCGTACTCTGGCCCGACCCCGGCGTCCTGATAGGCGGCACGATTGAGCAGTTCGTCGAGATCTTTCGGGCCAGCGGTGCAACCGAGGACCAGCTGGCTATCATACGTGGCTGGGATACGTTGTTTTTTGGCTTGCTGGCTGCGGCCGTGTTTTCGCAGCTTGCTGCGGCGCTGCTGCTGGGTTATTGGTGGAACTCCTTCGGCAAGTCCGGTGGTCAGTTCGGGCTGCAGTTCAGGATGCTGAAGCTAGGCCGCGTGCTGGGAATTCCGGCCACGCTGCTGATGGCGGGCAGTCTGGTGTTAGACCTGCCACTGATTCAGAATCTGTTCCCTCTGGCACTGTTCGGGTTCTGGTTCCAGGGTCTCGCGGTCGGCCATGCTTGGGCGCGAGCGAAGCGCTGGCATCCGGCCGTGCTGGGTACCGCGTATGTGTTGTTGATTACCCCGCTGACCGGAGTGGTGATCTTGATCATCGGTTCGATGGGATTGGTAGACAATTGGATTAACTTGCGGGCGCCATTGCATCGGCTGACCTGACAGGAGCGAGTCGGACATGGAAATCATACTGCTGGAAAAAATCGATAACGTCGGACGTATTGGCGACAAAGTGAGCGTCAAGCCCGGTTACGCTCGGAATTACCTGATCCCCCAGGGTAAAGCAACGCTGGCGACACCGGAGAATATCGCCAAGTTCGAGGCGCGACGGGCAGAAATTGAGGCGAAGGCTTATGGGGAATTGGAAACTGCCCAAGCGCGCGCCGCACAGATCGAGGGTCAAGTTCTGCGCGTCAAAGCCAACGCAGGCCCAGCAGGGAAGCTGTTCGGCTCAATCGGTACGTCGGATATCGCAGAGGCTTGCGATGCCCTTGGTTTCGCTGTCGAGCGCAGCGAGGTTCGTCTGCCAGAAGGGCCACTGCGCGTCGTCGGTGAGCACCAAATAGAACTTCATTTTAGGACCGACGTGAATGTTACGTTGACCGTAGTGGTGGAGAGCGATCAGACGGAAGTGTGGGTAGATGAGGCAGAGGCAGCAGACGCAGCAGACGCAGCAGACGCAGCAGAGACGACAGACGCGGCAGAGATCACGGCGACCCACGGGTCGGAAAAGTAAACCGGAGCGGCTAGCCTAGTATGCTAAGCTCATAGATAACTGAACTAGCACCAATGGTCGAAGCCCTCGCAACACATAACGTTACTGCTGGCACTACGGAGGCGCTGCGACTACCACCGCACTCCATGGAAGCCGAGCAGTCTTTACTCGGCGGTCTGATGCTGGATCAGCGCGCGTGGGATGAAGTTGCGGACGTGGTGTCCGCCGGAGATTTCTATCGGCAGGACCATCGTCTGATTTTCGAGGCGATAGCCGTGCTGATCGAGCGAAATCAGCCACCGGACGCCGTCACGGTGAACGAGCATCTGGAGCAACAAGGCGACCTGGCCGCGGCCGGTGGGCTTGGCTATCTGGCTCAGCTTGTCCAGGACACGCCTAGCGCCGCCAATATCAGGGCCTATGCCCAGATCGTTCGCGAGCGGGCCATGTTGCGGGATCTGATCGAGATCGGCGGCGACATTGCGGCCAGCGCCCACGATAGCGAAGGGCGGACGGTCGAGGAGCTGGTCGATCTCGCAGAGCAGCGGGTTTTCGACATTGCGGATCGCGGCCAGCGAAGCGGTCAGGGCTTTAAGCCGCTCAAGGAAATTGTCTCGAAGACGATCGACCGGCTCGACGTCCTCAGTCGTACCGAGGGCATGATCACCGGTATTCCCACCGGTTTCACCGAGATGGACGAAAAGACTGCGGGCCTTCAGCGCGGAGATTTGATTGTGATCGCGGGCCGTCCTTCGATGGGTAAGACATCGCTAGCAATTAATATCGCGGAGAATGCCGCTATCGGCCATCAGATTCCGACCGCAATTTTTAGTATGGAAATGTCGGCCGAGCAGCTGAGTTTCAGAATGATCGGTTCCATCGGTCGCGTTAGTCAAACTCGTCTGAGAACCGGCAATCTTTCCGAAGACGACTGGCCGAGGATCAACTCAGCAGTATCTATGATGTCGAATGCGCCGATTTTTATCGACGACGCGCCGGCACTGACACCCACGGAGGTGCGTGCTCGATCCCGCCGGCTGAAACGCAGACACAACCTCGGACTCATCATCGTGGACTACCTGCAACTCATGCAGGTGGCCGGTACCAAGGAGAACCGTGCGACCGAAATTTCAGAGATATCGCGCTGTCTCAAAGCACTTGCCAAAGAGGTGGACGTGCCCGTCATTGCTTTGTCCCAGCTCAATCGCAGCGTGGAGCAACGTACGGACAAGCGGCCGGTCATGTCCGACCTGCGAGAGTCAGGTGCGATCGAACAGGATGCGGATGTGATCTTCTTTATTTATCGGGAAGAGGTTTATGACAAGGACACGCCGCGTAAGGGAATCGCCGACATCATTATCGGCAAGCAGCGTAACGGTCCGGTGGGTGAGTTCCGCCTGACCTTCATGGGCGAGTTCACCAAGTTCGAGAATCTCGTGGCCGAGGATTACGGTGAAGGCGTCTCCGGCTGATGCGGAACGAAGTTAGGAGATAAAGAAACCCATTTTCACGCCGGCGAGCTCGATCACATCATTGTCTTTCAACCGCTGCGCCTGCGGGCCGATATCCTGTCCATTGACCAGGGGATATTTGTTCTGTTCGCCGCTCTCCACGTGGACGATGTAGAAACCTTCGGCGCGACGCGTGATGGCTGCGACCTGGATTTTCTGGTTACCTAGGGTCGTCAGAGCTTTAATGAGTGCCAGCTCCCGCCCTGCGAAAGTCCCCGACAAGACCTGAAGCTTGGCCTGCGGCAGCATCGGTCGGTTGGCTTGCCCGGTTAACGCCAGGGTCTTTTCCGGTGAGAATCCCGTGTCGATCTGCTGGCGAGCCGGTGCCAAGGCCCCTGCCCCTGCAGGTGCCGCGGCCGCTGCAGGCGGTGCGTCTTTATTCGCCGCCTCGTCGATCGCCTTCGCGGCTTTGGCGAGCTGCTTTTGCATCTGGTCGCTGGGCTCGATGACCATCGTCTTCTCGAACTCATCCGGTGGTGCGGCAACCGCCTGATCGTCCACGTAGACTAGCTGATGATGCCCGGCTGTAATCACGTCACCATGCTGAAGCGCATGTTTCTTGACCAACTTGCCGTTAACGTAGGTACCGTTCGTGCTGTTCAGATCCTCGAGGAACGAATCGTTCAGAATATTGATGATCAGCGAATGATGGCCGCTGACTGCTGCATTATCGACCCGAATATCATTATCAGGCAGACGGCCAATCGTGTAGCGTTCCTTGGTCATGTTGTACTCACCCAAGGTTTGCCCATCTAAACTAAGAATCAAACGTGCCATCGTTCCTGTCCTGATTATCCAAATAGGTGACGAAGTTTGTACAGCAATCCCGATCCAGCAGGGAACGCTTCCTTAACTCGAACCAGAATCACCGAGACATTGTCTCGGCCTCCATTATCGTTGGTAAGCCTGACCAATTGCTCCGCGATTGTATCAATATTATTGTCGAACGTGCTGATGGTCAGCTGTATGTCCTCGTCCTCGACCATATCCGGTAGCCCATCGGAGCACAGCAGGTAGTAGTCGCCTTTCTCCACGTCGACCTCTTGGATTTCTACTTCGACGTTAGATTCGACGCCCAGGGCTCTTGTGACGTAGTTTCGGTTAGTTGCGCGTTGAGCCTCTTCCTCAGAATAGAATCCCCGGTCGACCAACTCCTGCAGCAGCGAATGGTCCATCGTGATCTGTTCGAAGTGGTTCGCTCGCATCCGGTAAAGTCTGGAGTCACCGACGTGGGCAATCGAGAGGCGATTGTCGTAGAACAGGCAAGCGACTAGTGTTGTGCCCATACCCTCGCATTGCGGTTGGGACTTGGCTGTCTGATTGATAATCTTGTTGGCGCGAAGAACCGCGTCTCGAAGCACGATCGTCTGCCGCATATAACCGATGGCGGCTTCGACCTCGCCACGATCCTCTCGCTGGCAAGCCTCCCGGACCAGATCGAGGATAGTCTTAACGGCAATGCCGCTGGCAACTTCGCCGGCATTGTAGCCACCCATACCGTCGGCCACCACCCACAAGCCGATATCGTGAATCGCGCCGATAGCGTCCTCATTATGGTCTCTGACTCTACCGGTGTCCGTCACTTCCACGTGAGCGAGTTTCCCTTTCATACTCATCTCAGATCACTACTTCCGGTAAGCGCTATGCTGCCTGAACCGCGACTTCGCGGAGGAGCGCATGAGCCATCTCGGCACCGGATGCGAAACGGTCCGACGAGTCTTTTGCCAGCGCCATGTCCATCACGGCGTTTAGGCGTTCGGGGAGATCATTCCGGATTACCGTGACCGGTTGGTGGGGTTTGCTCACGATCGAGAACATCAGCTCGGTCATGGAGGTTCCGCGGAACGGCAGCTGGCCAGTCAGTAATTGGTACAGACTAACCCCCAGCGAGAATAAGTCAGTTTGCCCGTTCACCTTTTTCCCTTCCAATTGCTCGGGAGACATGAATGACGGCGTCCCAAGTACGATTCCGGTTCGAGTGCGACTGACATCCATCACTCTCGCGATGCCAAAATCGGTCAGTTTCAATGAGTCCGTGGCCGAATCATACATAATATTGGAGGGCTTGATATCCCTGTGCACGACGTTTTGGCGATGGGCATAGTCGAGCGCTTTGGCCGCACGCGCCAACAGTTCGCAGATCGTGGCGACCGGAAGGAGCCGATCGGTTGTCGTGTAATCGCTCAGATGCCCGCCTCGCAGCAGCTCCATGGCGATGTAAGCCACATTCTTCTCCTCCCCAGCATCGAAGATGGTGACGATATTAGGGTGACTCAGGCGCCCGGCAATCTCGGCCTCACGTAAAAAGCGGTCGCGTACTTCGTCGATATTCTCCACTTCGAATTCTTTGGCGAGATCGATAGTCTTGAGCGCGACCATACGATTTAGTTTGGGGTCGCGGCCGAGGTAAACGATGCCCATCGCGCCCCGGCCAATTTTTTTCATCAAGTGATAGCGGCCCAGCGACGGTAGAGTTTCTGCGTGACCGGGTGGTGTCTCGATGTCATTGCTGGTGGGTTTCAGTCGATCAGCGACATCTCGATATAACGGGTCAATCTTGGCGATGCGGTGAAAGATATCCGACGCCATGCTCCGTTCTCCCCGCAGGGCCAACGTGCGGCCGAGATCGTAGAGCTCAGAAACCTGCCCGGGATCGGGCGGCAGTTGTTGATAGAGGCGCCAGGCGTCGACACCGGAACCTCTTGCTACCAGGCGCCTGGCCTCTTGAAGCCGCGACTCCAGGCCAGACTTTCGCCCGACCTGCGAGCGGCGTTTTCCGGTCCATGCGCCGTAGCCGCCGCCCAGCAGTGCCAGTAACACTGGTCCCGCGGTCGGATACCAGAGTCCTCCCATGATAAAGGCGCCCGCGCTACCGGCCAGCAGAACCCCGACTCCGAGTACGGGAATCGTTGTATTCCAGACTGGACTGAGCTGAAGGGCGCCGACGGCCAACAGCATTAAGATCGTAAGCCCCCAGACCAACGCGCGACTCCCGCTCCCGTAAGTTATTGCGCTGTCCAGCCAGTAACCAGCGAACTCCTGAGCCAGCAGTTCCTGAGTGGTCAAGGTGCCGACCGGGGTCAGGTGATGTTCGCCGGTACTTTGGCCCACAATCACGATCTTGCGCTCAAGACTGGTGGGAGCTTCGAGGACTTGAGAGGGCGTAAGCTGTTGAAATGACGTTGGATCGAAGTAGCGTAGCCAGCGGCGTCCCTCACCATCGACGCCGGCCAATTCGCTATAAGCGATGACGTCGTGAGCCAGGAGAACGGGTTGGTCCGGGTATTGCAGCGCGATACTCGCGGCAAACGCCAGCGACGGCAGGGGTGGATTATTACCCATCAACGGGCGTTCATGACGAATGACACCGTCGAGGTCCTGCTGTGGCCATAGGTAGCCGCCCCGCGTCCACTCGGTATCACGTAGCAGTTGGGAGTCTGCGGTCGCGATCGCGATAGGTCCCAATGCTCCCGTTTTGTCGCCGTCCGCCGGCGCGGATACGAGCGTACTGACTAGCAGCCGTGCACCCTGCTCCTGGGCGATGCGGGCCAATGTCGGATACCAGGTCGGCTCGTCCAGGTTGACGATGATGATGTCACTGGGTGCGATCGGGGGCGTGGTTCGAGACCACGAGTCGAAGATAATACCGTCCACGCGCTGCAGAAGCTCCAGCGGCGGCAGGCTTAGTGCTCCAATGGCGAGCAGGCCGAGCAACAGAGTCTTGGCCAGGGGTGGATCGGTTTTTGCGTCGCTGCCCATAATCTGTCCTGCAGAGACGGAAAGTATGCCAGTTTCCTCTAGTGCCTCCTGTGACCTAGACCCGCTTTCACCGCGAGAATCCGGCCCGTTTCCGCAGCTTGCGAACGGGCTGACACTTCGGCAGATGCTATCCTGAGGGCATGGCCACGACAAAGCGGATCTATACCTGTGAAGGCTGCGGTGCCCAACATCTCAAGTGGCAGGGGCGATGTCCGGACTGCGGCGCTTGGAACGCGCTATCCGAGGGCCGAGAAATTGGCCGCGGGAAGCGGGTCAGGAGCGCTAAAGGAGAGAAATCATCCTTGACTCGTCTCGACCGGCTGGATGTGACCGGTGTCGAACGGATTGGTAGCGGCCTAGCTGAATTAGATCGCGTTCTGGGCGGCGGTTTCGTCCCAGGATCTGTGGTGTTGATCGGTGGTGATCCGGGAATTGGTAAGTCAACTCTGCTCCTGAGCGTGGTCGCAAGCGTCAGTGTGACACGACGCGCCTGCTACGTGACGGGCGAAGAATCTCTGGATCAGATCGGCCTGCGAGCCGAGCGCCTGGCGGTTAGCCGGATGTCGGTGGATCTACTTGCCGAAACGAGTGTTGAGTCGATCATTGGCCAGCTCGAAGCGGAGCCGCCGAGCGTACTGGTCATCGATTCCATTCAAGCTTTATTCAGCGAGCAGTTGGAGTCGGCGCCGGGCTCCGTCAGCCAGCTTCGTGAGTGTGCAGCCCAACTCGTGCACTTCGCGAAAACCCGCGCCGTCGTCACCGTACTCGTGGGCCATGTGACGAAGGAAGGTACGCTGGCCGGCCCCCGAGTCCTTGAGCACATGGTGGATACGGTATTGTATTTTCAGAGTGATCTCGGCAGCCGGTTTCGCGTCATCAGGGCCGTGAAAAATCGTTTTGGCGCGGCTAACGAGCTGGGTTTCTTCATGATGACCGCGCAGGGATTCAAGGAAGTCAAAAATCCGTCGGCGATCTTCCTCGCTCGTCGCGCGACACCGGTACCCGGCAGTATTACCCTCGTCACGCATGAGAGTACCCGGCCGCTGCTCGTCGAAGTCCAGGCATTAGTCGATCAGAACGCAGGCACGCACCCTCGACGCGTGGCGCAAGGCGTGGATTCGCATCGGTTGGACTTGCTGTTGGCTGTGTTGCATCGCCACTGTGGAGTTGCGATAGGCGAGAGCGATGTTTTTGCCAATGTAGTCGGCGGACTGAAGATTGCCGAGACAGCCGCAGATCTGCCCGTGACGCTGGCATTGCTGTCAAGCTTTCGCGAACAAGCGCTACCGGGAGATCTAGTCGCTTTCGGCGAGATCGGCCTGACCGGGGAGGTCAGGCCTGTTCCGTATGGCGAGGAACGGTTGGCTGAGGTTCGGAAGCACGGCTTCAAGCGGGCGCTGATTCCGCTCGCCAACCGGCCGCAAACGTCTATCGAAGGTCTGGAGGTTGTTGCCGTCGAGCGATTGAGCCAGGCACTCGACGCGGTATTCACCTAAGGCTGCGCCTACTGCGGCTCGCGGTTGTCCTCGGGCATGGACACGCGGACCTTCTTGATCGCGTGTTCTGTCGTATCGAGTATCTCGATCGGGTAGCGGGCCACTGTCAGCCCGGCGCCTGATTCGGGAATCGTCTCCAATTGCTCGACGATGAGGCCGTTCAGCGTCTTCGGACCGTCCGTAGGTAAATTCCAGTTCATCAGTCGGTTTAGTTGACGAATGTTCGAGCTGGCATCGACGACGAAGCTGCCGTCGCTCTCGCGAAGGATTTCCGGTTCATCAGATCCTGGATCCGCACTGAATTCTCCGACGATTTCGCGCACGATGTCCTCTGTGGTGATCAAGCCCTGAACGTCGCCGTACTCGTCGACGACCAACGCCACGCGATGCTTAAGTCGCTGAAAGTTAGCAAGTTGCTTGTTGAGGGATGTACCCTCGGGCACGAAATACGGTTCGCGAACTTTTGCCATCAGCACGCTTTTGGTCAATGTGCCTTGAGCGAGCTCACCGTGTAGGTCTCTTACCCGCACGATACCGACGATCTCATCAATGTCATCGCCGTAAACCGGTAGGCGGCTGAAGCGGCTGTCTTGAATCAGCGCTAGATTCTCCTCCCAAACTTCGTCGAGGTCGATGCCCACGATCTCCTGCCGCGACACCATGACGTCATCTACGGTGACCTCCTCCAGATCGAGAATGTTTAACAACATTCGCTGGTGCCGTGCCGGGATTAGCGCGCTTGCTTCCGTTACTACCGTTCGCAGCTCTGCAGTACTTAACGCGTGACCACTGTCGCGGTCCGCAGTAATACCGAATAAACGCAATAAACCATTGGCCAGCAGGTTGATGAGCCACACTAACGGGTAGGCTAGCTTCATCAACGGGTAATAGATCAGAGCAGCCGGAAGCGCGAGTTTGGAGGGGTTCCTGGCGGCGACGGTCTTTGGTGCGACCTCGGCGAATATGAGTACGACAAACGTCAGTATCAGCATTCCCGCGAAGATCGCAGCTTCGCCTCCGATCCTGATGGAAATTACGGTGACAAGCGCAGCGGCAGCGAGATTGGAGGCGTTATTGCCGAGAAGAATGAGGCCGATCAGTCGATCGGGATGTTGGAGGAGGCTTTCCGTCAGCCGGGCAGACCGCAGGCCAGACTTCGCCCGATGCCTCAGCCGGTAGCGGTTGATGCGCATGAGGGCGGTTTCCGTGCTAGAGAAGAACGCCGAGAGAAAGAGCAGAACGATGAGTAGGGAGAATAAAAACCCTAGGGGAACGTCGTCACTCAAGTACGTTGACCCTCCTGTGGCCGAACATGCCTATAGAGTGGACGAACGGAAGAGCGAGTGTCAAGGATCCGGTGAGACGTTCTGATAACTAAAGGATTTTCCACGGGTTATTCTGGCATGCGCCGGTTGCTGTGTGCCCGACAAGTCGGCTGTGGCTTGGGTAACCGGACAGGGCACAGCGCCGAGGACGAGTTTTTCAGGGTCACGGCTGTTCTTAGGCCCGATCGGCCTTCACTTCTTTGGCAAATACGGTAAGATTCGCGCCTCATCGGGCGGTTATCCTGGTTTTTTCGGTCAATTTATCAACAGGTTTTGAGCTATGGTCAGTATCCGACTGTCTCGGGGCGGTGCGAAAAAGCGGCCTTTCTATCACATCGTCGTGACGGACAGCCGTAATCGTCGCGACGGCCGATATATCGAGCGCCTGGGTTATTTCAATCCGATCGCTCGAGGTGGCGAGCGCAAGCTGAAGGTCAACCTGGAACGTGCCGACTACTGGCTCTCCCACGGTGCACAGTTATCCGACCGCGTTGCTAAGTTGATGAAGCAGGCCCGGGGCAGCGAGGCTTCTTAGCTCGGGCTTTGCCCGGGCGAATCCGCAGTGAGCGGGGCGCCGCGCAAGCTTGTAACTCTCGGCCGGGTTAACGGTCTGCTCGGCGTCAAGGGTTGGCTCAAAATTTATTCATATACCGATCCTCGGGACAGTATCGTCGGCTTTTCGACGTGGGTTCTGCGCACCGGCGACGATGAACAGACGGTCGAGCTTGAGGACGGCCGAAAGCACGGCCGTACCGTGGTGGTGAAGCTCAAGGCGATCGACGACCGGGACCAGGCGGAAGCGCTGGTAGGGGCCGATATTGCTGTCGAACGTGACGCGCTGGCACCTTGTGACCCCGGGGAGTATTACTGGACGGACCTCGAGGGTTCAACCGTGGTCACGGCTCAGGGTGAATCGCTCGGGCGGTTAGACCACTTGTTCGAGACCGGCGGCCACGATGTCATGGTCGTCATAGGGGATCGCCGCCGGCTGATCCCGTTCGTTCAAGAGAAGGTCGTGCGGGAAGTTAGGCTGGAGCAACACATCATTGTCGTCGACTGGGATCCGACTTTTTAGGGGTGGCGAATGTTTCGGATCAGCGTCGTCTCGCTGCTGCCTGAGGTCGTAGAGCCGGTTGGTCGCTATGGTGTCGTGGGGCGGGCCTGTGAACGCGGCCTCCTGAGAATTGAACAGATTTCGCCGCGGGACTTTGTCTCGGACCCGCATCGAACCGTGGATGATCGGCCTTACGGCGGCGGGCCCGGCATGGTTCTTAAATACGAGCCGCTGCGTGATGCGATACGGCTCGCTCGCAAGGGGCTGCCGGCGAAAAGCCGCGAGTTCGTGCTGAGCGCGCAGGGTCGGCGCTTTGATCAGGCGCTAGCTTGGGAGCTTGCTCAGAGCCCGGGACTGTTGCTGGTAGCAGGTCGATATGAGGGACTAGACGAGAGAATTATCGGCAATGAGATAGAAACCGAGCTGTCTCTGGGCGATTATGTGCTCAGTGGAGGAGAGCTTGCGGCGGCAGTCATTATTGATACTGTCGCCAGACTCCTCCCGGACGTGCTCGGCCACGCGGATTCTCCCCAGCAAGAATCTTTTATGACTGGACTACTGGATTATCCGCAGTACACTCGCCCAGAGATTGTCGATGGGGTGGGTGTACCGGAGGTTTTAACCGGCGGGCATCATGATGCGATCCGGCGCTGGCGGCTGAAGCAGGCGCTAGGCAGAACCTGGCTGAGACGACCGCGGCTGCTGGAGGAGAGGACATTGACACCCGAGGAACGAACGCTCCTCGAGGAGTTTATCGGCGAACACGAGAAGCAGACTACCGACATTTAAGGATGAAGCTATGTCCAAACTAATCGACGAAATTGAGCGAGAGCAGCTCAAATCGGATGTTCCGGCCTTTTCCCCTGGAGATACGGTCATCGTCCAGGTCCGGGTCAAGGAAGGGGAGAGGGAGCGGCTCCAGGCGTACGAGGGTGTGGTCATCGCCAAACGCAATCGTGGAATCAACTCGTCGTTTACCGTCAGAAAGATCTCTCACGGCGAAGGCGTGGAAAGAGTATTTCAGACTCACAGTCCTGCGGTCGCCGATATCAAGGTCAAACGCCGTGGCGACGTGCGTCGAGCGAAGCTTTACTATCTCCGCGAGCGTAGTGGTAAGGCCGCCCGGATCAAGGAAAAGCTTTAGGGTCGAGGGAGGCTGGCGTGGCGTGCTCGCTAGTCCGATGACACACCGAGTTCGCGGCCGCTGCGGTCGGGGTATCGGGCTGCTGGCCGGCGTTGCGATGCTGGGTACCGGCGGATGTACGTCGTATGTCGGTGCGCTGGCTGCGGAGACGCTGTCCGCGGCGATTCTCAATCAAGATGATCCGGCGATTGTCAGTGCGGGTTTGCCGGCCTATTTGCTCATGGTCGATGGCTTCATCGTCCAGAATCCTGATAGCGTCGGGCTACTCGCCGCCGGCGCACAGCTGTTCGCGCTCTACGGTTCTCGATTTGCTGACGACGCTGCGCATGGTGCGGTGTTAACTGCTAAGAGTCGTCGCTATGGTGAGCGCGCCATGTGCTTGGACTATCCTCGGGCGTGTAACTGGGCCGGACTCGACTATGATTTGTTTGTCGCCGAGCTTGCCCAGGTCAACAAGCGGCAGATGGACGTTCTCTACGCGTACGCAGTGAGTTGGCTGAGCCACCTGGATGCCACGAGTTCAGACTGGAGCGCGGTTGGTGAGCTGCCATGGGTTCAAGCCGCGATGGAGCGGCTGCTGGAACTCGATGAGACGTACGATGACGGTGGGATTCATGTTTATCTCGGTATCCTCAACGCCTTGCGTCCGCCGGCGTTGGGTGGCCGTCCCGACGTTGCCCAGGCCCATTTCGAACGTTCGATCGAGCTGAGTAACGGAACTGACTTGTCCGCCAAGGTAGAATACGCTCGCCGGTACGGGCGCATGATGTTCGACCAGGATTTACATGACAGATTGCTTAAGGAAGTCATCGCTGCGCCGGCTGAAGCACCTGGCCGAACGCTGTTTAACGTGTTGGCGAAACGGGATGCGAAGGAACTTCTGGCGTCCTCTATGGACTACTTCTGATGGTCTCAGCAAAGCTTGGACACGTTATGTTTAACCGCAACCAGTCGGGCTTCGCGACCGCCTTGGTCGCTGCGTTGCTCTTTGTCGGCCCGGCCCGGGCGATCGAAATCAAGGTGGCCACCGTTGCCCCGGACGGTTCGGGCTGGATGCGTGAGATGCGTTCCGGCGCGGAAGAGATTCGAACCCTCACGGCGGGCCGTGTCACGATCAAGTTCTACCCGGGCGGGGTCATGGGAAATGACTCGCAGGTGCTGCGTAAGATCCGTATCGGACAGCTCCATGGCGGCGCGTTCACCGGCGGCGGAATTGCTGAGCGATACGCTGGCTTCAATCTCTACGGTATCCCTCTCCTGTTCCAGTCGCTGGACGAAGTGGATTACGTCCGGGCTCGGTTGGATGCAAAGCTACAAGCGGGGCTGGCTGACGCTGGCTTTATCAGCTTTGGCTTCATAGAAGGTGGCTTCGCGCAGCTGATGGCCAACGAACCGATCAGTCGCGTAACCGACATGCGCCGTCGCAAGGTCTGGAGTCCGGAAGGCGACCCGATCGGATTTATGGTGTTGGAAGCGATGAATCTGTCACCCGTTGTGTTACCGCCCACGGATGTTCTGACCGGCTTGCAGACGGGGCTGCTCGACGTTGTTGCCGCTTCCCCGGTGGTGGCTTTGGTCCTGCAGTGGCATACCAAGGTGAAGTACGTCACCGATCTCCCCGTGTCCTATGGGCTGGGCATTTTCGCAATCGATATCCGCGTCTTCGATCGTCTGTCTGGTGCTGACCAAGAGGTGGTCCGGAGTGTGATGGGCGCGGTCGTTAAGAGTCTGGATGGACAGGCCCGCGAGGATGATCGGCAAGCACGAGCCGTTCTCGTGCAAGCCGGTCTGGAGTTCGTGCCCGTGAATTCTGAAGATATCCTGGCGTGGCGGCGAACCATCGAAGGGCTCTATCCGGAGCTACGTCAGCGACGGGATATCGATGCGAATCTATTGAATGACCTGCTGGCGCTGCTAGACGAGTACCGCGCTGGCGTCATTTCCTCGACAGGTTCGCCTGCGGAGCGTCGGGCTGCTGAGTGAGTCCGGCGTGAACTCGAAAGCGACTCAATGGATGGCTCGGGCCGAGCGTTGGGGTCGATGGCTGGAAAACACCTTCTTGACATTGTTGCTGTCGGGCCTGATCGTCCTGGCGAGCTCGCAGATCCTATTGCGTAACGTTTTCTCGATCGGGCTGGCATGGGGTGACGGTCTGGTACGATTAATGGTCCTCTGGCTAGCGCTACTTGGCGCGATCGCGGCGAGCCGCGAGAACAAACAAATCAAAATCGATCTATTGAGCCACTCGCTCTCTGAGCCGTTACAGAGAGCGGCGAGGATAACGACCGACCTGTTCACCGCAATCGTCACCGGTCTGCTCGCCTGGCACTCGTGGCGCTTCGTGCAGGATGCACGTCTCTTTGGCGACACATTGTTGAACGACTGGCCGGCGTGGGTATTTCAATTAATCCTGCCGATCGGCTTCGGCCTGATCTGCTATCGCTACGCCGTGCGAGCGCTGCAACAATTCCCTGGGCTGCGCCGATGATCTTGACCGGTCTGATCCTGCTGGTGCTCGCTATATTGGGGGCGCCGTTGTTCGCGATCATTGCAGCCAGTGCCATGGCCGGCTTTTATCGATCCGGTGTCGACTTATCCGTAATGGGGATCGAGTTTTTTGGTATCGCAGAGATGCCGATCCTCGTGGCGATACCATTGTTTACCTTCGCGGGTTTCGTTCTCAGCGAAAGCCAATCTCCGCAGCGGCTCGTGCGGTTGTCACAAGCGTTGCTTGGCTGGCTGCCGGGCGGTCTCGCGATCGTGTGTATGGCGGGCTGTGCGTTGTTCACAGCATTCACCGGTGCTTCTGGAGTAACGATCATCGCGTTGGGGGCGCTGTTTTTCCCAGCGTTGTCCAAGGCGGGCTACGATGAGCGCTTCAGTCTCGGACTCATCACAACGTCGGGCAGTCTCGGGCTCCTGTTCGCGCCATCGCTTCCCTTAATTCTGTACGGAGTCGTCGCCGCGGCGTCGATAGATCAGCTATTTCTCGCCGGCGTGTTTCCCGGACTCCTGATGGTGATTTTGCTTTCCGCGTATAGCTTTTGGATCAATCGGCGAATTCGTACGTCTCTTGCCGAGATTTCCGGGAAGGAAGTCTTGGCAGCCCTGCGGGATTCGGCCTGGGAAATCCCTTTGCCTATCGTCGTGCTTGGCGGCATCTACAGTGGCTACTTCGCTGTTTCGGAAGCGGCAGCCGTGACGGCCCTGTACGTGATGTGCGTAGAGATTGTCGTCCGCCGAGAGATTCCGTGGCGCGAGGTACCCAGAATCATGCGCGAATCAATGGTGCTGGTCGGCGCGATCTTTATGATTCTCGGCATTTCGCTGGCATCGACGAACTACATGATTTACGCCGGAGTCCCGGAGCGACTCTTCGCCATTGTTGATACTTACGTCGCCGGGCCTGGATCTTTCCTGTTTGCATTGATTATCTTTCTGCTGATCCTCGGAGCCATCCTCGATATTTTCTCGGCCATCATCCTGATCGTGCCATTAGTGCTGCCCGTGGCGGCCCAATACGGCATTCACCCGATCCATCTTGGTATTGTGTTTCTTGCGACGATGCAGCTGGGTTATCTGACCCCGCCTGTGGGATTGAACCTCTTTATCGCGAGTTTCCGGTTCGAACGCAGTATTGTGGAAATCTATCGAGCAACGCTCCCCTTCTTCGTGGTATTACTGATCTCCGTATTTATTATCGCCTACTGGCCGGCCCTTTCTCTAGTACTCGTGGACTAGCAGGCTGTTAGTGCATCTGCGAATGCCGAGCGGAATCGTCGGCAACTCGCGCGTTCTCTTTTAAAGGTGTGGATCGTTATGAAGCCATTGGGATTGATCATGAAGCTGTTGGGCACACTCTGGCGTGCGCTGGACGGCGTGCGCAAGGTTTTGCATCTTCTTATTCTCCTGCCCCTGACCGTCATCCTGCTGGCCGTAATAGCGCCGGATCGACCCCGCGTACCTAGGGATGCGGCATTAATCCTGGCGCCTAGAGGTGCGTTGGTTGAACAGCTGTCCGGCGATCCGGTGGATCGTGCGATCGCTCTGGCACGCGGTATACCGCAACAAGAGGTCCTGCTCAAAGATCTGATCGAGGTGATCCAAACAGCGAAAGACGACGATCGAATCAAGGTGCTCGTATTAGAGCTGGACGGCCTCGGGGGCGCCGGCTTGAGTAAGCTACAGGAGTTGGCTGACGAAATTATTCTTTTCAAGGCTAGTGGCAAACAGGTTATCGCGGTCGGTGATGGCTTCACCCGCAATCAATATTATCTCGCCGCGCATGCGGACGAAATCTATATGCACCCCATGGGTTTTGTCTATATTGACGGTTATAGCCGCTTTCTTCCTTACTATAAATCCGCAATCGATAAACTCTACATAGACTACAACGTCTGGACAGTCGGCGAGTACAAGTCATTCGTCGAGCCGATTACGAGAGACGATATGTCCGCTGAAGACCGGGAAGCCTCTGGGCAATATCTCGGTGCGCTTTGGGACGCGTACCAGGCGGATGTAACGGCGGCGCGCGAACTTAACAACACGGCGTTGCAACGGTATGCCGATGATGCGGTCGATCTTCTCAGAGAAGCTAACGGCGACACCGCAAAAATGGCGTTGGACTACGGATTGATCGATGAGCTACTGCATCGAGACGGCATCAGCGCGCGTGTGAAGGCGTTAGTCCGTGATAGCGATGAAGAGGACGAAGGCGACGATAGTGGCGCGGATGAATATCCGCGTATCGGCCATGTAACGTACCTTCGTGCGATTCGTGGCCAGGATTCGGAGTCATCGGCCGAAGCCAGCCTGGGCGTCGTGATAGCGTCAGGAGTCATTCTGGATGGATCTCAGCCTCCGGGAACGGTCGGTGGTGACTCGACGGCGAGATTAATCCGGCGTGCGACGGAAGACGAGCGGGTGAAGGCGCTCGTGCTTCGGGTGGACAGCCCTGGCGGCAGCGCCTTCGCCTCTGACGTGGTACTTCGCGCACTGGAGGTCTTCCAGGAAAGCGGCCGCCCGCTGGTGGTATCCATGGGTAGTGTCGCGGCCTCCGGCGGTTATTGGATCTCGATGAGCGCCGATGAGATCTGGGCAAGTCCGACGACTTTGACGGGCTCTATCGGCATCGGTGCCACGTTCCCCACCTTCCAGCGATCTCTCGATCGACTCGGTATTCACGTCGACGGGACCGGCACGACAACACTCGCGGGGCAGGTCGATCCACTGCGAGCGCTTGGGCCGGATATCGTGGAGATCATTGGTCAGTCGATACAAAATGGCTACGATCAGTTTGTCGATAAAGTTGCCAACCACCGCGATCAGTCTGTTGAGGAGATCGACGGCGTCGCTCGCGGCCGGGTCTGGATCGCGACCGATGCGCGTGATCGTGGTTTGATCGATCACCTTGGCAATCTCGATGATGCCATTGCTTCGGCCGCCGAACTCGCGGGCTTAGAAAAGGACGGCTATAGGATTGACTATATAGAGAAAGAACTCGAGTTCAGGGAGAGACTTGCGTTGCAGCTGGCTCAGGTCTTCGCGCCGCTGGTTCAGGCGCTGGGAGTTTCGCCGGTGCTACCACCGGAATTGCAGCGGCTGGTCGATGTCGCCGTTGAGCCGTTGAGATTCCTGGAGCAATTGAACGATCCGCGAGACCTATACGCTTACTGTTTTTGTGAAGCGCGTTAATGTCTGCATTCGCTTAGACGATCATTGACCGATCCGGGTTCTTCGGGTAGTCATAGAACACGAGCTCGGCATCGATCTCAGAAATCTGCGACCACTCGGTTGTCTTGAAGTCCATCGCAACGATACCGCTGGTGGGCAAGTTGTCCATGTTCAGTGCCGGCAACAGCTGATTGACGAGTTCCGTCAGACCTGGGTTATGCCCGATGAGCAGGAGATCGCCGAAGTTGTCCGCCTGAGCGCAGACGAGCTCAAGTATTTTTCTCGCCGTCGCAAGGTAAAGTTCTTTCTCGATTTGTAAAAACTCATCCGGATAATTCAGTGCCGCCGCGACGAGCTTCGCGGTTCGACGCGCACGTACCGCCGAACTGGAAATAATCAGCGATGGGCGAAAATTGCGCGCCGCTAGGCGTTCGCCCATCGTTGGAGCGTCACGTTCGCCGCGGGCTGATAAGACCCGTTCATGATCGGCCAATGAGGATTCACTCCAGCTAGACTTCGCGTGGCGGAATAATGTCAGTCGCTTCACGAAGTCATGATGTTCAGAGTAAGCCGGCTTCCAGCTGTGCCTCTTCCGACATCATTGTTTGGTTCCACGGTGGATCAAAGACAAGCTCGACATCGGCTCGCTCGACAGTCGGGATGATTTCAATTTTCTCTCGCACATCCGCCATGAGTATTTCTCCCATCCCGCAACCCGGTGCCGTGAGTGTCATGTCGACTTCGACAATACGTTGCCCGGCGTCGTTGCGCTCTATGTCACAACGATACACGAGTCCTAGATCTACGATATTGATCGGGATCTCCGGGTCAAAGCACGTCCTAAGCTGTTGCCAGACCAAAGATTCGAAATCTTTCTCCGTTGCGTTGGGAGGAACCGTGGGCGGCTTTATTGGTTCTTTGCCGAGTGCATCGGCGTCAATACCGGCGATCCGAAACAAGTTACCTTCGACATAGAA